>CEOH01036666.1_pt1 | contig 45895 bp, 37 predicted proteins | sample 530311 | NCBI WGS metagenome assembly CEOH01 (sample SAMEA2619923, study PRJEB7988) | marine metagenome | biome: marine biome (ENVO:00000447); feature: deep chlorophyll maximum layer (ENVO:xxxxxxxx); material: "saline water (ENVO:00002010), including plankton (ENVO:xxxxxxxx)" | depth 60 m
TTCTTCCTCTTCGATGGTCAATTGCACATCGCGCTCAATTTGAAATTTTGACTCTCTTGGTCCAATGTAATATGATTGACTGTTTTGTTGATCTTCAAAAACCGTTATATCGGGGCCCAGTCCCGGTACAGCTACTTGAGCAACCGGACCTGCTTTAGTCTCGCTTGGCTTTTCTTCGCCCATTGTTGACGGATCTTCTGGCTCCATTTGTTCAAATGGTACAGGGCTTGAGGGCGTTAATAAAAAATAGCTATCAAAGACTTCCATGTCTGAGCGCTTTCTTTGCCGACAAAAAAAGTATTGACCAGTGGTTTGCATTCGTTCTAAATTAACTTTTTCATAATCTATAAACGTGGCGTCTCTTAATAAAATTTTGTTCATAGATATACTGAAACTTGGTGAGAATGGACCTGGCCAGGGGATCGGAGTGCTTACGGTTGGAACAAGAAAATTGGTCAAAACTTCAAAACTAGGTGGCTCATCAACCGGAGGAATAACGCTTGATAATATTGTTTCATCAAACTTTTTATCACTTAAATCTGCTGCACTTAACTCGTCTATCAACAGGTTTTCAGAAAAGCCTGGCGATTCTGCAATAATCTCAGACAGTTTTTTTAACGATTGTGTTGTCTTGTATTTTGGAGAAACGTAATATGCTTGCTCCTCTGTAGTTTCAGCGGTTTTTGAATACGTCGAAGTGGCTGCTATAAGATCATCCTCCGTATAAATATTCAATCTGCCAAAAGCCGCAAACCTTGGTGTGGGAATTGCACCAAATGGACCTGCTGCTGTGGACACGAATTCTTTACTAATATTATCGACCCATTTTTCGTTATAATACCTGGCATCTACAACGTTTTTGAATACATGTCTGTGGTACATTGCGGGAGTATGTGTTTTGCCTCCAAACGCAAATATTTTATTTGTCTTTTCTACAGCAGATGCGCTCTCAACGCTTCCCACTGAGTGTGAGATTTTTAAAATTTTGTTAACTTCTGCGATTAAATCATTAAGCATATCACTGAACAACAATACGCCATCAATTGTGCCTATGTCTGAACGTATAAAGTTTAATATAGCGAGTTGAAAATCTGATTGTCTCGAAGAGATATTAACAAAAAGCCCCAAAGTATTTAAGTAGGCATCAACAATTTCAGTCAACCTTGTTAGCTCTGGAACGAACAGTGTCGCTTTATTAAAGCTGAAAGAAGCAGGTATGTCAAAAAAATTAGTTACTAAAAATGTTCTTGTCATATGATCGTAATAATTGGGTATCTGAGCCTTTGTTGTATATTCTGCATAAGTGCCTGCTGCGTTTGATAATAGCTGTAGCTGTTCTTTTACAATTGATATAAATGCATCATTTATTTCCATGTCCAAGGCGTAACGAAATTTTCCATCAGTTTCGGATTTTATAGATATATCCTCGCCAGTATAAAATCTAATATCAGAATTCGATGTGTCCACTTGATCAGGTAACAATACGTCTATTTCTGTTATATTAGAATTGTTTAATGAATCTACGACTATCTTATCAAACGTTCCATTTCCAAAAAATCTATAATCTCTAAGAGGTGTGCCCAATCGATTGTGGGAGATGTTTTCTTTTACTTGTTGTCGCACAAGTTTAAACTGTGTTATTTTTGATTCTGACAATATTTTTTGTTTCATATTATCACTCATAGCTTTAATCAATTTAGAATATGCTGAGTTTTCAAAAATGTATCGGGCTCTATCAAATGCAAACAAAAATCTTGCTGTTTTTGTTGCATCTTTGGTTACATAAAATTGTGTAAAATATGAATCTTGTGAAATTGCGCTATTTAAAATTTTTGTTTGTTCTGGAAAGTTAGTCGTTGCAAGATCAATTATTTCATCGAATTCGGCAATAAGTGCATTTATTGTATTTCTGATTCTAAAATCGTGAACATTGTAAACATTAATAAATGTCTCTACTAACTCATGAATGTGAGATCCTACGCCTGCACTTTGTGCTTCCTGTACAATACCCGCTATAACACGATGCCTGTGTCTAATTTGGGGATCTGCGGGGGAGACTGCATATTCTGTATATCCGTTTCCAGATGAGTCGATTTGATAAGTGTGATCATGTTGTCCCAATCCGGTCTTCGGCACATAAATTGAAGTGGTACCTTGTATCTCGTAAGCCTTCATTAGTGACACAATTTTAAAATCTTTAATTACAATTTCATGAATATAGGGGCTAGATAGATTAATCAAACTTTCTGGCAAAACCACAGGAATTTTAGCCGAGGTATTTAAATCGGATTCCAGTTGTTTCGTGTCAAGTTGGGCAAATGCAAAAACAGAAAGATTTTCAAAATCGGTATTTGAAGTGTAAGGGGCGAAAAATTCAAAATCTTTTACCAAATTTATATTGCCTTGTTGGTCGATCACATAAGAACTAAATGTGTCTAGCCCTCGCTGACGCCAAAGCCCAGGAAGTGTGTGGGGCCCTTGAGATATGTGGTCTTTGTTATCTAGTCCGTTTTCGACGGCTTCTGCGTCTGAACCTGCACCAGCACCAGTTGCTAATATACAATGTATCTTAAGGTATTTGTTTAAATCTACTTGTCCCAAAATAGCGGTCAATCCTCCGTCTTGAGGGCGGTCCACCAATTTTAATGTCACATTAACACGATCTTCTTGCAAAAATATTTTATCAATGTATACATTGGGAACAAGATCTCCGAATATTTCACATTTTTCAGCCATTTAGATTACGTCTCCCCACACCCTGTTTCATCATCTTTTTCCGCATAAGGGCTAAGAAATTTATAAGCTGATTGTGTGAAATCTTCACATCTAAAATCTTTAAATGCGAACTTGTACTCATCTAGATCTGCGTTCTGTAGCTTGTTACAAATTATTAATGGATCAATTTCACCATCCACTTCAACATCAAAGTAATAATCAACACAACTTGTATCAATTGCTGGTTCTTCACCAGTGTATGATTCATCTTCATCTAACAATATATCATTAACAACAAGTTCGGGTTTTGAAATAAAACTAAGTTGATTTAATTTTGTAACGGTTGTTGTGTTTGCTGTTTTGTTTGTTTTTTTATCTTCTCTTTCAAAAACTTCTATTTCGAAATTCTTGTTGCCCATTGGGGCATGTTCTTCGACTATTTCCAATATTAACTGGTCTGCATCAATTGCGAAGTAACTTCCATCTTCGTATACTTTAATCTCATACGACAATTCATCAAAATTTTCGCCACCAGATTGCTCTATAAGATCGCGCATCATGCTATGATTTTCATCGTCCAATTCTCCAGACAAAATTCCTTCATTTATTGACTCGATTAAATCAAGCTGATGTTGTTCAATTGATACAGTATATTTTATTTCTGCCTCAATTTGTGGAATTTCCAAAATAGTCTCGGAGCCACTAAGTGTTAAAGTTGCTTCAGTGCTTGCTGTTAAAATTTTTCCACCAAGCGCGGTTATCTGCCAAGCGGGAACTTTATTTGAACCTAAGCGTGAGTGCCCTAAAGGTTTTTGCAAAGTTTGTGTTTTTTCTGGAGTTGGTTGAATTATTTTTGCAGCAACTTTTTCATAGCCCAGTTCTTGAACCTGTGAGGCTCTCAACATTTCATCATCAATGCTGTGATAAAGATGTTGCAATTTTAAACTTGGAGTGTTTTCTTGAATCCTTGGTTCTGAACTATTTTGATCCTCCGAAATTCCGCCGTAATTGGAGTCATATAATATCTCTTCATCATAAAATGCGTAATAAGTGGGCTTAAACTGACCCAGTGACAAAAGGTATCTACCATATTGTGTAAGTTTTAGATCAATTACTTCTTCTTTTTTATTAAAAAACTCCATATACTATTAATTAGGCGTTAGCTGTCTTCTTCACCAGAAGTAGTTTGCATTGACATGCCGCCACCTGATTCCTCTCTTTCTATTTCGATTGGGACATCAAGCATTATGCGTCCTCCTCTTGCTGTTCTTCACCAGTGGTGGGCACCTGGGATCCACCAGATCCTGCCATTTCTTGTTGTTCGAATATCACATCCTGTTCAAGCTTTACAAGCTCAACTAAAGAAAAGAAATCGTATGGCCAATTATAGTTCACTATTTGTTTATCAATTTTGAGTATTCCGCCTTGTCCAGCGCCGCCTGCGGCGTATTTAGTTATTGGCTCGTTTATTGTTTTGGCAATTTGTTCTTGCAAACCAAGTGAAGAGGGTCCAGTAGAAAAGGCGGATTCTTGCAATTCAAGTTCTGTAAATGCATTTGCAACATCCGAAGGTAACGAAAGATCGGGATTGTTTGCTACGGTTTTTTTCCAATAATTTGTTTGGGCACGTTGTTTTACTTTAAACACCATCCACTGAAGCTTAGAGTCTACATCTTCTAATAATTCTTTATTGTTCAATACGTGTGTAACCTCTTTGGTCTGCATTATTTCATCCGTGTCCAATGGTGCATCTGGATCAAATGCTCTTCCGATGCGAGGTGGTAAGTTTTGCCATATATCAACAAGATCTTGTTGGTTCAATTGGTGCTCGAATTCAAAAATATACATTGAAAAACATGCTCCGACTTCGTTTGGATAATTTATAAAATCCATACTTGGTGGAAATACATATCTTTGCATTGCATCAACCATATGTTTGATTGAATCATCTGGTGTGTATGACGTGGCAGTTGGATTTTGTAATATTGTATCAATCTTATGTCGATCAATTTCAAAGAATTTCCTGTTATTTGTTCTTTCAACAAACGGAACAGCAACAACAGCTTCTCGAATTGTTTTGGATGCCGCGACTTTTCCGAGTTTTTCATCTTTTTTATTAAAACCAACAGCATCTGCTAATGATCCACTGGAGTTATGTTGGCTCAGTATGGGTTTTGGAAAGTCTTGTATGCCTAAATAAATTCCCTCGGATCCTTCGGGTAATCTACCATACTGGTGCCACATTCCAATCGGTCTTGTGTACGCACCTCCTGAGCAATATGAGGCCGCCGCAGCAAAAGAAAGCGATGCAATCGAAGTTGCCGTGTCGCGGGCACCGATAAAATTAAGTATTGGAGTTTCAAACTTTGTTTGTATAACCCACTGTTCTTCTCCTGATGCATCAACTCCGCTATATTTGAGTAAATCTTTGAGACCATTAGTGGTGCCAAAAAGATTTACTGATGAGGATATTTGCACCGCATTGTGGTTAATATATTCTCCATATTGGGGCCCTCCCAAGCCTTCGACATCTCCTGCCCAGTTTTCGTATCTTAAATAAGAAGCAGTAATTTTGGTAAGCAAATCATTAACACTAGAGGGGTTGGGATCAGCATGTAGGCTTGGATTATATTCTAAATCAACCCAGGCTGAACCGTCATAATAGGGAGGCGTAAACGGAGCGTTGTATCCCTCAAAAGATCCGCCGCCTGCGCCATGTTGCTCTGGTTTGCTGCCGGTTGGGCTTCCCATAGTGGGAGGACCAAAAGCAGATGGGCGACTATACATAACTATGGTTTCAGAGCCCGAAACAATTTGAGGAGGTCCACCGGGCATCTCCAACAAAGGGTCGCCACTCCAGTTTGATGCATATGACTTGCGAATTTTTACCCTCATTTTATAACTTTTAGAGCGATCAAAACTTTTCCACTTAGAAGAGGGATTTGAAAAGAAAGACGTAAATGTTTGATTTTCCAAGAAAAAATCTGGCGTCTCTGCTAAAAAGTTGTGCATGGCAAGTTTATATCGACTGTCACCCTCACCATTCCATGAAGCGGTTGCATTAATAGCAGCAGAAGGGTGAACTTCAAGATCTATAATTTCGTGATTGGCGATATAATTTTCTGGTTCGACGAGCGCTTCAAAGGGCACACGGAAAGAAAAATAAACTGGCTCCGCGAGTGCATAGTTTTTCCTATCAGCAGAAGGGGCGAAATCCAAAACACAGCCGCCAGTCATAACAGGATAATCAACAGCAATACCCGATTTAATTGTGTTAAACATAATACCCGGAGCAAACATTGGTGCCAAGAAAGCCCTCCAGCGGGATTCACGGGGGTTATAGCTAATCGCAGGCGTAGATCCAGTTAAATCAACATATTCACCATACGATTTTGAAAAAAGACTTGCTAATTGTAACGTTCTCTGGGCAGGATAAAAACCCTCATACGGCAACAATTTTAGCAATGCTTTACAACGAACTGTGAGCGATGTGGGACCAGGAATTCCTTCTTCCGCTGAATATGACCATTCTGAAGTGTAAAGATCATTTTGAACAACATCAAAATATTTCATAAAATCTGAATGGCTATACGTTTTATAAAATTCTGTCTGTTCACTTGAGCGAGCAGTTGCGACTGCACCAGTTAAAGAAAATAACGATGCATCGTTGAAAGGATCTATCCCCTCCTCTATAACATCATCCATTCTTTCGCTCATTCTATATTCTGGAATAATTGAATAATCTTTTCCAATCAACCTCATTTGGTGAACATAGTCTGAATATGAATCATAAAATGGATATTTGCCTGATTGAGCGGCCGCATCCCATGGAGCATCGCCCGAAAAAGGAACTAAGTCGCCTCTATAAGTGATAGCGTTGGCAGCATTGCTAGAATAAGACCATGCGCTTGACCCGGTTATGTTCAAGTGTCGCCTATTATAAGTCGCAGATCCAGTAATGTCCCTGTCGCCACCAGCATCACTACACGAAAACCCTTCGGAGTGATAAGGGCTGTGAACTGTGTTGACTGAGTTTTGAAGTTCTCCTTCGCCGCCGCCTCTGGTCAAGGCGTTGGCGGCAACATTAACAAAAGCATCAGTTGTAACTTGTGGATCAATACTTAATCTTCCGTCCAATGGCCAGATACTTTGCGTTGCCATTGGTATGCCTTGCGAATTCTTTACACTACTGGCGAGTGGCGAAGTTTCATCTTTTTCAGTTCGATCTTGCCGCACATTTCTCCAAAATGATTTAAATGTTGTTCTTTTGCGAATATGTGGGCGATAAACATTTAGCTCCTTGGGGTAAAGTGCTTCAGAATATTTAACACTATTGAGGGTGCCTTTTAGATCGTCTGTAACTTCATCAAACAATTCATCGGCAGGGGTTAGCACATCATCGGATATTAAAAGCGCATTGTTTAATTTAGAATTAGAAAAATGATGTTTTTTATTTCCATAAGCTGCATATGCATCTACTTTAACTTCTTTTTTGAATCCACTGCTTGGCCAAAAAGATGGATCTAAAGTTGCGTTTATAGAAAAGGGATAATATTTTTGCAACAAGTTTGGCTCATGATACTGTAAAACTGATTTAAGTACATTGGAAACAGGAGTGGTTTTAGATGGACCGGATAACGGTGGTCCAAAAATTTGAGCATTAGTTGAAGGACTTGGCAACCAATTATAATAATGTAACCCTGGTTGGTTTTCGGACAACGTTGCGGGATCAATAGTGCTGACTATGTTGTCTTTTCTCATGGCACGCGCCATAGCACTGTTGCCAACTCGAACTTGTTTCCAAGAATTGAAGCCGAATGGACCATTTCTATTGTTCAATATGCCGTTCGTTGAGGCAGTGTGGTCCAAGGCGGCAATGCTTGTATTTAAATATTCCGATGCCGAGGCTTGCAACTGGAGAGTGATTGTCCCGCCTGCCCCTTCAGTGCCGCCAAAAATTCTTGTATCAGTGTCCGATGCCTCATAGAATAAAGTATTTAATCCAACAAAATCCACAGGTGTTAAGCGTGGTGCAGCCTGTCCATTCGAATATACTCCCGCAGCATAGTTGGGCAAACTAGATGACATAAATGTTATTGCACTAAAAAATCCCGAAGATCCAGAGCCGAATCCTGATCTTGGGGCATGAGCAAACGGTGCATTTCCAGACAAGAAAGAACCACTAATCCATGAATATTGAAAATCATTTTGTGGTATGGGGTGCTGCACATACCAGTTGTCGTAAACAGAGCCAGTGCCATACTGAAACTTAGAATCAAAACTTGTATTAACATCGGTTTTAATTACAAGTCGTGCGTTTCTATTAGTTTTATGGAATGAGGCAGAAACCGCATCACCTTGTGCAAGGCGCTCTTCAGATGTATATTGATTAATTTTACCAAATGTCCCATCTGTACCAAAGGGTCCGCAGTGGAGAGAAAGCAGTGTTCGTAAACCTCGTCTGTGTCCGGTGTGATCAACTATCCTCATGGTGCCAGAGATTGAAGGTTCGCCAGATCCAGAACCCCTCACTGTAAGGTTTCTAAAGGGCAGCGCATTATATACCGACTTCTCGGCTGCCATAATATCTAAGAAGCCAAGAGAGCTGATTTCTGGACCACCAGGAGCGGAAAATCTTTCAACAATAACAGCGTCTTGTTTGGTTCTACTTGGAAGTTGATAAACCGTTCTGTCGGCTCTTCTTGCAGCAGGAATCGTGCCGTCTTGTGGAGCATAAAGGTTTGAATTTTTATGAAGACCCATAATAAATTCGCTAACCCCCGCTTCGTAGTAAGTTCCTGGTATGAAAGTGTTACCTCGGCGTTCGACCTGTGTTGCGTTAATACGCACTCCTACAAGCGTATGAACATTGGTTGTCTTTGGTTTGTCGGAAATATACATTGTAGGAAGTGTAGCGCCATTATCATTAAACCAAAAATTGTTTGTACTGCGACCAGAAGTTTGTACAACTTGATAAGTTTTTTCGTAGTTGCCAATTGGACCATGCTGAAGCACACCGGATAAAACCGTATCAACTGATGCGGTTGTTTGTAAAATGTTTCTAATATTTACGGGACGCTTTGCTGTTTCTTCTCGGAAAAACCACGCTCTGTATCTTTCAACGTCGGGGTATGGACCACCATAATCAGGTCCGGTAATTCCAATCGAACCCGAACTCCCGGCTCCGCCGCCGAGCAAAATACGATATGCTTCTGGTCGTGTATATTGTCCATCCAAGTTGTTGACAGTTGCTGCTCTATCACCCGCAACCCGTGTTGAAGAAGAATAATTAAGTCTAACATGTCGAGCTTGATGACCTCCCACATATTTTTCAGTAAATGGTCCTTGCATTGGAACTTCATTTAGTTGACCATATCCATCATTATGAAGGTTGGTGAGCTGAGTTCCAGAGTGAAAGCCCTCGTGAATACCCTTGTTGTATCCCTTCATGGCTGTTGACGCACTCATAATATTAAAGGGCATTGCGATTTCAGCTTTAATACCATCAAAAGAACCAGAATCAAATGTTTTTCTACCAATTCTGGTGCCATAGCTATATTTTCTTTTGGGGTAAACTTCGTAACTTCCATCGCTACCAGAGCGAGCCGCATCTGCAATGCTACCAAAACCAAAAACAGATCCGACATCATCACAATCTTTTAAAGGTATAAGCTCGACTTGATCGGCTTTTAACACGTTTTGTGGTATACCTATGCTTGTCACAGAACCGTGTGGAAAATTAATACCGCGATAAAAATGTTGTTTTTTGTTGTCAGAATAGTTAACCCCACCATGAATAACTTTTGTTTTTTCAACGACATATCTCTGTACTGTAGACCAGTTTCTTTCAAGAGCCTGAAGTGATGCACTTAAAACCCTGTTTCTATCCGAATCAATTCCCGTATCTCCGCTATTAAGAGGGGTTACATCTCTCTCTGCTCTACCTTTCCACCAGCCACAGTTTGTTGCTTGTAGTCCAACATTTGGATTAAGTTCTTTATTTTTATCAGATCCGGTTAATGGGTGATGATTGGTTTTCCAACTATAAAGAAGTTTATTGATTGTAATAGTTGCGCCCTCTGGGTCGGGTCTAACAAACTCAAGTGTTGGAAATTTATTTTGATACTTGTTTCTTTCTAATACGTGACTCTCAACAATGTTATCAATACCATCACTAGTCTGTGCAGAAGCTGGCACAAGCTCCATCAACATGGCTTCAAGTGTTGAGTCAATCCATTTATAATATTCTACAAATTTATCTAAATCTGGAGTGTTGCCAATTCTTTCAAAGAAAAACTGACGTAGATATTTTAAGCTTTTATATTCGGGTCTATATCGATTAACTGGCTCACCAATTAAATTGTTAAAGTCAACTATTGATCCAAAATATCGTATTATTTCATCAGAAATTACTTGATACATACTTTTTTCAAAAGCGTAATATGTTTTATACGGTCTTGTTTCTTTCGTAAAAACTTCTGTTTCAGCTTGAGAAAGAACACGTATATTGTCGTCGCCAAATACTGTTTCTGGTAACTGTTGTCGGGCTGCGTGCAAATACTGTGTTTCAATTGATCCAGTAGAATTTGCAGGAAATAAATCGCCTCGACCAGTGTGTTGATACTTAAGAATTTTTCCTAACCAATTGTATCTACCCACTTCGGCCACAGACCCAGACGAAACATCCTGAACAGTGAATTGACCAGATGCATTAGATCCGGTTAGTGATTCGAAATTCCAAGACAGTGCCAGAGATTCAATTTCTGGCACCTCGACGTTGGATAAATCTGTTTCCAGAAAAAAAGCATCTCTTGATGGATTTGGGTTTCCAAAATTGCCTGGATCCATAGCGTGATTTTGAATTGCTTCATTATTCAAATAATCAAACCAATATCTACAAGATGTTATTTTTACATCTGTTCGCTGCAACACAGCGCCTGTAAAGTTAGTTCGGTGTGCGCCAGCGTATATTCTTTTTGGAGAAGTTAGAAAAGTTTCTGCTGCATCTTTTGCAACTGTTCCGCTTACGATAAATTCATCAACTTTTCTATCACCAATGTAACTTACACCATAAAATTCAACTATATAGTTGTTGTCCAGTGCTCCGCTAGCAAATGCTTGTGGGTATCCATGAGGCTTTAATCTGACAGCAAAATTCCATTTTTGATTTTCATAGACGTTAAAAAAGAAATTGCTTGTCAATTCTGGAATGTGTGCAGGGGCTGAAGATGTCAACATGAATTTGACATTTTTAGTAAGGGTGCCACTTCTTATTGCATAAACTTGAAGGTTGGCATTATCAGTTGTATGCCATGTTGTGTCGGTTTCTGTTCCAGCCATAGACTGAGATGCTATTGCTGTGTGCATTCCAAAAAGAGATGCCGTAATATGCCTAAATTCTTGAGATCCAGCATTGTCTTCTGTTGCTGGTATTTTTTGTGGGAAAATTATTTCCGTCTCTAATGTAATTGGAAAAGAATCTTCATATGTTTTGCTGTCTGTCGAACTACCCGAGATATAAGAAACACTATTTGGATTAGTGGAATCTGCATATTGATAAACTGTGCTATTAAATCTGTCTACATTATTAAAATTTGCAGCTTTTGTTTTGTAAGATGCTTGCCTTCTTTTGGTTTCAAACTTATAAGTATCGTTATTTGAGTATATGTTTAGTCTTATTAAGTCGTCACCGACGCCGAAACAACGAATTAAGTTTCTAAAAGCCTTGTCGGTTCCTTTGGCTTTGTATATGTCGGGCAAGTTGTTGTAGATGTTATTATAAATTAAATTCTTTACATCATGAATCTCTTCTTCAAATTCTACCGTTTCGTTTCTGTTTCCAAAATATTCAATAAGATCACTATTTGAAAATAATTCAGGCGCATGCATTCCAAGTGATCCGACTGCGGTTTGCATGTATGGATATGGTTTATTAAGTTTTCCGCGCACACTGCTGCTTGGATAAGATGCAACATTTAACTTAGGAAGCTCTCCTATTAAAAGATCTAAATTATCTAAATAGGTGCCCATTATTTGGGTTAATTTTTTTAAATTTCCTGTGCTTCCACCATTTCCCTCATCTTCTTCAATAATCCAAGCTGGCATTGAATAATATAAAGATGAGTTGTTCTCATAATCCCAAAGCGTTCCAGAAGCAAGCAATTCTGTGCTAAGACTGCTCACGTCGGCGTGTGTCGGGTATATAATTGGATCTAAATCCTCAACTCCTGCACTAGCGGAGACAATAGCGGATCCTGTATTTCGTGCATTTGAGCTTGGATAGCCAGTCCATGTACCATTTGTAACTCTTCCTGAATAATCTAAAACTATACTGTCTATTCCGCTATCGTCTACAATGCCCTCATTAAATTTATAATATACACCTAAATCTAAATTAGCATTGTCAGTGTTAGTGCCTCCTCCTAAGTTGCTAGTGAACCAGTATCGACCAATATCTTTTGAGCTTCTTTTTGTTTTCCAGAACCTAAACTCATCCATCGACCCAGAGAGCTTACCCCAGCCAAGATTCGGACCAGTAGGGGTTGCCCTCATGTTAAACGTACCAGTCAAAAGAGCGCCTATATTGGCCTGTAAATCTTTTCTAACCTCACCAATACTGGAGCCGGTAGTTATGGTTTCATCCAAATCTCCATTAACATACAGCTTGGTTGTAATGTTGTCGCCATTGTTGACAAAACTAAAAGCATAATGATTCCAGTCGGAAAAAGAATTTAAATCAAGACTGGAGCCAATTTCCAAAGACGAGGTGCTAAGTCCTACAGCGCCAGATAATACAGTAACCCTGAAAGGTGATGATGCACTTAAAAGAGGGTCAATTTCAATTCTTAAACGACCATAATCAGCGCTCGAAGAACCCTGTCCATTCCAAAGATCAAAAACAACTTGTTTCTCTGTTAGTGCATTGCTCAGGGAGCCCGTCTTTAGCCAGAACTCAACCGTGACGCCCTCGGCGAGATCAGTTTTAAGATTTGATTCTCTTGTTGCCGTAATGGGTCCGGCTGCCCCAGTTACAGTACTATCCCAAATATTTGACTTTGAATCAAAAACATCTTTTAAAGATGAAGTACCCAGTGACGAACCAAACTCCGAATTAGGTCCGCCTTTAAAATTAATATATTCATAGTTAGTGGTCGCTGGTGCGCCATAGCCAATAACCATAGAGGCAGTTAGTGTGCCCCAACCATCGCTTGAAAAGTTAGCATATCCTGTTGTTTTTGGATACCTATTATCATAAATGTATAAATCTAATAATGTAGAATTATTTTGCCATTCATATTTTTCTTTTAACGATCCATCATACGGATATTCTCCATAGATCCATTTAATAGATTGGTCATAATACTGTTCTGCGGAACCATATTTGGCAAAATTTTCAGGCTTTGTAAAATTAACATGTGGTTCTACCCGCTGCTCGTCTTCAACAAAAGCAGAGATATATCCTAATGACTCTACATCCTCTCCCAAAATTAACGCACTAGAGGAGACGACAACGTTAGAACTTCTTTGATTAAAAAGATCTTTTATTGCCATATCAATCCTCTACTCTAAATTTAAATACGTCAGGATACTCATTCCATGTTGCTGCTACACCATCATAAAAAGCAAACTTAATTCCATATGCGTATCCCGTCTCTAACATGTTCATGTCTAACGTAAAATAGCTTCCACTTACATCATATGAAACTTGGGTCTGCAAGTCACTGCCCGTTCCAAACGGAATGGCGTCAAAATTATCAATAATTCTAACAACTTTATAAGCGCCACTTTCTATAATTTCAAGCTCGGGATCTATACTTGCCTTAGTCCAAATTGTAGGGTTCCAGTCTTTTTGCCGCGTATACACCCTAAATTGCACAGTTTCGTCTGTGTAATATACATCTCTTAAATTGGTTATATTTAGAACATATTTTGAATAAGGGTTTGGAACAGAGGAATCTAACACTTGTGGCTTAAAACTTCCAGTATGATACACAATGCTACCAATAGATGCACCGTCGCTCTTTGTGTGCCACACGTCAAATATTTTTGTTAAATTTGTACCAGGGTAGTGACCAACATTATTAGGATTCGCAGCAGTCAACGCCAGTGAGCACGAATATATTCCTGTAGCGATTTTACTTCCTGTGGCATTAATGTGACCAGTTGTGACAACCCCGCCACCGGCTGACAAATTAAGCGCAGAGCCGGAAGTCGTTGTATTGTCGGCTGTGCCAGAAAAAAGGCTTACATATATTTTGTTGGTGCTACCAAGACCAGGAATATCCACCAATCTTCCACGAACATAGTTGTACAAGTATAATGTGTTTAAGTTATCAACCGCTGGAGCCAAAGAGCTACTGTAAAAGAAATTGCCTCTGTTATCTTTTCTTGCAGAATCCCACCTTGCTTCAATTATTGGGCGTTTGAAAAAATACTCAGATCCTCTGGCAAAAAACTTTTTTGTATATGAAGAAGAATATGCCGTTTCGTTTGTTAAATATATAGCTGCACCATAATTTTGTTTTCCTTTTGTGGTTCCCGGTCCTGGCCCCATTCCACTACCGCCTGCTGCCGAACCAGATATCCACTGCTCAACTAATGCGGTAATATCCAGTTCAATATCTTCAGTGCCCTTATCAAAGTCTACTGTGTACGTTGGAGAGGCATGAAGATCGCCTCCTTGAGAAGTCCATAAAACAGCGCCAGCGGAACCACTGGAGGCGGATAGCCAGTTGGTCGCACCCAAATCGGAATATGCATCCATGTCCATTCCAGTACCTTCATTCCAAGAACGAGAAATAGCAGCTACAGTTAAACTAAAATTTCGCGGCAATGTAAAGGGGTGTTCAGCATTGAACATGCGAAGGTAAAAATTGACACTACCACTTTCTGGAATAGTGCCTGCTGCACGATCTGATTTAATTGAATTGCTTCCCGTGACAGGAAATTTAACAAGTATCCTTGACAGTTCGCTTGAGCCAGAAGATTCTTGACCATAAATCCTAAACACCTCTAGCGAATCAGACAAACCCATATTTGAACCTGTGGCACGACTTGTTAAGTTTGGCTTATAAGCGTTGGTAATTGTTGTATCTTCTGTCGCCGTATATCTTTTAATACCCATTATTTGATTGTCCCTTGAATATCAGAGCTTGGATATTTAACCTCAAATATAACATTTTTAGGAGCTTTTATAAATCTACCATCAGCAGTCATTTGACTCTTAACATCCATACTAACGCTGGAATATCCAGTGCCTCTTTTTTGATAAACACTCACATAAGTTGCGTCTGCTACACCCGGAACATCATTTAAGATAGAATATATATCCGTAATTCCAAAATGTTCTCCAACTTCGCCAGGGTCTAAAAGATACCGACTCAATGCGGATATAGCATTGTTTAGAACAACTGTTTTATTTACTGAAAGCTCTGATAATAATTCAAATTCTATTCCAAGATTTACAATTTTTGCGTCTAAAATATCAATTGAATCATTTATCATTCTTTTAGTATTTAACCATGTCTTAATATTTTCTTTCAAAACATTGTTTGTGACTTCTAAGTACCCATTGTTTGAGCGACAAATTGTATAAATATTAATATTTCTTAAATTTGAATCAACATCTTGCACAACAGAACACCTATATACAGTTCCAAAACGAGATGGTATGGTATAAATTAATGCCTTATAATCTTCTGCCGTAACCGCCCTGTTATGTGCTGAGAATGATCCTTGGATTAATTCTCTTAGTTCAATTAGGTTTGGCGGCGATACATCGCCTTGAATTGGTTCTTCGTTGTTAACCTCTAAACTATATTGCACAGAATTCATTATTCCTGTATTAAGCATAACCGGATCTTTAAATTGCATATCCGCGCTGACAACTCTTGTTATTGTGTTGGATGATGCATTTGAATTTTCGTTTGTGTTTGTGCGGTAAGTAACTAATATGTCAGTATTTGATGGACCTACGCCAAATTTATCAGTTTTGACAAGATTTGAAGGATCAAGCGCACGGTCGGTAACATAGTTTTTTGCATGCAAGTCCATGACAATACTAGCGGGATCTACTAAAGATGATGCATTTAGCTCTGTATCAGAACCATATCCAAAAATTAAGTTTGTCGAAAATCGATTTTTACCAACAATAAATCTCCTGGGCACAACAACTGGTTTGATTATAGTTGGTGTTTGCACGTTGGTCGTTGTATCCGTGTTTGTAATTGGCAAATAAATTGTATCTTGGGAAAGGTGTTCTACCTCATAATAGCTATTTCCGTTGCTATCATAAACAGATAAGATTTCTGTAACATTATTGCCGCCAAGATTTAAAACTCTAAATTTTTGAAAAGATCCGACCGTAAATCGTTTAAATCTATTTTCTCCAGACACGACTTGTCCGGTGGCTCTTATAGCATATTGAGACGGCATTCCGGTAGATGTGCTTGTGTTGGCAACTACCATATCATTTACAGAATCAGCAAAATTCACATCTTCCATTAGTGTAAAAATAGAATTGTTTTCAGACATAAACTGTGTTCCTGCTTTCAATATTGGTATTGCAGCATCGTTGGGCCCAACTCCGTTGTCTGCCGAGGGAACTGTAATGTAAAGTGTTACGGTACCATAAGTAGAATTAGCGCCTTGGTGCTTATACCCCATCGATTGACCGTGTTTTAAAACGTTCTCATATTCGACAGCAGTTGAAAGAAAACTTTCATTCGCTTGATAGTCTAAGTAAAAAGACATAACATCGCCAACATATGAGACCATATCAAGCATTAGAGCGCCAAAGCCAGCATCGCTAAAATCTCTGAATGTGTCAGGATAATATCTTCTAGCATATTCGGTCAAATCATCTTTTATTGATTGAAAGTCTCTGCTAAGATAATTTATATCGATGTTTTCTCTTCTTTTTGGCACAAAAAATTCCTCTTATAGTAAATATCAACAACTCATAAATTAATTGTCAAAGCATTAGAAATAAACAGCGATGGCACATCATATATTATTCTAATCTGTAGGTAGTTTGTGGGGGATGTGCCTTCAATCACCATTGATGCTTCGTCGCGACGTTCCGTGCGAAACTCAACTTTGTTAATATTGATTCCTGGCATATAGTAACTGGCTTGTTGCATTATCCGATTTTCGATTTCCATGAATGTGTGATTGGTTGCGTTTCTAAATAAATAATTTCTTAACCCGACACCAAATTCAGGAATCATAATTCTTTCTCCTGGTGCAGTTAAAACTAACATTTTTAAATTTTGCTGTATTACTTGTTTAAGATTTTTGTTTAATCTATAGCCGTCAACCGGATCTAAAGATAATGGTAATTTTGGAGATATTCCAGGCATAAGCGCACCTCTGTTATGTAAATAGTTTTATCTTATAAGAAGCCACCGGCTTTTTCAATAAATGGATCAGGGTAAGATATTTTCCCATTTCCATATAAAGATGCTACAAATACTTGTAATATTGATAATTTTGTATCATCCATAATCTGTTGAATCGGCGATGCCGCAGTTTTTGGTCTTAAATCAGAATCAGATAAATAAGCGTCTTCGAATATGGACAACAAAGACACTATATCTCGCATAGGAAACAAGTGTTCGAACAAGAGCTTAAATTCATCTGTTTCGAACAATCGCGCTTTAAGATCATTTTTTACTTTTTGGTGATATTCGTCTTCGAATGTTTTTAACACCTGTTCAATCGTCGTATCTGAAGTTAGATCAGATGGGCTGTATTCGCACTCAACAGAGACAAGGGGTATTGAAATATAATCATATGCTGTTTGTCGTCCATTAATTCTTCTTTCTTGTTTTTTCATTTCAAACACTTTATATTTTTCTGATACCGAGGTAACGTTTGTTAATTTGCCAACTTCGTCTTTAACTGTTCCAGTCTTCCGTTGCGATGGGGTTGAGTTGGCGGTTGTGTCTGAGAAAGAAGGCTCAGAGATAAGACACACTCTTCTACCAAATATTATATATTCATACACATCTTTAAACTTTGCATCTAATTTTTCATTTGATAATTGCTCCCTTACAAAAGCGTTAACTCCCATCACGTTGGTGTCTCCACCCTTCTTTTTGTACTCTACATAAGATTCAATAAGAGGCCCGCCAACGTTTATTTCTACTTCACTGTCTTGAATGTCGATTGTCCCTTCTTTCTCCACAGAATCTGGATCATCGCTGACTCGATTATAAATCTCGAATGAATTGTAGATTGGAGAGTCTTCTTGTCCTGCTAAATACTCACTTGTTGCGTCATATTCTACTTGTACATCAGCAGTAATGTCTATATTAAAGTTAATTCCAATAGTTACTGTGGCAACGTTTGGGTATTGGTATGATTCCTCGCCAAAGCCTACGTTTTCAAACTGATAAGAAGAAATTTTTGTTTCTTGTATATCTTTGGAATCATCAATAACGACCTGTTCTAATGTGTTTTTATCAAAGGTTTTCCTGTTGAGATCTCTTAAATCTTGAGGTATTTCAGGGTAGATGTCGTCGGCAGTATTATTGGAGGCGCTTTCTCGGGCTTCGCGAAGTGCATCCCAATATGTATTTATAATTTCTTCAAAATCTTGCTTCATCTGTTCTTTGTGAGATTCATCAAAATATGCTGGAAAACTAAAGTTCACATCCTCCCACTTTGGTTTTTCTATTATATCTGATGTATTTGCCAATGCCTCAAACCAAGCATCTGAAGCGTCAGGTGGAAGCATCTTTCCAGAGCGGAAATCAGGAGTTCCTACCACTACATTTTGTGTAAAAGTTCCTGACTGTTTCGATGGAATCGAAGCCTCGTATTTTTGTTCAACAGCGTTGGTGCTGGCAGCCAAACTTGGAAACAATTTATCAATTATAAAATGGTTAAATGTCTCATAATCTGGATACAGTGTATCTATGGCATTTTCTATATTTGCATGAATCTCTATTAGTTCTTCTTGAATAAAGTATTTAAAAATGCCCTCGGAACTGTTAACTGTCGGCAACTCTTCTCCGAGTGCTATTCGAATATCATATATATTTTGACACTCGTCTAATAAAGCTTGCCACAACCGACCATCAAGGGTTTCAAAATTAGCGTAAACTTTGTCTAAATAAATTTCCATTTTGCTATACAAATAGTCAATAAATAATTGTGATTCGCCATAAGATGATACATCGAATGCATTAAAAACTTGGACTGTTGTATATGACTGCTCAACGAAAAAAGATCTTATTAGCATCTTTATTGCATATGTTACACCTGTTCTATTCAAAGGTGTAAGGGGGTCACAAAAAACAGCTTTATCAATATTAAGGATGTTGTTTAAAAAATCGGCAGATTGTTGTTTGAGAGTATTATAGCCAAAAATATCTGAACTGTTGTATGTTAAGTCTATTTCACCAAGCTTTGTATTCCATGCCGTCGCATTATCTCTTTGGATGGACCATTCTGGCGTACCTCTTGAGGACGGGGCCCGATATTCACCAAGAGGCGCGACGTGCTCTATTGACCTTTTTAATATATTTTGTAATAAGTTGGCATAATTAGAGGATCCAAGCCACATGTTTTCATTAATAGTGGACACACCAAGTGCATCTACAATTGCATCAATGTGCGTAGCATCTTGTGAGTAGGTGAAATATTTGTTTAAAGAGTTCCTTATTATTTGTTTGAAAATATCCGCATTTCCTATTTCCTCTCTATTAAGACCGTATTCCGACAACCAACGAAAAGGATAGTTAATTTCAAAATTATACTCTTTTTTATACTCATATTGGTTTCTGAAACTAGTCTGACCCAAGGTATTGGTTTTGTTTCCAATATCATAATCAGTAGTATCGTATTTAACTGCGTTTTCCTCATACTCACTGGTTTGCGTTGGGCGCTTATTCAATTCTGCTTTGCTAAAAAATGATATATTTTTCAATTGATCATCTAACAATATTCGCTCTGAGTTTTGCCCAGATGTTAATGGATTAATTGTGTTTTTATAAAGCGCTCTAAATGGACTCACTCTGAACTTTGCAGGGTAGCTATAAACATAGGCGGTGGTGCCTTCTTGTGTCGGAGTATCTTTTACATATTTTATGATCTCGTATATGGGTCCATCTTTAGATAAATACGCATCCGCGAAATCATACCCCAATAACTTTCCATCTTCATTGTAATACACTGTCGTGGGGGTTGTTTGGACTGATACAAATTTTATTTTTGGAAGTCCCAACTCGGGGTCTTCAAACCAATAATCTTGATAGTTGGCAATATTTGTTGAAAAATCAGATATTGCGCTGCCAAATAGCCCATCTACTGAATTTTTTATTATATTACTAATAATTGGAGGGGCTTCGGGTATTAAAGCGCCTTCTCCGCCGTAAAGTTTTGGGAAACCTGATATAATATTTCCGTTTTGATATAATTCCAAAATTTCAAATGTTTGTATTAATTTCTGTTTAGTGCGTTTTTTTTCTTTATCTAATATTTCATTAATCTCTTCTGTCGTTAATTCATCATCTTTTTCACTAAGCAGTATCTCTCTTATTGTGGCGGCACTATCAGAGTTGGTAATATTGCAAAGATCCGTGGGTACCGTTGTGGCAAGGGGAAGCGGGCTATCAAGAAATTCATTATCAACAAGCTTTCCCAATCCAGAAAACAAATCACCCATTTCATGTTTGTTTTTAAAAAGGGCACCAAAACTAGGATTAGCTTTGTTCACACACTTGTACATCAATGTGAGAGTTTCATCATTCGCAATACCCTTATATACATCTCTCGACTCCGCTGGAGATAATATTGATTGAACATTTTCTGCGGCATCTTTTGTATCAGAGAAAAATTGAGATAGCACTTGCGGAGAAATAAACACTTCTTCAGTATTAAAATTCCATGCATTGTTTGGATCGGGTATTGGCAAATTCATACTAATTCCGGTACCTGAAATTACCGATTCAAAAGAGTCCTCCATTCTGGAAACGTAATTTCCCACAGTTCCCAAAAAACCAGTACCGCCTGATTTTTGAAGAGCATCACTCCAAGCTTCTGGATCGTTTAAGTCTTCATAGTTTACACCTATTGATTTAGATATCCAATCTTGAAGATTATCTTCCAACATTCCATAGGAAACATCAATCCCTTCTGTTGCAGTTTTGTACAACAATTCGCAAGAATTTTGTAACACGCCCAAAACTAACGATGACAAAGCATTGATAAGTTCAAGATACAACTGCTCTAAAGCATTCTCAAAAGTTGAGCCAAGGAAATTAAGCGTTGGAAAATTATCAGGTATTGTGATTCCCTGGAATACAGGAAACCCAATATCTGCATTTATCATTGGAGTTCCATCACATTTTTTAAGATTGCACTCACCATCCACAAACTGTCCCAAAGTGCCTTTTCTGATATTAATAATTTTTTCTAGATCCGGGTCATCAAAAAGTTCTTCACCCAAGAGCGTTATAGATTTTTCCAAAAGACACTGAAGTGTTTCATTCAGCACACAACCAATGTTTATTTTTGCCATTGTGTTGTTATAAAGTTGATCAAGCGCTTCCTCGGCACCCTGTTTTGAAGTAAAAGAACCTTTTATGGCGCTCATTTGTTCGACAAGATCCTGCACTCCTTTTGAGGAAAGCTTATTGTCTCCAACAAATTCTTCTGCTTGAGTTGCTGCGCGAGCGATGCTTGCTCTTGTTACGGGACTCAAGATTACTCTTTCACGCTGTAGTCGCTCTTCTTCAGTAGGGCACAGGTTAACATCTAAATCTAAAGTAATTATTTTTGCAATATCTGCCAGAGAAAGCGGTAATCCGTTTTCATCATATTTTGCAAGACCATCTGTTGCTTTTTCTTTTGGCATTATTATAGGAGTTGGCAAAAGATATTTTTCTAAAAAGTCAAATATGTTAAAAGAGTCATTATATGCATATATAAGCTCACCCTCCATTGCTCCTAAGTTGGCCAAAAGATGAGCCGTTGTTAGGTGATTTAATAAAGGGTTTTCAACAAAACAGTTATATCCAATTGTGTATTGCTTGCCTTCAATTAGTGCAAACATTACGTCGTATTCCACTGAATAAACAATTTCTAAAACATCTTCAAGGTTCGGAGGGCACTCTGTTGTGTTTGAAGCAGAAATATTGTTTAAATTAAAGTATCTTTCTATAACATCAGCGGTTCTTCTCAGTCTTCGCATTTCCTTGATTATATTAATATTTGTAATAAATTGGTCCGATGCCGCAATAAAAGGAATAAAAGATTCAACTACGTTGACAACATATTCAATTTGTTGCCTATAATTTTCAACGGATAAAAAAGCAGATACTTGGTTTGGCAGTCTTTGTGCTACATCACATTCAGTGTCATCATCAGCTATAGCTTCAAAAGTTTCAACTGGTACCCTTACGAGAACTATCATGTTGCCGCATGGTCTATAATTTACAAGATAATCGGGAGTTTCTGCAACAGAATCAAGTTGGTCAACTGTCGCCTCGTCTTGCATTTTTCCATAAAATTGAAGTAATTTTTCTACGCCATATCTTCTTGCTTCAGCTAATCGGTTTTCTTTATCGTTTCCGGGTGACAAATACTCACTTTCCACAACAATATATAAAAAACCTTCTCCATCGGTGTATGGATGACACTCATCTTTATATTGCCAATCATCAATCTCTATAAATGGAAAAGATTCAGACGATGGTTTGTTACCCCAAATTGACATCTTAATTCACCTTATTGTATCGGCTTAGTATATAATTATCTCCGGCAGAGCTTAAATATTTGTTGCGCCAAAACACGTTTAAATTTGGTCGATGAGCATTATATAGATCGAGTGACATATTGTTTATTTTTGAGTTCGCAATTGCGGCAGGCGTTCTAAGATTTAAAGAAGATTTTGCAGTAGATGTTGGATCGATAGGAATTAGCCCAGAAAGGGGGTCTATTGCGGATCCGTTTAAGGGATGAGTGTGATCTTTTACTTTAGCATTAAATTCTATTTGTGCATCTGCGAATTGCGTAAGATAATCGGATATATCATTTATTCTTTGTTCTAGTTCCTTTAGACATTCGAGCAAGTCATCGCCCTTAACCATGGACTGTAACGAAGAGTCATCGTTGCCCGCAATAATTTCTATTCCATTATATGGAGCAAATCCATTTTTTGAATTTTGAGATTCAGTTCTTGTAACAAGTTTTATACCCTCGGTGCCGACAATTCGAACAGCATCTGCTTTAATTCCTATGCCGGACTTGGCAACAGACTGTCCCATTTGACCAGCATTGATTCCAAAGTATTCATCAATATCTGTCTTTTGGCTTATATAAATTCTAGCAGTATCAGCAACAAAATTTGGAGGAAGTAACTGACCATCGTCAAAATCTCCGCAATGACCACCTTTGCCCACTACTATGTCGATTGAGTGTGCTTGTGTATGCCCTTTTCCACCATATCCACTACTTTTGCCACCATTGCGATCTCTTCCAAGAACAATCCATGAATTATGGTGGTTATATACTTTTTCACAAGGTGTTTGATCATGTTCGGGAATTGCTTCAAGTATAGTGTCGCCGTTGACACCTCTTCCCCTGTTGCCACTTTGATATTCTTCGTTTTGCTCCGCTGCCTTTATAGTGCTTTCATCTAAGCCATCTAAACACACACTTTTTGTAGTATTTGCCATATCTTTAAATAGTTGCTAATGTGATTATCTATTGAAAAGGCGAGGGAACATAGACTCTGCCATCTTCCCAGATCGCCATGTCGGAACGGTGAGATAAAACATCTTCAGCTAAATTTCTCCCATCATATCCAATCCAAGTATTTGTTTTTCCCTTGGATGCGTTATCTGGGTGATTAGCTCCCAAAGGGTTGTCGCTGTGATCACCCCATCTTCCAGTGGTAATTGGTGATTTGGTACTACCTCCGCCGTCATATAACGTGTGATCGGCTGGGACGTATTGGAACATCGTAGCGGGTGTGTGCCATCCTTTTGCCCATTCAGGTCTAGCCTGCTCTCCTGCCCAGTTTCCCCAATATTCCCAGTGCCACCTTTCGTTCCACACGGTTCGTACCCAGCCATATTTATGAGCATTATATACCAACCACTGGTATACATGCCCCCCTGTATCTCTCCACGTACCTGCTTTAATATCGACTGCGCCGCCCCAATGATGATTTGATCTGCCGGGAGATGCTGCGGGGTTAAATCCCTTTAGTTTGCCACTATAGTGTCTATTTTCTTCTGGGTCGAAATACGAAATTATTTCGTTTTGGCGTGATTGAAAACTACCGTCTGCTTTGGCAGCTTGTTTGGCTGTCCAGCCCTTGTAATAATATTTTTGTGCCCCAATCGTTCTCCAGCCATCTTTAAGCCCGAGTGTGATACCATCTTGCGCTGCGGCGAATCTCATTTCATCAAAAAATCCGGCTGTTTCTTCAGGAAGTTTCGCTCCGGTGCTTTCATCGACTGTTATTATTCTATTGGTGTGCCCAATTAGTCTTTTGTTGTACCACAACTCCCAGCGCCCATGTTCTGCCGGTGACAGAGACATCGCCGCCATCTCGTCTTGAGGGCCCAGTGCTTGTGGTCCCGGTGTTTCGCCAGATTGACAGTTTTGCACCAATGGAGTTGCTTGCTGATTTAGTGGTCTAGGGTCGTTTCCCATTTTTTTCTCCTTTTAATTCCATGAAGTGGTGGGTCCAATTTGTTTTAATACAGTTGTTAAAATTTTGCCATGACTGTCATTCGAAAGCTCGGCTGTACCTCCGGCTTGTTTAATGTTTTCTGCTAGTTTTTCTTGCCTATTTGAAAGATCGGGCATATTTTCAGTCTCACCCCAGTTGTCTGGATTATAGAGCATATATACATTTTTTGGAATAATCTCTTGATTTTCACCAAAAGCAGCTATGTCTGGAGATGGATCGGCTAACATTGTCCTATCCCAAGTGCCCTCTAAGCTTCCATCTTCACTATACGCAGTCATAAAGCCAATCGAACCGGCGCTCCAGCCCCCTAAGCTTTTATTGTTTATTGTTACGTTATGAGTTTCGGACAACGTATCAATTACCCCATTAACAACTTTGAGGCTTGTGGCATATCCATTTGGAACCAAGAACATACTATTGGCAAAAACGTCGGGGTTTGCTTCTTCAATTTCTTGTATTTTTTTTAAAACATAGGCTTGGTTGCCATAGCCAATACCATGATAAAACACTATTAAATTAACTTGCTCGTTTTCTCTAAATGGATAAAGAAGGTGCCCATTAATATAAAACTCTTCTGGATACCCGGCTTCTGAGCCAATTGGATCACCGGTTGCATGCTGCACTTCATCGCATGCGCCTTCACATTCAAATGCTTCTTGTGCAGTGTTTTCGACTGTCATTTGGGCTGTTATTGCTTTCACAAAACGCTGGTCTGATGTAATTATTGAAGAAAGATATAACCCTTGTTGTTCGGTTGGATTTGTATATTTTACTTTAACAAGAGACCCAACAGGCGGGGCTTTTCCAATTAAATTTTCATCTAAAATCACACATGTTCGATAGTTTGCAGAATTTACAAGAACATTGTTTCTTATTTGAGGTGGAGCCCCGGAAACCTTCAAATCAAAATAGGGTACATATACTCTAAATTCAGGATATTTCGGACGAGTATTTAATAGTGCATTAGCTACCAAACTGTCGTCTCCTTCATTACTTGCTGCAACACGATAAGGAATAGCAGTGGGTCTTAGATTGTTTTTCGATGAATTTGTTGCACTTCGTGAGGGAGTTGGTCCATCTGGTCCTCTGTTTACATATTCTAAGACAATTCCGGTGTATTCTGTACTCGCGCGGGAATTTATTTTTATTCTCTCAACCTCATTAACCAAGCCGCGCAAAGCTGTGCTTTCGTTGGCTTGAAAACCATAATGTCTTGATGTAGTTCGTGGGGAATTGTGCTCAAGTTCCGAAAGTATTGTATCAATAATATCTTCAAAAATTAAAGCTTTTGTCGGCCACGTTGCCATTAGTTTGCATCCCCGTTTAGCAAGTCGAATATTTCCGACTTATCATCATCAGTTAAACCAACGGACGTACTCTTTTTTTTCTCTAACAGTGTAACAACTTTTACAAGCTGTTCATTGGATCGTTGAAGTGTTTCAACATATTTAGCAGCAACGGTGCCGACTTCCGTGTGGCGTGCTTCGTCTTTGCTTAGATATATTATTAAATCGTTTAACAGTTCTTTTGTAATCTCGCGATCTTTGCGAATGTTTTCAATAGCTTCATCAAGATAGTTGTCTGTTTTTTTCATGATATTCGTGCTCCATAATAATTAGAAGCGACGAAGTTTATATTTTGCCATTAACCCAATTTTTCTTAAATATACGATACTTTATACGAAGTTTATTAAGATTGTTGACAATCTGTTTTGTGTTAAGACCGGTAATTTCTCGTAGATAAAGATATATTGCTTTTTTATTATAAATCATCCCCTCTTCGTCGATTGAGTCAAGAAGTATTTTAATAGCCTCTAATACTTTTTTTTCATTTTCTTTTAAGTTACCAGTGTCCCAGCTTTCCATCTCTACCCAAAGAAACTTCCAAAACTCTCGCTCCTCGCGGGTTTCGTGATATTTGTTATTAGATACAATGTGCTCATTTTCTATCTCTTTTGGTAGCTCGTCATACAGAACCTCAACTCTAGCTCTTTTGGCATTTTTCTTAACTTTGTGAATAAACCAATTTTTTGTAATCACGCTAAAATAAGAAAATGCTTTAGACCCCTTGCTTGGGTCATACTTGTCCAAAATTGTTGTGAGCCAAACTTTACACTCATCTTTAAGAGCATCTATGTTTGGAAGGGTGGTAAACTTGTATGTATAAACTATCTTATCAACCATTTCATTAAATGCTGGTCCAATGTAGTCAATATAAAGTTGTGTTCTTAGTTTCTGATCATCTGTTGCAACATACTGTATGATTGCATTTTCGTGGTCTTTGGTAAAATAGTGTCTACCTGACTTCTTTTTTCTAGGCATCTTTTTCCTGTTCCTGCTGTATTTCTTCTACCCCAAATTGCAACTCATCAAATATTTCACTAAATATGCTATATTGCTCTGTTATATAACTTGCATGATCCAATAACCCTTGTAGCGTTGGATCTCCATAGTACATCTCCATTTCGTTAAGACCTTGAATATGTTCTAAGAAAGGCGTATTTAAAGTTTTCATTGCCTCTATGTTGTCATATACAAATGATAATTTTTGTAGTAACTTCTTGGTATACCAAATCAGCATAGCGTTAAGTACTATTGAAAATATCAAAATTGTAAAAAATAAAAAATTCATTTTTTGGGCTTCCAGTCTTTCATTTCTTTCTTATACTCTCGAATATCTTTTTTTGTATTCTTTATAAATTCATTAACCACTTGACCTGCTTGTGGTTTTCGTTCTATTTTCTTTGCATAGTTTATATTCTGAGGTATTCTTTCAAGTGGTGATTCGATATCGCACTTGCTCTCATCATTGATTTGCCCACATGACTCAATAGTCTCATTAAAGCCATGGACGATCTCATATACCTGATCGCACTCAATACATCTATATATGTATTTTGGCATCTTTTTTTAATTACACTCCACTCTTTTCTAATTCTTTAAGATAGTTTGCAAACACTTCGCCTCCTGATTTTCTCTCCTCTGTGCCATCGCCTATAAGACCTGGAACTTCACAGTCTGGATCATTAAATACTACTGAAGGCGGTGCTTGAACAATCAAGCCGTCTGCTGTATTTACAAGATCAAAATCTTTTAAAACTGGAACAATATCTGTCTGGTTCATCAAAGAATGCTGGAGGGCCATCATAATTGCTCCCAAAGCTTGATCTGATAATTTAAATGTATTATTTGTCATTGTTGTTGTTTCCTTTTTGTTTTAGAATATTTGTAGTTGAATAATTTCCGACTCGATCAAAGAACAGCAGTTTTCCAGCAAATTGCTCACCCACAACGTTCTTGTTTTTCCAATCGGATCCCACTATCATTATATCCGGTTTTGTGTTTTTAATTAAATTTTCTAATTCATGGGCTGATTTAAAGATCAATACTTCATCAATATATTTTATAGATTCTAAAATAAACTTTCTATCTTTAGCGTAATTTATAGGTCTATTGCTGCCTTTATCTTTTGCCACTTTATCGTCGGAATCGATACCGACGACCAATTTGGTTCCCAAAGATTTTGCATATTTAAATAGTTCTATATGCCCCCTATGTAACACATCAAAACAGCCGTTTGTCCATATTGTTGTCATACAATGCTCACGCCTCGTTTTTGAACCACCCTGGTTGCACAAGAATTAGCAAATTTTATTGCATCTATTATATTTTCATCTTGAATGTATTTAACAACCAGACCGGCAATAAAAGAATCTCCTGCGCCAGCAACGTCTCTAATTTCGACTTTTGCAACAGGATACACAATATTTTTAAAGCTTGCCCCTTTGGGCCCAAGGGTGATTATTGTTTTATCAAGAAGGTTTTCTGTTATGAAATATTTGTTTTTTAAATACTCTTGTTCATTAATTTTAATAAAATGTACGTCTTTACACCAAGCTCCTAAAATCTTTTTTGTGTCTAAGAAAACACGATTGTGGTTTAATGATATTTCTTGTATTTGCTCTTCACTGATATACCCCTTATTGTAATCTGAAATAATAATTGCATGGTATTCATCATATTTAATATTTTTTATATCACTTAAAGTGTATGTGTGATCACCAACATCGACCCTCATAAACATATGATTTGATGATGTTTCTATAAATCTAGTTTTTGTAATATCTGCCCAATTTTTGTTAGTCTGAATATCGACTTCGACTGATAGGGATGCCACATTGTTGTACACATTTAGAGCCATGCCGCCATTTTCAATTGTATTTTGTGGATTAAAAATAGGAGCAGGTGCCTCTGGGCATAGTCTTTTGCACGTACCGTAGTTAAAGATGTCTCTACAGCTTTCACCAATTACAAGTATTTTCTTTGATTGTTTCATTTATCGCTTAAGGAACCCTCTCCCGCTTTTTACCTGCTTTCTCCAGTAGTTTAACAAGTCTTCCATTGTTTTTTGAAAAGAAATCTCAGGAACCCACCCAGTGTGGTTTGTAAATTTTTGTGTATCAGGTATTTGCAGATCTGCATCGATTGGTCGAAGTCGATTAGGGTCTGTTTTAATCCTTATATGCTCTACGGTGGACAAGCTTATTAAGTACTTTAACATATCGCCTATGGTGCAAGAAAATGTACCGCCAATATTATAGTATTCACCTGGGATTGGATTTTTAGTAACAAGCAGATGATAAGCTCTAACCGCATCTCTGACATCAGCCCATGTTCTCATTGAATCTAAATTGCCAACTTGTACGACCGGGGGAAGCAGTCCGCTTTCAATTAAGGCTATTTGTTTCGCAAAAGTTGATTCTGCAAACACATCCCCACGGCGTGGGCCGGTATGTGTAAACATGCGAGTTGTCATTACTGTCATATCATAAGCTTCGGCATAAAATCTTCCAACTAAATCAGTTCCAACTTTAGATATAGCGTAAGGAGAAGCTGGGTGGAAAGTTACATCTTCGTGAATTGGCAAAAACTCTTTTGGTACGCGCCCAAAAACCTCGGATGAGGCACAGACGTGAATTATCGGATTCTTACCCAGGGTTCTAATTGCGTCTAACAACTTTGCCGTACCTAAGATGTTTGTTTCTAATGTTTCTAAAGGTGCATCAAAACTTGTTCGAGGGTAACTTTGCGCTGCCAAGTGAAAAACATAATCTGGATTAGAACTCTGGACCAAAGTAAGCAAAGAACTTAGATCGTTAAGATCTCCATAAAATAATTTTATTCTTTCTTCTTTGTTGATTAAGGGAATTAAATGTTCTATATTATCAAGCCTATCATTCCATCTTAGAAATCCATGGATTTGCCAATCGGTATTGTCAAGCAAATAATCAACCAGATGGGAACCAACCATTCCCGTTATTCCAGTAATTAGCGCAACTTTTTTACTCATTTGTTTTATCCATAATGTTATTTTTATACCACTGTAATGTTCTAACAATTCCCTTATCTATAGAGATTTGTGGCTCCCACCCGAGAAGTTCTTTTGCCTTTGTACAATCAAGAAACAAAGAAGTGGGTATTGTAGGTTTAGATAAATCATATTCTATTTGCAGGTTTTTTCCTGAATGATGAATAATGCTTTTGATTAAATCTATTATTTTTGTAGCTTTGCCCAGCCCAACATTAAAGAGTTCATAATTAGATTCTTGCTTCTCTATAGCGCAATCAATAAAGTTAACTAAATCATCTACATGCAACAGGTCTCTTGCGCCTTCCCCGGTGCCCCAAACATTAAGAATGCCACTTGTGTTTGTCATAACCTTTGTTACTGTTGCGCCAAAAACATGTGAGCGCTCCAAGTCATATTTATCATAAGGTCCATACATGTTTGAATGTCTCATCACTGTGTGTTTAGTCCTGCCTAATCTAGAAAAGAAATCACACATTTTCTCAATATATACTTTTGTATTTCCAACTCCAAAATAGGTGTGAAATATTTCATCCTGTGCATTCCAATCAGATTCTTTTTGAGCATAATCTGCTGGTTGGTACATGACCGTACAGCTTGGAAAAACAACGTGTTTTATATGCTGTTCGTAACATTCTCTTAAAATCAAACTATTCATGACAGCATTATCTGTAACATGTATGTGCGGACGATTAATAATATCGTTCGCCCCAGATGTTGTTGCCGCAAACTGTAACACAATATCGATATCCTGCAAAACGCGCCTTACATCTTTAATATTGTTTAAATCAGCATGAACCCACTCTACATTGTATTGTTCCAGCGCTGGTTTTATGTTATAAACTGCTCGAACTGAATATTTTTCGTCATAGCAATACCTTTCAAGTAAATTTCTCCCTATAAACCCTGTAGCACCGCAGATTAACATTTTTTGTTTTTCAGCCATAGTGTTCCTTTATAAATTTTTGTACCACTTGCACAGAACTTTTATTCATAAAATCAAAATCAGCAAGAAGTTTTTGATTAGTGACGTTTGGTGTATTGTATGTGTAATCACCAAATGAACAAGATTTTTTACACATCGAGGCAACTTGTTCTAAAGTAATATCTCCATGCGAAACAACATCATAGGTGCCGCTTATGTTGTTATTATAAGCATATCTTATGATTTTAAGTATATCATGGTGTGTTATAAAATTAAAGCTTGATTCTTTTGTCAAAGATAGTTTAGGATTTTTATCTTCAACAATTTTGAGAAAATTGTTTTTTCTCATGTCGGCACCCAACAGTGCGGGACATCTTAGGATCAAATAATTATTACAATGATTTTTAACAATAGACTCTGCATAAAGCTTCATGGTGTTATAATTTGTTTTTTTCTTATTATGCACATCAACGGAAGAAATATATACAAACTTGTTGTCAAAGAAGCGGCTTAAACTTAAATTGCACAACTGTTCTGTTAAAAATATATTATCTTTTAACAATTGATATGTGTTGGCGTCTTGCTTTGTGTTAAAGGCACAATGAACAATTAATTGTACTTGTAGCGCCTTATCTATAACATCTTGTTTGTTTTCCCTGTTGAGGCAAAAACACTCAGTAAACTGCTTTGACAAATACTTACCGAGTCCGCTTTTAGTGCCGGTGATTAAAACTTTATCATTTTGTAAAGGCATTATATCTCTTGTCGATTATTTCCTTATTTTCTAAAAACCAATCAATTGTATCATTAATGCCATTCTCAACACTAACACTTGGTTTAAATCCACAATCATACGCCCTGCTCATATCAAAAACTCTTCTGGCGTCTCCTGTGGGCTTGTCAGTTAGCCACTTTATTTCCTTACCAAATCTCTTTGCAACAATTTCAGCAATAGTTTTAATCGCAACGCCATCTCCACTACCTAAGTTAACGGGCTTTGTAATTCCGTTTTCAACAACGTGGAGCATTCCCAGTGCAACATCTTTGGCATGAATAAAATCACGGATTGCCGTTCCATCACCCCATACCTCAAGAACATCATTTTCATGAGCCTTTCTAATTAACGAAGGAATAACCATGGCGTTTGCTGGATTAAAGTTGTCATTATTTCCATACACATTTGCAGGTCTAACAATTGATATATTGCTTTTACCATGTTGGATCGCATATGCTTCAGCTTGCAATTCTCCAATTCTTTTTGCCCATCCGGCAAATCTGTCATTTGGCGATGGGAACGTGGACCAAACATCGTCTTCTTTTAAGACTTCTGCGGGCTTGTATACACCGACTGAGCTTGTATATAAATACCACTCGACTTCGTGCTTCATGGCGGCTTCCATCATGTTTGTGTTGAATTGAAGCATGGGTACCATAAAATCTGCGGGTTGTTCTGCGCACATTTTTGGAGAACCTTTAATGCCCGCTAAATTAAAAACAATCTCCTGGTCCTTACAAACTTCCATACATTGGTCAAAAAAGCATAAATCGACTTGTTTATATTCAACTCCTTCAAGATTTGTGTTTTCACTAATATCTGCGACTGTTACAAGTGCGCCAAGGTCAACCAACAATTTCACCAACTCACGACCAATCATGCCGTGGCCGCCGGTTACAAGCACTCTTTTATTTTTAAACATTGTTAATCCTATTACATAATTCAATAATTTGTTTATCTTTTAATTCTGGGTGGTTCCCAATATATAAAGAATAGTGGTGGATGTGGTTTACATAATCTAGATCGCCGACTACTCTATAATCGTACTTACCTTCCACCAAATAAGGTTGCAACGTTTGATTACCACCACCCGCTGTGCCCGTTCGATATTCTACCCTCTCTTGTTCCAAAATGGAGCAAATATTATTAAATCTTTCTTTATTAGGTTGCCTCAAAACAAGCGGCAATGCAAAGTTGCTATTACCTTCCAAAATAAAATCAGTATAATAAATTGCAGAATTCAAACTCGAATTCCATAATTTCATATTATCAATTCTTCTTTGGATATTGTAATCAAGTCTTTTCATTTGTTGCAGACCTAAAACTGCATTAATTTCTGCATTTCTCATATTATATCCCGGTACGGCAAAAGTGAATAACGGATTTAAATTAGGATACTTTTCTTGATATTCTTTTTGAAATTGTGCTGATGTTTCTCTCGTCATGCCATGCGAACGAAAAAGTCTCACATACTCATGAAGCGTGTCGTTGTTTGTACAAACAACGCCGCCCTCAATTGTAGTAATATGATGTCCAAAATAAAACGAAAAATTAGACATATCTCCAAAGCTACCTACTCTTTGTCCATTATATGTCGCGCCGTGGGCTTCACAACAATCCTCAATAAGTATGATTTGTCTTTCTTTTGCAAAATCAATAATTCGTTGATCAATACCATTAAACCCCAAAGCATGCACAATAACAATAGCCACTGTTTCTTCAGTAACTGCTTGTACTATGTTTTCATAACTGATGCAAAGTGTTTTAGGGTCAATGTCAACAAACACAGGGGTCATTCCTAAATTAACAACAGGAGAGATATCAGAAACCCAGCCGAGAGGGGGAACAACAACCTCGCCTGCGCCTTTCAACTCTTTAACGACAGACATCATAATATAATTGGCGCTGGCTCCAGAGTTTACAAATGTGGTATTTTTAACACCCTCCCATTCCGACCATGCTGATTCGAATTCTCTGACCTTGGCTCCATTTGTAAATCTCACATTTGGTGCAGATATAAACGAAACCATTGCCAGCTTATCTTCAATGGTGATGTTGTCATTAATTAACGACCAGTTAAATTTATTTTGAGACATAAAACTCTCCATGTTCTACCAACAAGGTTGCTCGCCCGTCTTCTCTTTCATATGCCTCTTTGAAAGATGGAAATACTTGCTCTGGCTCTGTAAGTTCGACAACATTGACATCAGTAAGCATTAACCTCAACGCATCAGTATGGTTTTGAGTGTGTTGTGGTCCGGCATCAATTGGTGTTTTTGCCCCAACAGCGACACGGATAATTACTTTTGGTTTCATGTCATTTTTTGACATGTCTCTCATTTTATCCAAATGATTGACCAACTGATTCATTGCTAAAATAAAAAAATCAAATCTGGGGTACATGGTGATGGGCACATAACCCTCTAAAGCCATGCCTGTAGATATTCCGAGTTGTGTTTCTTCAAATACAGGAAGCTCAATACGTTTTTCTTGTGGAACGTCTGTAATAGTACTTGATATAGCGTGGCCACTGACCTTGCAAGCTTGTCCCAAAAATACGGTATCTTCTTTCTCTGCAAGCCAATTCATTGCTCTAATAATTTCTTCTTTATAGCGCATTTTAAAAATTCACCCACTTGCCAGTTCCGTGATGAGGATAGCCCATTTCATACTCATAATAGATTACATCTTCAGGAACTCTTTGTTTATTATTCCACGCCATTTCGGTAGGAGTGTGAACGCTCATATTATTATCCTCTATAACCCACTGTAATGGTAGATCAAAGTTCTTAACATATTTATATGCCTCATGAAACACGCCAGTTTCCATTGTCATGTCTCCCACAAAACACCACACACGACGAGTCGTTTCTTTTCTCTTAAGGGCTACAGCGGCACCCACAGCGATAGGAATAATACCTCCCACAATAGATGATGCATAAAAATTTGGATTTACATTATTAGTGCCCATACTCCTGCCCTCTATGATCCAATTTAATAGTTTGTCTGGATTCACTCCGTGCAAAAGCGCCTGATAATGATTTCTCCATGGCACAAAAACCCAATCATCTTTGCTGATATATTGAAAAATATGTATTAGTTCATTTTCATTGTTTTTAGCTAAATGAATTGGTCCTTTAATTTTACCAGCTTCATAATAGTCTCTGACCTTTGCTTCAAAATCAATTAGTTCTTGCGGAGTTAAACTTACATCCCTCACTTTCCGCAAATGAGGTGGTATTTTTACATTCATTATTTATCTCTTGGTTGTAAAATAGGGTTTGTAATTGGCCAATCAATATTTATGGACGAATCATTCCATTTAATAGTAAACTGATCTTGTACATCTGGGTATTTTCCTTCATATGCCCACTTATAATGAAAAACAGAATGATCACTTAAAACCAAAAAACCATTGCCGACGCCAGGTGGTAAAAGAACTTGTTTCTTGTTGTGGGGGCTTAGTATTGTCCAATTCCACATTTTATAGGTTTCAGAATTTTTGCGATTGTCAACCATTACAAAGTACAGTTCTCCATGTAAACAAGTTACTAATTTCCAAGATTTAAAATCGCCATGAATTCCGCGAAGCACATTCTTACGAGAAGTGGAAACCTTATCATGATTAAAGCTTAAATCACAATCTCCTGATTGCCACAGAGTCCACAGATCACCTCTATAATCTGTATAAGCATCGGGCTCGTAATACTTCACATCCTTAATCATTTTTCCAACTAACTTCCCAATCCTTAAACTCAGCCGCTAGACAATCTATTTTGTAATCTTTACGACCACCAACAATTTCTTGTATCTTGTTTTTTGCCGTATTGCGAATTCCATTTAACCCATGGGTAAGCTCAAGGTTGTTGCCATCTTTAATTCCCTTTCGATAGTTTGATTCATTATGCCAAATATGCAAGTTCATTTGTGATAAAACCACAATTGCACGCACCGTATCGGCAGTAATACTATCCGAATTTTCCAATATTATTTCAATATCGTGACATATATCAGATATCTCTTGTGCATATTCTTCCTTGTGTTCTGTAATAAAAACTTCTTTTAACTGTACAATTGAAAGCCTATCCACCAGTTCTGATAGTGTTGGTAAATATTTTCTACTACTCATTTTTTAATACCCTTTCAATTAAATTGGTTGCAAAAGTATCGTCCATAGAAACATACTTTTTTGCTAATTCATAATTTTCTTTAACGTATTCTATTTTTTCATTATACAACTCTGGAGTTAAGTTGTCAAGTATCGTTATTAATTCAGAGGCACTATTAAATTTTAAAATTCCCTTTTCATTAAAGTATTCTCCAATGTTTTCACAACCCCAAAAAATCGGTATTGTTCCATGTCTGAAAACATCGACTAAAGTTTCGGTAAAATAATTATTTTCTTTCGAGTTCATTATTGTAATGCTAAAATTATAATCTCTTAATGGCTCGCTTTTACCCTCTCGGATTGCAGCGGCGGAAAGACCCTGATTGTTTAGTCCAAATGGCTTATACGCAGTGCCCCAGAGGTCCACAGGATATTTATCCTTGATAGATTCCGCTACAATATGTCTAAGTTTGTGCCCTTTTGTCCATTGTTTTTTTGATGCGATTAGTGACAGAAGCTTTGTTTTAGGGTGTACACCCGCATCTTCATTTGAAACTCGGGAAGTCCCTATAAGGTTTTTAATATACTTGTCACCCCTTTTTAACAACTCTTCGTCGAAGGTAAAAATATAATCAAACTTATCTTCAAATTGTACAACTTGTTTATATGAAAAAGGATGAATTGCTTTGCACTCTACGAGCCATGCTATTTTATATTTTGTATCAACCCGATCAACCCACGGAGACAGTATATCTTTGTCTGTAAAAACTGTGACACCATCATATTTTTCATACCCCTTACCACGGCTTTCATAAACCCATTGAACTTTCTTGGGCTCGAATTCACTAGAAAAATTGTGGCTTTGCCAATACTCATAATAATTGTCTGGACCCAGGCTGTCAAATAAATTAACCTTAACCTTCTTCATTGAAAAACCTCTCTGAATTTATTGCCTTATCACATATAAAAACATCATATGCTGGCTTCCACATTTTTAGTTCGTCGTGTTTTGCACCCCATTTGATTAACTGTTCGCGTGTTGTGTCTGTCCAGTCAATTCCGGTGGTTCCGCCTCGGGCAGTCCAATAAACAACTTTATGCCCTTCATCGTATAGGGCGTTAATCTTGCTTATCCTTTCCTGATTTGGCAGAGCATCTGGATAATGTCTGTCTCCGTCATAATAGCAGATTGTCTCATCTATATCGATGTAATAAATCATCAATCACCTTTTTGAATCCTATAGCTATCACTATCAAAGTGTTGGGTTGAAAACTCAAACAATTCTGTATCTTGCAGAGCAATCATTTGATGGCGCAACCCTCGATAAACGTGAAAGTTATCGCCTTTTTCTAATATTAGTTCTTTTGCATTTTCAATATCGTCATCATCAGAATATTTTACCAACATTTTCCCAGACTGAATATAGAAAACTTCATCTTTTAGTTCGTGGTAGTGCCAAGAACATCGTTTGCCTTTAACAAAATAAAGTAATTTTCCACAATATTCATCGCAATTTACAATCCACTTCTCAAATCCCCACCCTTTAGGGACATAATTCATTTTCAAACTTGACACTTACACCTCTGTCAGTTAAATACACTACCATAGGAGGCAATGTCGCCAGCACCTCGTGGGTCATATTTTCCGGTCTTATCTGGGAGTGTTTTAATATACTCATCACCCCACTCAATAAAATCCATCAATTGCTGTTCGGTTAATTCGTATGGCTTAAAATGAGGTCTATCTGATCTTAATTGATGACCATCAATCTCAACATAGTCTTCTACTTCATAGCGCAACATTCCCTTTGCTTTACATTGATTAAACAATGCAGTACCAGGAAATGGCGTAGCGTAATTGATAGAGAATTTATCTATTGGAAGAGTTTTAATCATACTTCTTGTTTCTTCTAAGGTCTCTTCTGTTTCCTCGGGCATTCCAACAATAAAAAATGCTTTTACAAATACGTGTGGATACTTTGCCAATTCATTCGCCGCTTCATAAATCTTGTCTTGTTTGAGGCCTTTCATCATAATCTCTCTTATTTTTTGTGAACCGCTCTCAATTGCAATGCTTATTCTAATCAAACCACCTTCTACCATTGCTCGAATAACATCCTCGTCCAGTCGATTAATTGCAATACCGTTCGGAGTATCATATGAGATTTTCAATCCTCTTCTTTTAATCTCGGTCATCATTTTAATAACACGTTTTTTATCAAATGTAAAGTTATCATCCATAAATTGGAAATATCTTGCATTGTGTGTGTGATATAAATATTCTATTTCGTCAACAACATCTTCTGCGCTTCTATATCTTATTTTTGGACCATGGACGTGCCACATATTACAAAATGTGCATCTCATGGGACAACTTCTACTGGATATAATGGGAAATGGTTGTCCAACTTCTATATTGTGAGGATTATACCAATCTGATGTATCCATATAATATTTATCAACACCAACAATGTCAAAATCCGGTTTTGGCAATTCATCTAAATTATTAATATAAAATTTCTTTTGTTGTGTAATAATTTCGGCTGCCGGTGTGTGGTCGTCCTGAAGTGATACATCATAGGGCACCGCTCTGTGTCCGCCTTTTCTATAACATATGCCATCAACAAGCTCAAGCCCTTCGTTGTTTTTGTGTATAACTGAGTGTAAAAATTCAGGAAAAGTATATTCTCCCTCCCCAATCATAACATAATCTATATACCTAAACCTTTCCAGTACCATTCCCTTAAATGTGCTAGCATGATTTCCACCTACGATAGTGGGGATGGTTGGAAACTTATTTTTCACCATTCTTGCAATAATTTTCGTATATTTAAATGCTCCAGAAAAAGTGCCGCCAATGCCAACCATATCGGGCTTGAATTCTTCAACATATGGTAGTACAACCTCATTCATATATTGTATAAAAAGATCATCATCCAAATCACGATGAAAGAAATCATTATTAATATCCATAATTTCTGCTACATCATCATTTCCTCGAAGAACTGTTGCAAGCATTATGAGCCCAAGAGGGAAATAATTGTCAGATCCCACAAATTGAGTTCTATCGGTCGGAGGATTTAATAAAAGTACCCTGTTTTGATATCCTTTATTTTTTTTTGGTTTGAAATCCACATTTGCCGAAAAAACTGGTGGCTTAATTTGTGGTGTTTTACGAACCTTATCTTGTTTTGCCATTATTTTTCTCCTATAATTATAAATTCATCATCAGACATGTCGCCTTTCTTATCCCAGTGGTTATATATTTGCATTTTTTTAAAAGAAAGTTTGTCTAGTATATTAATTATGTCGTTGTGTGTATAAACTCTTAAACATATGTTATTTCTAGAAATTTCAGATAGATCTCTTTTTATAAAAGTTTTTTTGATATGTAAATACGATCTTTTTGGTTCATAGTTGCAATCCCACAACAGATACCTCCAGGGATCTGAGCTGTCAAACTCCTGCCATAACTTGGCCTCGTTGTTTTCAAGGCTTTTTAATATTTTACTATTGTTGTCCAGTTCTAATATTATTTTACCCCCCTTCTTTAGTTTTTTATAGCAACTATTTAAAAATTTTATATCACTGCCTTGAGACGCTGGATCGAAAAGTTGAAAGGCCATATCGACACAATATATTAAATCAACTTGTGGGAACTCACTCATATCTGAATCTAATATATTTTTGTGCATGTTGTGTATATTATTTAATCTTAAATCCCTCTTCCATTCGTCAGCAAAGTCCACTCTGCTCTTGCTGACATCTACGCCATATCCAAAATTCAAAAGATTGTGTTGCTCCAAAGCATATAAGAACTTTGAATTTCCAGAGCCAATCTCTAAAACATCTATTTTGTTTTTAAAATGCCTTTTTATAAAAGAAACATTTTTCTGAACTTCGTTGAGCTTAAACTCTCTATATTGCTCTATATTGCTCTTGGAAGAAAATATCTCAAATTCATCAAAAGCTGTAAAATTATAGTGCATTTTATAATCCCTTCATGAGCCAGCCGCCATCCACATATAAATCCTGACCAGTTACAAAACGCGAAGCATTAGAAGATAAAAATACAACTGTTCCCACCAAATCCTCTGGATATCCCCATCTACCTAATAAAGTTCTATTTTTTCTTATTTTATTCATTTCTGGATCTTTCCAGCTTTTTTTAGTCATATCAGTTTTGATATAACCGGGACCAACATTATTGGCACGAATTCCGTAAGACCCCAAATCATATGCCAGTGATTTTGTAAATTGTTTTAACGCACCCTTAGATGCCATATAAGCAGGGTTGTTTGGAAATGCAAGCTCGGCATTTAAGCTTGTTATGTTTATTATCGATCCGCTATTTTGACCTTTCATGTGTTCGGAAACAAGCTTTGTCAGCCTAAATGGTGCCGTAATATTGACATCTAATGTTTTTTCCCAAAGATGATCTGGGTACTCTTCATCCTCACTTCCAAGACTAACTCCGGCATTGTTTACTAATATATCAATTTTCCCATACTCTTCTATCGTGTTTTGTACCAAATTGTTTAATTGTTTTGTGTCCGTAATATCACATAAAACTTTTTTGCAACCAATCTCTTGTTCTATTATATCAACTGCAACAACCGTAGCACCAGCCGAAAGCAGACCTTCTGCAATTGCTTTACCATTGCCACGAGCCGAGCCGGTTACAATTGCGACTTTCCCCTGCAACGAAAACAAGTTTTCTATAAAGCTCAAACCAGCACCTCCACTAATTCAACAAGCGACCCATCTGGATCTTTACAGAAAGTAACCTTTGCATATCCATCAGGAGAATACTGCGGAGGACTATTAAAGACAACGTGCTGTCGTTTTAAGTTATTATATAATTCATCCAAATCGGGAACAGTTAGGGCAACATGAGAGCATCCAATTTGTGTTATTTTTCTGCTCATATCGGGCTTTTCTGGATGTGATTTATAATTTAATAGCTCAATCATATCTCCGTTTTCTAACGACATTTTCACCGTTCTGACAATGACACCATTGAGAGCGGAAAAGTTGTCGATATAATCTCCAGACTCCAACATATCTTTTTGTATTTTAAATCCAAAATTTTGATAAAATAAGATTGATTTTTCAATATCACTGGTAACAATACCGGTGTGTCTAATGTTTAACATTTTATTTCTCCACAATTGCCATTAACATTACTTCTTTCGAGAAACGTATTAGCTTATTAAATTTATTAGAGGTTTCCCACGGTACTTCATTATACGGGGCGTAGGGTAAAGGTAATTTAGAAAATAGTTGTATCAAAGGCTTAAGCCATGGGTGTTTCCATACGACGGGAAGTTGATAAAAGTATCTAACATTCACATTCTCAAACCCGGCCATTTCCAGCGCATCCTTTAGGGATTTGGCAGTAAACGGCGTTACATGGGTGTAATCAATATAAAATGGACCCCAATAAGTGTGAGCCCAGCTTGGCACCATGACCACTGCTTTTCCACCCTTTTTTAAGCCCTCGTGTATTGCTGAAAAATAAGGTGTTGGCTCTCTAAGGTGTTCAATAACTGATTTGCTAAAAATAAAATCAAACTTTTCCTCGACATATGGTGTCTCATCGTTGATAAAGTCTACTTGTTTTACCTTAAAGTCCGAAAGTTTTTTAATATTGGGCGAAATATCCAACCCGTAAGGTTCAAAATTAAGTAATTTAAATGCGCGAAGATAGTCGCCGCGGCCACAGCCAAAATCAGCTATTTTTCCAGGTTCGTGAAAAACATTTTCCAAAAGCCATTTTGCAAGTAAGTCTGGATATTCACTAGGGGGTGCTGCATTATCTGAATATGTGTGTGATAAATATTTTTCATCATTGATAATTGATTTTTTATTTTTTGACATTTGATGCCTCAATTATTGCATTTTCGATAACATCAAACGCTTCTCCTATTGCTTCAATGCTGATAGTCAAAGGAGGCCCGAGCTTTATGGACTCTCTAAATGTGCAAACAGGAAGCACTCCATTTAGAATGCATCTATTGACTGCATCATTCGCAACTTTTGTATTATCTAAGATTATGCCAGCGACCATTCCTCGATAGTTAACTTTTACTACAGAATTAAGTCTTAAGAGTTCTTCGCACCTCTTTTCAAAATAGACTATCTTTTTCTCAAGTTCTGTTTGAAACTTTTTACTAGTTAACACCTCTAAATTAGCCAAACATGCAGCAGAACCAAGGGCATTTCCAGCATGTGTGCCGCTTAAATTAGCATCTAAGTCTACATCTATGATTTCCGCCCTGCCCAACACCGCAGACATTGGAAGAGAAGAGGAGATACCCTTACCAAGAGTAATCATATCTGGTTCAATAAAATCACCATAAGTCATAAATCCAAAAAGCTTGCCCATTCTATAAAATCCTGCTTGAACCTCATCAAAACAGACTAAAGCACCGCTTTCTCTAGCAAAAGTATATAAATCCTTTATATATTGAGGGGGATACATGCAAGCTCCCCACCCCTGATACGTTTCTAAGAAAAAAGCAGCTATTTGTTCTCTGGGTGGTAGAAGCGATGGATCAAAGCGCGAATCTTCATCATAAGGAAAATCTATGAACACAATATCATCGTCTACAACATTCGACCATTGTGTAGCGTCCTTACTACCACACATCAGCGCCGAGCCCAGAACTCTACCGTGATAACTTCCATTAAAGCAAACAATATATTTTTTATTATTTTTCTTTGCCCAAAGTTTAATTATTTTATAGCAAGCATCTGTTGCTTCAGAGCCTGTATTTAACAACACGACCTTGTTAAGATAATCTGGAGTTGTATCAATAAACTTGGTAACAAATTTCGACCTTATACGTGTCTCATATTGATATGCAAAAAGCAAATCGTCATCCAATTGTTTTTTTATAGCTTTCTTTATTTCTTCGTTCGAGTGTCCAGCGTTGGCTGCAAAAATCCCAGCAGTCATATCGATCCACTTGTTCCCACTCTCATCATAAACATTGAAATCTTTTGCTTTGTGCCACACAACCGGCACCTGATCTCCGAGGGCCAATGGCTCATACTTATGCCTAATTTCTGTTAAGTCACCATAGTTTAGTTCAAAATCTTCTTTTATAAAGCGGTTCTTAGTATACACCATTTTTTAGCTCCTGATATACTTTGTCTTTGCCCATTGCAATTTGGCTTTCCAGTAATTCAAAATGATATTTATCATCAACTTCAACTGTAAATTCAGTAATTGCGGGTAAAATTTTGCTACCAAAATCACTACCTGCTAAAACTGTATCTTTTTTTAAAATATCAAGATATCCGTTTGGATGATACGCTTTTGGAAACATTTGTCTGGGTAAATTTGTATAATCTTTTATTCCATCAAAATGATCAAAAAACCCAGTGAATATTCCATCTACAATTTTAAAAAACTTATAAGGCGATTCTGAAAGCTCATGTGCGGATCTTAGTCCAGTAATGTTTGAATAATTTTTAATGAATTTATCAACAATACCATCCATGACAACAGGTTCCCTAATCGGAGTTGTTGGTCTAACAAAAGCTAAATCTTGTGGTCCTTCCATGGAATAGAAATGCTTAATAACCTCTAAGTCAGTTGACTTATCGCCCGCAAATTCTTTAGGTCTCATAAACGGAACTTCTGCGCCATACTGTCTTGCTACATCAGCTATCTCTTCGTCATCAGTCGATACTACCACTCTACTTATTTTTGAAGAAGCCTTACACGCGATTATAGAATATGCAATAAGGGGATATCCAGCCAAATTATGAATATTTTTTCTTGGTACGCCCTTGCTACCACCTCGTGCCGGTATTAGTGCGGTCAGTGTCATTAATATTTCCTAAGCTTTTTCATAGCAGGTACCTCCGAGGCATGCAATTTTTTTACGGGGGATCCCAAAGATGTTTCAATATCTCTAATATATGCCACCAATTTATTTAACCCTCCCAGTTCTAACGAAGCAGATTGATCCGAGCCATACATAGCTCGATCTAAAGTAATGTGTCTTTCTATGGAAGTTGCACCCAGGGCGACCGCTGCACAACTAACGATAACACCTACTTCGTGTCCGCTATACCCCACATCACAACCAAAATCACTACGCAATGTGTTTATTACACGCAAATTTGCATCTTCTGGATTAAGGGGATAGGTACTATTACAGTGCATTAGCTCAAAAGGGCAACCTGCTTTCTTAAAAATGTTAACAGCTTTTCTGATTTGCTCAACCGTACTCATACCTGTTGAAATAAAAGTATACTTTTTTTCTTCCGCAATCGTTTGTAACAAATCATCATGTGTTAGCATCGGAGATGCAACTTTGTTGTATTTTAAATCATATTTTCTTAAAAATAATTGGCTTGGCACATCCCATGCAGATGCAGTCCAATAAATTCCTTTTTTCTTACAATATCTGTCAATTTGATCATATTCTTTTTCACCAAACTCTAATCCCATTTTTTGTTCACGATTGGTTGTTCCCCAGGGACTTTCTCTTGTCTTATCAAGTTCTTGTTTAGTATATACCAAATCAACTGTTCTTTTTTGAAACTTCACCATGTCACAGCCCGCTGTAACGGCTCCATCAATTAGTTTTTTTGCCAAATTTAAATCACCATTGTGATTAATTCCGATTTCTGCGATAACAAAAGTTTTTTTCATTTTTTTTCCTTTTATATTGTTAGTGATTTTGGCTGGGGTGGCTGGACTCGAACCAGCAGTCTCCTGATTAACAGTCAGGCGTTGATACCTGGACAACCTCACCCCAGTAGTGTTTTTATTATAACATAATTATTATAAATTTAATTCGCCTTTTTGAAATACATCATGCCAAGATTGTTTATTTAAATTGATAATCTCAATGCCAAGTTTTTCTGCACTTTCTTTTAATATACGCATGTCATCAAGAAGAAAATCTCTATAAATTACCTTCCAATGCCCAACATGCCCCTCGTTGTAAACACCAAGTGTTTGCTTGCCTGCGGCAAAGCCTGCTTCACAGTCTAAATCAAGACCGACAATATATATCGGATTACATCCCATTAATATTGCAAACATGCCCGCAAACAACCCAACAGTCTGCCCCGGCCCCATATGTTGTTCATATCCAGAATGTTTTTGTAATTCTTCCTGCAACGTGCTCTGATCAATAAATGCGCAACACTTTCCCGATACATTCCAGGCACCGCCGATGCGTCCGTGTAATTTTTGCTTCCATGGTGCAAATCCCTTTATATTAGGCGGCTGCCACAATTGTTCGTTGTTTCCATAATATTTAAAATTTAAATTTCTATTTTGCTCATAATATGTTTTAAAATTTTTTAAGATCTCAACACACCTATGTCCCTTAAAATGCTTGGTGTCATAAGGCAAGTAATCGCATTGTAAATTCTTGTCAACAAAGTCTAAATCTGTCAAGTCTGCTGTTGCATTATATAAAAGAGGTACATTATATTTGTTGAACACATTGTGCTCGTATTTTCTCTCAGCCCATATACGATTTCTTCTTATTGAGGCATCAATTGTAAATTCTGTATTTGATACAACCCAATAGTTGGGTTTCTCTTCAAAATAATCATACCATTCATTAACGTCAAATCTTATTAATTTATTTTGCCTTTGTAAGTCTTGTATTCGATCTCTGTAAGGATCTAAACTTGGACCGTGAAGTGTGATTGCACATGGTATGTTTTTATGCTTTCCAATAATGTCACTGTATTTTAACCTCATTTTTCTATTACCATTTAAAATTATTTTTGTAATGCGCAACTATATTATCAAGTTCTTCGTCAAATTGTTTTTTTGGCTGCCATCCCAAATCACGTAATTTAATATCATCAAGGGCATATCTAACATCTTGTCCTTCTCGATGATATGACAAATCCACATATTGTTCCCAATTACATTCTGGCGAATAATAGCTGTGAATAATCTTTTTAACGGTTTCTATATTTGTTTGTTCAAACCCACCAGCTATATTGTATATTTGATTTGTTACGCCCGATTCAATAATAGTCATCACTGCTTCGGCTGTATCATCGGCATGTAGCCAATTTCGTATGGGTGTTCCCATATTATGAAGTCTAATTTTTCTATTTCTATTAAGATTTTTTACCGATAGCGGTATAAGTTTTTCAGGATATTGTCCAATTCCATAGTTATTTGTTGGTCGCAAAATAATATACTCAATATTATATGTTCTTGACCACGCCATTACCAACATATCCGCCGCTGCCTTGGCTGCCGAATAAGGATTGCTTGGTTGTAATAAATCCGTTTCTGTGTGT
>CEOH01004048.1_pt1 | contig 43070 bp, 29 predicted proteins | sample 530311 | NCBI WGS metagenome assembly CEOH01 (sample SAMEA2619923, study PRJEB7988) | marine metagenome | biome: marine biome (ENVO:00000447); feature: deep chlorophyll maximum layer (ENVO:xxxxxxxx); material: "saline water (ENVO:00002010), including plankton (ENVO:xxxxxxxx)" | depth 60 m
CTGCGATGTAATGGGTGCTATCCACCATCGTGGGACTGGCTACGGGACTGGTTTGAGTAATGACTGGAGCACTGTGGCTGAGCCCGACAGCGGTTGGCTCGCCCCTGAGACAGTCGCTGGCTTACAAGAACAAGTCCATAAAATGTGGAGATATGGCTTTAGTATCCACAATTCATTGGATGGTAGAGGTTCGTTTAGAGTGCAGGCGGTAGCACGCCGATTGGCTTGCACCAATGCAGGTGTTATCGGTGGGCAACAGAACATCTTATCCTTGAAGCATAGTGAAGGCAACTTGGGTGACATAGATTGGGACGAGTTCGCTACTACCATAGATGATGTAATTGTAGGTGCTCAGCGTGGCCTTGGTCATGTAGAAGCACTCAAGAATGTTAGGCTAGAAGACCAAGCCTTCCAGCGACTACTCACATTGTCAGAGAGAGCAGGACTTATATCATGGCCTCGTCCTAACAAAGATGGGGAACTGATTGGTAATCACATGTGGGAACTGTTCGGACACGGATGGGCTAACCCAAGCGAACCGTGGGTTCGTGCTGGAGAAGACCAAGGTACTTTGTTCCATGCTTACCAAGTAATGACTGGTGCTATTACTCACAGGCCAGAATGGAAAAGCAAGAACCGCATCCTCAAGGGGAGCACCCTACAATTGAACACTGTTGATGACAGGCTACGCAAAGTTGATTCTTTATTCACTAAGTTGGGTACTACTACTATGAAGGGATACTCAAAGACCATCGGTCGCCCTATTGCACCAGAGGATTGGAGTGATTTCCGCTCCTTCGTTGCAGAAGAAGGTGTGGTAGGTCTCGGGGACAAGGTACCCACAGCAAGTGAAGTCCTTTCTGTATTAAACGAGGGTTGAGTATGGCAGACGATGATGATGACATTGAATACATAGGCGTGTATATACAAGGTCTGGATGTTACCCCAGATAGCGTCAGTGAAGACGGTTTTTGGACGGGCGAAGACGGCATGAGTTGCGATGTGAGAGAGATGACTTTCCCTGTACCTGAATATGTTAAAGGGGGTCCTTACGAAACCCAGACAGTTTTGGCGTTGTTGAAAGCAATTGATTGCTACAAACATTGCCCTAATTGTAAGAAGAAAATTGACCCGAGAGGCATCATTCTTATGTTAGAGGAGTTCCATCTTTACCTAGCCGCTAAGTGTTGTAACAATATGGTTTGGATTCTTAATGGCGGTAAGGGAGATTTTGAAGAGAGGATGGCTTGATGGGTAGGCGTAGAATCCCACGCAGAAAGGGGGCGCGCCCTAAGAAGAAGAGGACTAGAGCCCTAAACAAAAATACTCCAGCATGGATAATGAGAGAAACAGTGCGTCTTTTGAATGACTCTGTCGGAGATACGATATCTGATGAGGCTAAGAACGATGCTATATTTTTCATTAAACCAATCATGGATTATGGGCTTGATGACGACCCCTCAGCAATCTCAATAGCGGCCATGGCGTTTGCCGTAAGCGATGCCTACGCTAACAATATATTTCCTTCCGATTTGAAGGTAGAGGGTAGAGATATAATCATAACTTTTGATGAAGACCGCCTAAAAAACTTGAGTTATCGGGAATGGATTGAGAGTGAAGCCATAGATGCATTCCATTATGGATTCAGCCGGATGGACTTTGAGGAAAAAATGGGTATTTTGTATCATAAGCAAGCATATGAAGCCATGTGTAAAGGGGCATATGCGAAAATATTAGACAATATTGGCGAGGCTTACAAGCAAAATAAACTCCCAAAAAAACGCCACACTTTGTTCTACAACTTAGTTTTTCTCAATGGGCTTTTCTTCGGGGCGCCCAAGGAAAAATACTTATCACATTTGGAAGAAATGGTTGCGTTAGTCGGTTCCAAAGACGGCCCAAAAGCAGAATGGTACTCTGATAACCCCTTTGAGGCCGCGGTTAGCGACTGGCTAAAGGACACTACCTCGGATTGTCGTGACTGGATGCTCAAGAATCGCCTCTTTCATTGGGCAGAGAATACGATGATGCCAGAATCAAAACACTCTATATACACAAAGCACAGCAACGGTGATTTCATTGAGAGGTTACTATTAGAATCAGGGGGAGCCTTGGAAAAATATTACGATACGAGTAATTACGAGACATGGGCGCGCCATAGTGCTGAGTTGGACATGCGCAATAGAAGCGTCGGTTCGTACATTAAACAATTAAGAGAGTCCATGTCTTTCGTGATAGACCCCGATACTAGAGAATTAATCATTAACCAAGGTTTGCCCAGCCGCATCCATCCAGAGTTCATGAGGTTGCCTTACTCTTCTATGTACCTTGATGTCAGGCTCCCGCTGCCAAGCGGTACCTTACTTGAGGGACTCACTCTCCATGAAATAGATAATACACAATGGGAAAAATACAGGTTTAATGATAACACACAGAAAGCGGTTGTATTTGACATGAGCACATGTGAAACGCTTGAGATGGAATGGAGTGATATCCCCCACACTAACCGACCTATCATTGTCTGTAATGCTTCATCTGGAGAGTTTGATAACAAAAGGAGTTGGCTAATTGATTGGGTTGAAGCAAGCGTAACTGCTGATGGGACCCCCGAGCGCCATAGATATAGTAGGGAGTTAGGGGTATGCACTTGGGATGAAGAGCCCGAGTTCCCTACCCGTCCCCGTAAATCTGGGGACACCAAGGACGACCGCTACATAGTAGATTTCATTATTGGTTTGCTCTTATTCATCCAACTCCCCGATGTAGAATGGGTAGATGCTGGGCAAAAGGGCAGTGCCAAAGCAATCAAGAAAAGAGAGGCTAGGAGAAAAAGACAAGGATTACCCCCGTTGCCCGAGCGTAAGACCATCCGTCTCTCCGGTGAAGTCAAAAGGTATGTAAATAGGATTGCCTCAGCAGAGGGCAGTGGGACACGATACCACCAAGTGAGAGGCCATTTCAGGACGCTGCGCTCGGAACGATACAAAGAGATGAGAGGCAGGGTAATTTGGGTGAAAGAACATCACAAAGGGTGGGGGTCTAATACTACACAGACATATGAGGTGAAGAAATGAATACAGAAAATTGGGAGCCGACTAGTGAAGACATAGAATGGACATTAGGTCATTTAACAGGAATTAGGATAGGTGGAGTTTGGGCTCCGGGCGGGACAGGGTTAGAATACGAGCGCACAGGTGATGAGGAACTCACCTTACGGCGCATCACTCAGCACCCTGAATCTGGAGAGATGCACCGGAGAGTTTTGGCGACATTAGAAAGCACTGACTGGATAGTAGAAGAGAGCCAAGCAGAGATGGTAGTCCCGTCACTCAATCCACAAGAAGCGCAGTTCCAAGAATTGCTCAGGCAGCAAGAGATTGCCGCTCAATGGGATTGCCCTAATGTAGAGTGTGACCACAAGTTAGTGGATATGCCATTAGAAGATGGGATGTGGGAAACACAAGGGATGCAAGCAGCCCTTGATGATGAGGGTAAAGGCGTTGAAATTGAAAGATGGGTAGTGTCATTAGAATGCGATGAATGTTCTACTCAATTCCAGATAGACCCCCAAGACTATGGTTTGCTAGGAGGGGACGACTTATTTTTCCAATGGAGGACTCCTACAGGGACATTTACAGTGCTCACACGGGAGCAAGTAGTTGATTTGGTAGATGGAGGGGTAGCCGCTGAGATGTGCGCACCTCTAGGTTCTACGCATGAAGGAGAGCCTGTCCCCCCACATATACGCGGCACTTATTGCCTGTTCGCTAAGCCACCCTCCGACAGCGGGGGTGAGGAGGAGTGAGGTATGAAATTAGAAACTCTCGCTTTATTAGTTGCAGATTTGTGGTGTAATGAAAAGCCTAACTTTTGGCAAAAGTCTGCTGTTATTACCGCAATGCTTGAGGCGGGTGATGATGAAGATTTTATCACCGCTTGCGAGTTACTATACAACGGCCCCTATACCAGTGCCAAGAACCTCCGCCTTAAACTAGCAGACGAAGCCAATGTATATTCTCATACCCCGCTTAACAGTTTGAAGGGAGAGACATTCCCTCAAGCGCTCGCTTCTGAATCGCGGGACTACGAGTCAGAAGGACTGACAGTAAAGCAAGCCTTAGCCATACTAAAAGAGATTGAGAGGTACGACATTCTTGGTCTCACTCAACAAATGAATGAGTTGGAAGCCCTCTTATTTTGGACTGCTGCCCTTTCAAAGAGTCCCTCCAATTTCACAAGAGGGTCATTCATCTATGCTTTAGCGTGCGTGAGAACTCCCGAATGGGACTTTTCACCTGATGATACATTGCTTGCCTACTCCACTACACCATTTCTTGAGGTCGTCAATCGCCTACTCCATTCTCCCGAGACTATCCCGTCACTCAAACCTAGAGCGGAAAGCCCAGTTAGAGGGGCTAACTATCATCCGTGGGGAAAAAGCACCACCCCTGAAGGATGCTTCCTTGACATAGTGAGAGGCCCACGGAGATTTTTACACATACATGACGGTAAAGCAGCCCTCCGTAACCGTAACGGAGAGAGGTGTGTCAGCCTGCATTCCATGTGGAGTGGGCACCGGCCACGCGGTAATTGGATAGTTGAAGTGGAGTCTATCAACGACAGGCTGTGGGCAGTGACCGACTGCCTGTTCCACAATGGCTCTACTATACATCTGTCTTACGAAGAAAGGCTGGCTAAACTAGAGCCGTGGTCTCATCACGAAAAACGGCTGAAAGTAGTGCAGCCTCTCCTCTTAACTGGGCATGAAGCAGCCGTAGATATCATGGAGATGTTAGGAGATGGCGACATGGCTCGTATAGTAGAGCCGGGGCCATATAAACCGGGGGATAAGGGCGGTTGGATTCTCATACATCATGCATTCCAATTCCGGCTACTAGTGACTCACGCCAAGAAAGACCAAGACGGCTTTGTGTGTTTGAGGTTAGCAGCCCTTGACGGGTTTGATGCTTATCATATACACACGCTCACTCTTGACGCAGAGCAGAGCGCTAACATCATCTACACTTTCAACCGCAGGGGCTTCACCCCTGAAGAAGACTGGGAAGACATAGAAGGTCTGGGTATAATCATGGAGGGGTCATGTACAGACATAGACAAAGAGACCCATGAGTTCCTCAATTACGAACCGTCAGGGATAAACGGGGAGTTAGGGAGGGGAGACGCCAGTCAATTCACTGACATTGTAGAGGTGGCTAAATGACATCATCGCACAGGGGAGATAAATTGGCGCTAGGTATGCTCATTCTATCTTCTTCCTTCACGGTTGAATTGAGAGAGCGCAGCAATAAATGCGGGTACATACTTGTAGCGACAGGCTTAGTGGGCGCTAATAGAACCGAGCCCACTAAGCAATTGATACATGAGTACCTAATCAGACAGGGGATAAAGAGTGACAAGAAGGGGAGAGTAAAAGAGGCGGAGAGCCTACTCAAACTCGTAGAACTCCTAGAGCCATGGAAGGACTTTGTCAGGCAGCCGTACCCCTATGAAGCAGTGCGTCACTTATGCTTACACCCCCCTTCGTATGATGATGTTGATGCCTTCCGTGAGTATGTAGCGCATGTTGATTCAATCCTTTAAGAACCATCAGCAATAAAAAAGACGGTGAAAAGATGCCACAGAAAAATACCCCTACCCCCCTCCCCCCCTACCTAAGCCAAAACCCCCTAAAGGTGAGAGCATGAGTACGCATTGGGCTAAGAAGTGTAGATACTGTGATACCCATGTCCATTGGTCTCATGATAGAACTAGGAAGTGTGACAAATGCAGAGAGGTGACAGCATGAATTGGACAGAGAAGTATCGCCCCAGCACTATGGTAGAGATGGCTGGCCTTGCTGACCTCAAGCGTGACGCTTATGGGTGGAAGGATAACGGCTACCCGCCTGCCCTCCTGTTCTCAGGACCACCGGGCACAGGCAAGACTACAGCCGCCCGAGCCATAGCCATGGAGATGCACGATGGAGAACTTGGTGGTAACTACATCGTCACCAACGCCTCTGATGATAGGGGTATTACATTCGTGCGTGAAGAACTCAAGCAGATGGCTAGGGTTCGCTCACCTACTGGTGACCGCAAGGTCATCCTATTAGATGAGGCAGACGGCCTCACACCAGCAGCACAGGATGCGCTGCGCCAAGTCATAGAGACTACAGGTAAGAGCACCCTGTTTATACTCACGGCCAACAGGCCAGACAAACTCAAGCCTGCTATCAAATCACGATGCAGGCATTACAAGTTTTCCCCAGTCACCCCTGAAGAAGGAGCGCTTTTCCTTAATCACATTACTTGTGACTATGTGCCCGGCGGTGTCCCACGAGAGCAACTTGAGTCCTTGGTCGCAGTGTGTAACGGTGACCTGCGCCAAGCCATTTCCATTCTTGAGAGCCTACCTAACTATGATGAAGAGACCATCATAGGTGCAGTGCGTGGGCAGGGCAGCGAACTAGATGATGCTGCCTTAGCGCTCATGGCTGGCGACTTATCCCTTGTATCTGTGCGCATCAACGGCGCGCTAGAGAGAGGGGATGACAGATTCACAATCTTAAAGGGCCTTCGCAGACGCATCCGTGACCTGCTTGAAGACGAGGAGTACTTCGCCTTCATGTTGGTATGGGGAGAGTTCATGCGAATGTCAATGGAATGGCCTGCTGATGACCGTTCCTTCTACGAGTATTTCGTAGCCCGGTTGGCTGCGGAATCTGGTAGTTCCTTTAAGAACCATCAGCAATAAAAAGAATAGAACCAAGAGGTGGTAAAATGAGCAATGAAAGCACAGACGAATGGCCGGATGAGGTCAGAAAGAGATTGGAGGCATATGCAGAACGCACCGGAGCCTCGCTGGGAGATGTCACGGGAGACTTCGTGGTATATCTGCGCAGCGATTTCGGTATAGAAGACTGGAGGGACGAGGATGAAGACCTCATCATTGACCTATCCGAGGGCTTCTTTATGGAGACCCGCCGAAAGAAAGGCGGTGGCGGTAGCACTGTTGAATATGTAGGGCACTTTACAGGCGTAGCCGGTAAGTGGAGTGACCGTAGAGAGAATATGAGAACCAAGTTATGTAAAGCGTACCAGAATAACCCGGACGCCGCTATTGATAGCGGAGGGGTAGGTGTGTTTAGTAGCAAGGAAGGTAAGTGGTACATACAGACCAAGAACGGTCTTGTAGATACAGGAGAAGAAGTAGTTGAAGGGCAAATGCCTAGGGACTCCTTTAGATGTGGAGAGACATTACTAGGTATGCTAGTGAAGAACACAGAGTCTGCTAACTACGGTAAGCCATTCCCGTGCTATGATTCAACTCGGTACATGTACTTCCTCGGCAACGAGAAAGGCGCATTTGAAGATGAGATACGCATGCTTCGTGTCTCTGCTAAACCTGATGATGAAGTTCTTATCGGCGTACCTTGTAAGTTCCAAGGTAAGCCAATGAGAGAAGACGCATCTGATGGGTGGGATGATGTGATAGAAGTTTGGGATGACTGGACTGGTAATATTACTTACACGGATGAGTTCGTGGAGCCAGACCTGCGCCATGACCTAAGAGCAGAACGCTTCTGGACAAGCGAAGATTTCCATGAGTACTATGTGGAACTGGATGAATTGGTTGAGGCTTATGAAAGTAAGAAGCAAGCGATGTCTAACGGCGATGGTCACTTTGGCCCAGTCGTGCTCACTAAGGGATTCGTTGCTCGTATGAGCACAGAAGGGCAGGCTAGTGACTATGACCAAACTGGTCGCAATTTCAGTATGGACATATCTAGCATGGCTCTCCAACAAGCCTACGGTGATGAGCGTGCGGAAGTACGCCTTTGGATTTCTGGTGCATGTAATGACTTGACTCATCCGTTTGAGTTTAGAGATGAGGCTGGCTGGGTGGAATACGCTGAGCGTAGCACAGTATTGGTTTGTGGCCGCATTGGGCTACGAGCAGTAGGTGACCACTATGTACCTAAGTTGAATGTCATGGGAGTTTATGCAATCCCTAACAGGAGCAGGCGCAGACAGAGCGGAGGTGACACTGGCCTAGGCCAGTTTGATTGAGGTGATATGAATGAGCAAAGACGATATATCAAGAGAGGAGTTCCTAGAGGAACTCGCTAAAAAAATTGTATCCATAGAAGGAGCGGTGCTAGTCAAAGGCTACATCCGTAAGGATGGTACTGAGGTGAAGCCGCACATAAGAACGGTGAAGAGGGATAAACAATGAGTGGATTCGGAAAGACAATTTACAGGAAAACGGAAGAGAAGGAAGCAGCGGCGCAGGTCGCTGCGGAGAAAGAGCAGGTAACCAAGGCTATCCCGCAGAAGAAGGTAGGATTATCCGCCCTAGAAGAAGAACTCAATATGCTAGCAGACCATGCTCCCAAGAGCCACCTGTTCTGTGGAGTGGTAGGGCATGAGAACACATCCAAGACTGGTACGGTTATGGATGGATTCATGCACAGCAAGGCAGATGGTGACATGATGTGGGTGCTTGACTTTGATGGAGGAGCAGCCGCTTGTCGGTCAGCCCATTGGGGTAATGACCCCGGCATCAGGTGCTGGGACCCATGGGTCATGCAACATGATGACCGTACAGCATACGACTATCCCGGCACGCACCAGCGTGTAATGGACATCGGTCAGTTAGCGGTTCAGCAATCAGTTAAACAAATGCAACCCGATTACGAAGGGCCACGACTGCATTATTTCATGGTCACTAGTGTAGATTCTTGGGATACTGTCTGTAAAAACAACATGAAGATTACAGATATGGGTATCGCTAAGGACGGCATTGAAGCAAGCGACCCAACCAAGACGGTGGGTAACCAATGGAACTGGAGTATCCGCACCACCCGCTTCCATCAACTCACGGCTCTCTGCCGTAGGATGGTGGCTAATGGGGTGGCTGTATTCTGGGAGACACACATCAAGCCGGAAGTATTCCGTGACCAAGAGACAGGAGGGTGGAAGCCCGACTGGGAGAAGCACACCAACAATTACCTCAACCAGATTCTTTGGTGCCGCCGCAAGAGAGTGCGGGAAGCAGACGGCTCACTTACAGGTGAGACTCAATACAGTGTAGAGTTCCATAAGTGCAAAACCAACCCTACCCTACAAGGGCAAGAGCGAATAGTATTCACTACCATGAGAGGGAAGGAGCCCATTTGGAATGGGCTACCGGAGTTGAGGCAGGGACTCTTATAATATTCAAGACGGTTTGTCAGATAATAATGGGAAAATCATGTTTTGCGATTCTGGAATAGTAGTTTGTACTTATTTCTCTATGAACCCATTCCCGTCATGAATATATGTGAGGTGATACCATAACTAAAGTAACAGTGAACCGCAAGAACCTCTTGACACTATTGTCATCTTTCGGTACATCCGTGGGCGACATACGATTAAGAGCCAAGAGCGTAGAGGAAGGTGGCTTACTGATAGGTTCTGTGGGTTACTATACCCACTACCTCCGCCTCACTACTACTTGCGACATAGAGTCAGCAGGGTCATTCGCTATCAGCGATATCAATGCAGTCCGCTCTTTCTTGAAGACGGGTAAAGAAGACACAATGACCCTCCATCAAGAGGGGGAGGGGAAGATGCTCTACCTCACTTGCGGTAATGCCAAGATACACCTGCCCGGTAAAGGGAGCATTGATTCCCATACTCATGTGGCAGCCATTGAGAAATTGCTAGCGGCTGCTTCTACAGACAACTGGGTCAAATGGGGTGAGCGCGATTTGTCATGTTCAGCCTCTCTCAATTCTGCTTCCACTCAAGAGGTCATCTCTATCCATACTGTCCTAGGGGAGAACCCCCTGTACAGTGTAGATTTCTACCCGAGCCAATCCGAGGCTATCGTGAAAGCAGGTAAGAAGAGCAAGGGACGCATGTTTGTGACTGTCCCATTAGGGAATGTCAAAGGTCCTGAACACAAAGTGACTTCTGTGTTCGGCGCAAACTTCCCAATCAACCTGCGGGCTTTACCTGCTGGTGAACTCACGCTATACATGGGGGAGGACGCCCCCATCATTCTCCTCCATGAGGGAACAGGTGCTTGCCTCGTGGTCTTTGATTGTGACTATGAGGAGGGCTGGGAGTGATAATTGACCAGTACTATCCAGACTATGACGGGAGGGCATGGCTTTACACGCGCTGGCGCGACGATGAAGGTAACCTCATTGAACAGAATATCTCACCCGAAGAGTTTGAACCCTACTTCTGGATACCAGCAGACACACGACGACCTCTCATAGACAAGGTTCTATCTCGCTTCCCCGGCTCAAGGGTGGAGTGGGGTGAGACTTCTGTATCTGTACCTGACCCCCAATACGGTCACACTAAACTGGTCAAGATTGTAGCACACAAGCCATCCGAAATCAAAGGGATGCGCGATGAGTTCTCTCGTACCTACGAAGCAGACATGCGTTACGCAGACCGCTATCTCATTGACACATTCCCAGAGTTCCCTGAATGGACTCCTCGGGTATGGCACTTTGATATTGAGGCTGTCTATGTAGGTACCAAAGAGGAACTCTGTACAGTCATCTGTGTGAATGACTCCGTACTTGGATACCCTGTGGTGTTTGCGTGGAACAGAGAACAAGAAGACCTCAAAGAAAGGGGTCACCCTAGTGCGGAGACCCTCAACATTGACAGGGTAGGCGGCTATGAAATGCGCTTGTTTGGCAGCGAAGGTGCTGTACTTGAAGCGTTCATACAGTTCATGGATGAATGCGACCCTGATGTCCTAGTAGCGCACGGCGCTAATTACTTTGATGTGCCCCACCTAGTTAGAAGACTCGGTGAGGATTTCCGCCGACTCAGCCCTATCGGTATGGTGCGCAGACCGCCTAAGACCAAGGGCTACTATGACGATACAGACCAGCCCATCCTTGGGCGCATCGTGTTTGATAGCGCTGCCCGTGGTAACAGGGGTAGTGGGTTTGAGAGGGTATGGATGGACAGCGGGAGGGGACAACTCCCCAACCGTAAGTTGAATACCATCGCCCAAGAACTAGGCATTGGCGCTAAGCACGATGTCAATGCTGCTGACTGGACAATATGGGAAGGCGGCAATCCTGATGTATCCTTCTGGGACTATGTTGATTACTGTGTGCAAGACACAATACTCCTTCGCGATATTGACAAGCGGCTACACGCCCTTGATTTCTTCCTCGCTCTCCAACGATTGTGTGGTGTGTGTTTTGAATCCACCCACAATGTAACCAAGTTCTTCCGTGGCCTAATCGGTAGGCGCACGGAGTGGAAAGCGCGAACCCGCAGAAAGGATAGTTGGAGTGTCAAGGGAGCATACATCCCGCCACCTGACCCCGGTCGTTACGAGGGGGTAGGGGTAGTGGATTACAAGGGTCTATACCCATCTATAATTCTCGGTAACAACCTCTCTTACGAAACATTCTATCCCGGTGAGCCTACCTCTAAGGAACTAGAAGAAGGCTCCATCCTAGTGCTCCCCAATGGGACAGCGTGGAACCAGCGCGAGAAGGGTCTGCTACCTCAAATCGTGGAAGAACTGTTCGCCCTAAGAGACCAACTCAAAGCCAACATGAAAGCAGCCAAGACCGAAGAGGAAAGGACTGGGTGGGATATTTTTCAGAAGGCAGTCAAGCGTGTAATGGCCAGCCTCTACGGTATGACTGCGCACGCTGGATACGGATGGGCAGCCCAAGAGATAGCCAGTAGCATCACTGCTGTTGGCCGTGAGAGTATCCATTTCTTACTCAAAGAAGCAGAGGAGCAGGGCTATCGCGCTCTCTATGGGCATACTGACAGTAGTATGATACAAGTTCCCTTAGACGAAGCGCCTGCTCTCGCTGCGCATCTCACAGAAAAGGTGCAATCTGAATTGAACTCAAGAGAGTTGGTAGTAGAACTAGAGGCGTACTTCCCTTACTGGACGGTGGCTAAGAAGAACCGTTACTTCGGTATCAAGTCATGGCCGCCCGAGGAGGCTGGGCAGATGAAGGTAGCCGGTTATGAATACAAAGCGAGCCACGCTGCCCCTGTATCCAAGGAGGTGCAGAGCCTCATCTTTACTCTCATCAGTGAGGGCAAAGAGGAGAGCGAGATAGTGGAAGCGGTGCGTCCTCTAGCAGCCTCTCTACTCAAAGGGTCGGTCGGTGTAGATACAGTATCCTCATGGACGAGGCTGGGTAAGAACCCGAAGGACTACAACCCATCCCACATGCCTAATGGTGCCAAGGCCGCCTTTTACTACAACCAAAATATCAGTAAGGGTGACAAGTTCAAGCAAGGGGATAGCGTTCCGTGGGTATATATTTCAGATGTCCCAGAAGGTAAGCCCCCATCTAAAGTAGTAGCCTATATGGATGAAAGTGACTTGGAGGGATACACCCTTGATTGGACTACGATGGTGGATAAATTGATTCTCTCTAAAATCACAGTAATGGAAGAGGCCATGGGCTGGGACTCTAAACGGGCAGTAGGAAAGCCTGCTCCTAAGAGGTACTGGTGATTAGAAATCCCTTTAAGAACCATTAACAATAAAAAGAACGGTGATAAAATGACAGAAAATCCCAACGACAAAGTGTGGCACAGCCGCTCAAACCCAGATGTTGTGCAAGACTCAACACAATGGGGAGGCTCTCTCAACACTTCTATCAACGCTAAGCGTAAGACAGTGTGTGAGATATGGGAGCGAGAGATGTGCTTAGAATTGAGAATTGAAGAAGAGCCTGAGTCCCTCATGACAGAAGACCCTAGCATTTTACGGTGTCCTCGCTGCGCATTTGAGATACAGGTTGCGCCTACTGAGGAGGTAGATGAAGGATGATTAACAACAGCATACAACTGATAGAAGCCTATCGTCATGGGGGTTTATGGGTATTTGATGATGATGAGCACGACCTTGTTAAGGAGCCGTTCGTCCCTACAGCGTCAGCGATAATCAACGGAGCCTTGAGAGATAAGCATGGGCACTCTAATTGGGAGAAGGCACGACTCTTGTTCAGTCACACCCCTTTCCCTGATGCCCATGTAGCGAAGTCAATAGCAATGGATGACGGGGGCTCTTGGTACAGCGCCAGCATTGGAGAAGTAAAGATGGTGGGGTGGTTATGCCCAGCCACATTGTTCTACTTTTCTGATTACCCCGAGACTATCTATTTCACAGCGGAGGGCTTGGAATGAAGTGGCCGTGGCAAAAACAATGCGAGCACCACCTGTGCGAATGTGGTGGTATCAAGACCCGCCAAACTACCCTTCTGGAGTTCTTCCCCGATTTACTCCATCATAGAGGGCAGAGGCTCCTCAAGGTGACTCCACCTAAGCCAGTGCGTAGCACGACTGGGTTACAGAATTGGAGGTATGATGAATGAGTAAAGTAGAAGATGAAGTATGCGAAAAGATACAGGAGAGGGCAAAGGTAGGATTGGGTAAATACGGTGTCACAATGGAGCGCGGCGACCTTAGCCACGATGAGTGGTTGGAGCATTTACAACATGAGTTGATGGACGCTATTGTGTATGTCCAGCGGCTGCGCACACGAGAGCAGACGCTTGAGGCGAAGTTGCGTGAGGCTGTGGATTTCTGGGAAGAGAGATACGAGATAGAAGAACACTCCGATATGTCCTTTGTCATTCAAGAACTTGAAGCCCTACTTGATGAGGTGGGCGAATGAGCAGTATATCCACTTACAACTGGTCACCTGACCAAGAGGATGGGAAAATACTGCGCATTACTAAGTCCGCTCTCGGCACCTTTGACTGGTGCCCCAAGCAATATGAGTTTGAGAAAATGCAAGGGCTTACCTCTGACACACAGGACTACCACATTCGTGGAGTGAATCTCCACAATGCACTGGAAGAGTTCTACAACCGCTTCCCTGACCACATGGATGGTATCCTTGAGGCAGTGGATGCGGGCTTAAAACACAAGGCTCTCGCATTGACCGTCAAGGCTTTCCCTCCACCCGAAGAACTGGAGCGTCACGAAGAAGACACAGCAGCAGGCACCGACCTTTACATGCACGGTGAAGAAGAGGGCATCCGCCAACTGGCAGAGTGGGAACTTGAACGCCTCATAGTTACCCGTGGTGAAGACTTCCTCCCTGTGGGGAACGAACAATGGGTAGATGTTGTCACAGAAATAGAGGTGGATGGCGTGATAGTGCCCATTGAAATTAGGGGTTACATAGACCGTATCTTCAAAGACGAAGCGGGGGGACTTGCCCTCATGGAATTGAAGAGCGGTAAGTGGAAAGGTAACAAGACTTCACCCATGCGAATTGAACTCTCTGTCTACAAGTTCTTGTTGGACGAGAAGAGGAAAACCCCCGAAGGTAAAGCGTGGCTAGCCGAGCGTGGGTTAGATGCGCCCGTCACACATTTCGGTTGGAGATATCCTATGGGTGGCATCAATGGTGGGGATGGCCCCCATTGGAATTATGAGGAATGTAAGAAAACAAGCATGAATGCCATGATGAAGAGGCTTGAGAACTTGGTGCGAGCGCACCTCAAAAAGGATTTCAAGATGATAGCAGATGCTTTCAGGTGTTCCTTCTGTGACCAAATGGCTTATTGTCCGGCGTGGACCAGCGGCGGCGAGGTGATAGAGTGAGTAAGGTTGAGTCTTTGCGCGTAGTCGCCCAAGCCTTGCTACAGGAATTGTTAGATTACGGTACTATTAGTCTCAAGTTCAATCCTATGGGACAAAAGGGTACATGGGAGGCTTTTACCTCACGCCAAACTACTCTTGACGAGTTCTTCCCTGAGTCGTTACCCGGCTCAATGTCCAAGATGGAGACAGGAGAACCTGAAATTACCATCTATCTCAATTCTATTCTTATAGAGAGTCCAGAGGAAATGATGGATGCCATGGGTGAAATATGTATGTATATCCATGAAATGAATAAGCAGGAGATAGGTAAATGGGACTCCTGACTTTGGATTTCCCTAGAGAAGTCCTAGATATTCAAGCCTCTGGAGCCAAAGGATACAGGCGGCTTGTCTCAAACACTGGCGAGTTAGAGAGATATTGGAGAGGTAAGAACGGGCTGGCCAATGTCTATATGACTGTCTATGGCTATCGTTCTACCCGTCCCCCCAAGCACCACAGATGTGATTACAACACACCGGTTATTCGTCACTTCGTCATGGACTTTGACTGCAAGGATTTCCGCTCTCGCAAAGAAGTAGGCATGGGAATCCCCTTACAGCAAGTGCGCTCTCTACACCAATACCTGCTTGACAATGACATTAAGCATGGTGTCTGGTTTAGTGGTGGAGGATTCCATGTATGGGTAACGCTTGACAAAGCGCACATGCCGACTAGCGGGAGAGAAGTCTCGCGTGTGAAAGAAGCAGGCCGTAGGTTGCTGTCGGGATGGGAAAATGAATTGGGTCTAACTTGTTCAGACCCAGCCGTACCTTTTGATACAGCAGGGATGATACGCATTCCTAATTCTTACAATGACAAGAAAGGGCTTTGGTGCATACCCCTCAAAACACATGAATTGATGGGTCTTGGGGAAGAGGATATCATGGAACTCGCTCTTCGCCCAAGAAAAGGATACTTCAACTACGGCGAGAAAGGGGCAACTCTCAATGTCAAAGAACAAGCGCCAACCCCCTTCAAAATGAACTCCCCTAAAATGAACATAGCCACAGCCAAGATGGATGGCGTGAAAATATTACCATGCCTTAACGCAGTAGCGTGCCAAGAGGGGAACCCTGACCATTATCCAAGGGTGTATCTAGCGCAGTTCTTACTCCACCGTTTGCGTATGTTTTTCCCCCGTTCAGCGCAAACAGAATCAGAGCGAGAGAAGGCTGTCGGGGAGGTAATAGACTACATGAGTACCCTTGGGTGGGCGGACTGGGATGAGAACACTACTCGCAAACATGTGAGACACATAGCCGAGACTTACGATGACCATCCTACTTGTGCTACTTTGTTCGGTAAAGGGTATTGCTTGGGAAAGTGTCAATTCCATGACGGCACTGGGGTGATTCATGCGGAGGCTTTGGGCGGTGGTGATATGGGCGATGACACTAGCCTTAGCCCTGCTCCATCTGGGAATCCTAGCGTTGCTACTAGTGCTATTATTACCTCTTCACATTCTCTCCCGATGGTGGAAGGGGGAGAACCTCAATGAAATCCTTACCAGCGTTGGTGATTGACACCAATGAAAGGGGTCCCCTATGTAATGCGATTGAGCGAGGGGCTGACCGTAATGGCATATCAGTCGTTAGAAGAAATCTCCCTGTAGGGGATTATCTGTTGGGAGATAAGATATGTGTTGAGGCGAAAAGCATCGGAGACCTATTCCAGTCTAGTCATAGTGGCCATTTATGGAGGCAACTGGATAACATGGACGCTAACTACGAAAGGTTCTTCCTTGTTGTACATGGTACAGTGGCCAAGCATCTTACACAGATGAAACACAACGGGTACAAATCTACCTACTCTAAAATACAGAATGAACTTACTGGCACACTGGCGCGCATTATGGCTGATTTTGATTGCCAAGTATTCTACACTCCTACCCATGGCGAGGCTGCCCAATTCATTGTCAAACTCCATAGTAAATCCCACAAGGGTGCCCGTAGGCATGGAGCCCGCGCTCTCAGGAGAGTATCCACGAATGATGTGAGGGCAGATATGCTCCTCACTATACCCGGATTCGGGCCTGACTTAGTAGAGAAGTTGCTAGACAAATGTGGGAGCATTGAAGAGATGATTCACCAACAGTCTCTCAAAGAAGTGAGAGGACTAGGCTCTACTCTACGCGAACGGTTACTGAGCGTGTTGACCAGTGAAGAACCAGTGCATATAGAGAGGCGTAGCAAACAGTCCCGTGGGACATGATTATGTACTGCCCCCCTGTGGAGGCAACATCCTTTAAGAACCATCAGCAATAAATAAGATAGAGACGGTGAAGAATATGGTCAAGCATTATACACAATATGAGGCGGTCAAGCGATACCCGGTTGTCCGTGGTTATCTTGACCACTTTAGGCGAGTATCCAAGAACAATGACATACCGGGTTTGCTCTCTTTCTTCTTTGTGCAGGGGCAACTCGCTGCACCCTATGTGCGCATACCTATGGATAACATACACCTTGACCCCCGCATCCATGTGTTTTGGATACAAGGTTCGCGGTCAGGTAAATCCATTTCATGGGGTGTCATCAATAAATTGATGAAAGAACTAGACTTAGACACAGATGTCTATACAGAAGGGACGGATGCAGGTCTCATAGGTTCATGGGAGCGGGTGGAGAATGAGGATGGGGGCTACGATAATGTACTGCGCCCCGGCCTGCTAGGCGGGCAAAAGGCTCTCAATTTTGACGAAGGGAGCCTACTCCTTAAGCCCGGTAAGTTTAGCCAAAACACAGTACTCTACTTACAGACAGCGTGTAACGCAATAGGTAGTGAAGAGAACATTATGCGCAAGCACAATGTTGGCGAACCGATTGAAATTGAGTCAATGGTATCACTTTGGATAACTACTTATCCGCCTGATGGGGTGAAAGAATATGTTTTACACAAAGGTATCTTCCAAAGAGTACTCCTATTCTGGAGGACTTGGGGCATGGATTTGCGTCAAAATCTAAGCGAAGAAAGAGCAATCTTACCGTGGGGTGATGTGGGGCAAGTCACAATGGATTATGACAAAATAGCCCAGCATTTCAAGGACTTGCGCACGGCTCTTATTGCTCGCATCCTCTCTCTTTCGGATATATCTATGACTGAGTGGGAAGCAATGGGTAGAACAGAACAAGAGGACATAGTGCAAAGTTGTGCTCGGACTCTTTTCTCTAAGGATGAAACTTTTGACGCGGCCATGCTCTCTGCTGTAGATGATTACTATACACTAGTGAGAGGCATGGACCCCAAACTAGCAGAAGTGGTGGCCTCCTTTATACCCGGCATACTCAACTACACAATCATACTAGCCACGCATCTAGCGATGGTTGAAAAATCATGGACTGTTACTGGTGACCATGTCGTAATGGCAGAAGAGATACTCTTTGACTTATTCCAAAACCTCATACTCTGGTTAGAAGAAGAGGTAGAGGTAGGAGCCAAGGCTAGTGAGCGCCGTGCTAAAGAGGCTGCTTGGAAAGAAGCATTCAAGAAGGTTGAAAAGTTTGACCTTGGTGATAGAAGAGGTACAGGTTGGGCACGCAAAAGTCAAGTACTGGAATTGTACGGCAGAGCGAGGAACTTGTCCAGCAACTCCTGCTTTACACACTTTAAGCGTGCTGAACATCTGTTCCAAACAAGCAGGGAAGGACCATCCATATATTGTAGATTAAGGGAGGAGTACGAAAAATGAGCGACATACTTGCATTAGATTTAGAGACTGCTAATTACTCACATGAAGTGGGTGGATGGAATAAAACCGCTATGTTTGAACCGACAGTGGTCGCTACTTGGGATGGGGAGCAAGGCACCATCTATTGTAACAAAGCCCTTGATGCTAACGCTTTACCTGATGGGACCATAGTGAAAGAACTCCACCCCAAGGTATTAGGGAATGATTTGATTGCTCACATAGAAAAAGGGGGGCGCATAGTAGGTCACAATATTGTTAATTTTGACCTCCCTGTATTGCGTGATGGACTGGATTGCTGGTCAGCAGGGGATTTATTGGGGAAAATGGATTCCCTCATAGACACTGCCATACTCTGCCGCAAAGCAGGTATCCCCCATTATGATTTGAACACACTCTCCCGCCATACATTGGCGGATTCTAAAAGTGGCTCTAGTCACGATGCCCCGCTTATGTGGAAGCAGGGGAGATATAACGAGGTGGCATCATACTGCCTCAAAGACACGCAGTTGTCGCACCGATTATGGACTCATGGGTGCGAGCACGGCATCATTAAATCACGCTCCAAAGATACTGGTGAAGTAGTGGAGATAGAGGTGAGTTGGATATGACAACAGAAGAACAACAGAGAGTAGTAGTGGTGCGAGATGAAGCACCTCAGAACGGTAGAGAGGCACAGATGCATAACATCCGTGCGGCAAAGGCGGTGGCCGATACAGTGCGTAGCACGCTCGGTCCTGCGGGAATGGACAAGATGATGGTGGATGGCCACGGTGATGTAATAGTCACTAATGACGGAGCCACAATCCTCCATGAATTAGATGTAGCCCATCCCGGAGCGAAGATGGTCATAGAGATGGCCAAGACACAAGAGAGTGTGTGCTATGATGGTACCACTTCCACCGTAGTATTGGGCGGGCAACTGCTCGCTAATAGCGAGCAACTATTCCAAAAAGGATTGCACCCCAATGTGGTATGTCGCGGATTCCATCAAGCGGCCAAGTGGGCAGTGGCGCACGCTAACGAACTCCCTAATGGGAGCAGCGACCTTAACTTCGTAGCCAAGACTGCTATGACGGGTAAGGCCGTAGAACATTCTATTGAAAAAGCAAGTGAATTATGCGTGAATGCAGTCCTTGACGCAGAAGGCGACATTGACCGAGTTAGGGTAGTGTGCCAATCTGGTGGTAGTATGGAAGATTCCCATCTATTCCCCGGCATCATCTTGCATAAAGAGTTCAGCCATGAGACAGATTCTATACTCAATAACGCTAAAGTTTTGCTAATCAATACTGGTCTAGGTGAGCCTAAGAAGGAAGATACTGCTAATGTACATTTTGCGTCAGCCCGTGAAGCGAAGGCTTTTGCCGATTTAGGTAATGAAGCACTCGCTACTACAGTGAAAGTAATCAGCGATGCTTTACCTCAAGGTGGAGTGGTATTCACCCGAGATGGCGCAGTTGAACGCTTGACGAAACCGTGCGCTCAACAAGGAATAGCGGTAGTTAGTCGTGTAATGGATAGTGACATGAAGGCGTTATCCCGCCTACTTGATGCGCCAATTATACATGAAGCCCTAAGTGCGACAAAAGAAGATGCATCAGAGTGTATATCAATTCGCCAAGAATCTATTGGCGGCATGAAGTTCGTAGTCGTTGAGCAGCCACCAGACGAATGTCCTGTATCCACTTTGGTGTTGAGAGGAGCCACTCGTCAAACACTAGATGAACATGAAAGAGGTTTTGAGGACGCTATAGGTGTGGTTAGTCTCGCCTTTAGAGACGGTAAGGTGGTTTGTGGCGGAGGTTCTGCTTACATCTCTATGGCTCAGCATCTACGACAGCGTGCAGCAGATATGGGTGGCCGTGAGCAAATGGCTGTAGAGGCATTCGCCGAAGCATTAGAAATCATCCCTGCTACTATCGCCGAGAACGCAGGGCATGACCCACTTGACACCATCTTAGGTTTGCGCAACGACCACCAGAACGGTAAAGGGGACTATGGCCCAGATGTAGAGACAGGTGGGACATGCTCCATGTCAGAGAAGGGTGTGTTTGAACCCCTTTCGGTTATCACGCAGGCTGTACAAAGCGCAAGTGAGGTAGCCATTTCCATTCTAAGGATTGACGATATTATCAGTAAGCGGATGGGTTAGATTTCCGCAGACTACAGGTGATATAATGGTGGAAGAGTTAGATGATATAGTGAAATGCTCTGAATGCAATAGTCGCGATTTAGAACGAGATGAAGTAAGAGGAGAATTAGTCTGCGGAGATTGTGGGCTAGTGTTAGATGATAAGATAGTAGACCAAGGCGCTGAGTGGCGCGTATTCACCGCCGAAGATGGTGATAGGAAAGCGCGTGTAGGAGCCCCAATGTCAGTTATGCTGCACGACAAAGGTCTTTCAACCGATATAGATTGGCAGAATAAGGATTATTCAGGCAAGGCGGTCAATTCCCGATATCGCAGTCAGTTGTTCAGAATGCGCAAATGGCAAAAGAGAGCGCGTGTTAGTAATTCTACAGAAAGAAATCTATCAATAGCCCTCGCTGAATTAGACCGTATGGGGAGTCGCATTGGGTTACCGAAAGCAGTCCGTGAAGCGTCTGCGGTTATTTATCGTAAGTGCGTAGAGGCTGATTTGATTAGAGGCCGCTCAATAGAAGGGTGTGCGTCAGCGTCTCTCTATATTGCTTGCAGGCAATGTGGAGTCCCTCGCACACTTGACGAAATCTGTGCGGTTGGTCGCACAGGTAGAAAAGAAGTAGGTAGAACTCAACGCTTCATATTGCGTGAGTTGAAAATACGGCTCCCTGTGACTCGCGCTATAGACTATATTTCCCGATTCGCTAGCGCATTGAGTCTGGATGCTAGTACGGAACTGATTGCTCGTCAAATATGTGAAACACTAGAAGAGAAGGAGTTGGATAGTGGGAGAGGGCCTACAGGGCTCGCCGCCTCCACTTTGTACATTGCGAGCATCTTGAATAAACAACACAGAACACAGCGCGAAATTGCCAAGATATGTGGAGTAACAGAAGTCACTATTAGAAATCGCTACAAAGAGATTTCCAAGTCATTAGATTTGGATTTAGAAGTTTGAAGTACTTCTCTCCAGCGCTCACTTTTGAGAACGGCGTAATCCTTACTCCCTTCCTCTTGCTCCTCGGCTTTCTTATCTCGCCAGATGTGCTTGCAGGAAGGGCATTCCCACAAGGACACTCTAGTACCAAAGCGAGGATAGGAACCGTTGATGCGTTCAGCAAAATCCTGTACCCTACACTGAGGGCAAGTGCGCTTGAGTTTATCCAATAGCCTGCCCATCAGAGAGTCGCCACCATGAACACCTTGACCCACGCTGAGCCAGTATAAGCGAAGCGGGCATACCTACCAGCAGCCACGGCTTGATTGAGGGCAGTGCTATCAAAAGTGACAGTGTTGGTGATTGCGCGCACCTCTACAGTATAGCCTTCGTAGAATGTACCGCTTGGGTTAAGGTTGAGGCCAGAGCCCGCTGTGATTATCCAAATACGCTTACCGTTATGAGTGAAGGTCTGGTTAGCACTAGTGCTGATAACTTCTACATCCCCCATTGTATCTACTGCCCGAGTGAAGCGCGTCCCCCCTGCATCTTTACCACTAAAGAAAAGAGACTGGGCTCCGCTTGTGCCTTGACCAAGCCATAGACCCCCTAAAGTGGAGGCAGTGAAATCGCCATCTTGCACACCGCTTGCGTGTAATGCATCAAGGTCAGTGTGGCTATCTACAGGAGTGCCCGCTTCTGTTTCCATTGGGTGCATATAGAATGGTCCCCCGTTTAAGAAGTGGCGTTTGTCATTTATCTCTAGGATATTTATGTTGTCTGGGCCTGTAGAACTTGCCCCGTTATCTGCTCTAACTACTGCCAATACAACGCATTGGAAATTAGACAATGAACCGAGAGTACCGCCATGGGGGTCAGTCAAATAAGCACTAGGGCCATCCGCATAAGATGCCGAAGATTTAGTTATGATAGTGCCCTGCATGTAACAGATGTTAGAAGTGGCACTACCCCCACCGTCATCAGGGGTGACATAAATGGTGTAAAGCACCTCTTGGGGAGTAGTGGCGTGCAAGGCCGATGAAGAACCCCGTACATTGTTGCCTGCATTGGTTATGTTCAATGGGTATGTGGCACCGGGGCCTCCACCGAAAGTATAGACCACTCCGTCTATAACGCAGTGACCCCCTTTGACATTCACTGTATCTGCATCATGTTTGGAGCACGCTCCGGGTAGGTTAGTAGGATTATTGCGGTCTGAATCAGAAGCATCCCCGTCCTCTAAGAGTATGATGCCATTACCATGGATTCCTTCGTATGCATTGGTAAAAGAAGGGGAAAGGATGTGGTCACCGTCACGGAGTCCATCTACAGTATCGGAGGTATTAGCCGCCGTATGGCCTGATAAGGGGTTGCCGGGCATCAGATAACCTCCACAAGTAGTTGTATATGAACCTCGTTCTCGTCATTCTTGGCTATTGGTAGGATGGTGTAGCGCCCTATAGGGGTGAAAGTGCCGTCAGCGGCACGGAATTGCACATAAACTTCTTTCAAAGATTCTGTGAAACTATGTTGAGTCCCTAGAGTGGCTTCTACTAACAGACTAGTGTCATCTAATACTGTAATCGTGGGGGTAAGTGTGACAGCAGGGCGCCCGGCAGAACCATCATCTGGTGTGGCATAAGTACCATCAAAACCTAGTACTACTTCGTTGATGTTATTAGCCAATGTATCTATCAATAATCGTTTCGCTCTTGTTAGTGTCGCCATTAAATTACAACCTCCTTAAATGCGTAAATATTTTTGTTACTACCGGCGGACTCCCCATTGCTGTCCCCTTCAGTAGCGTACCCCGTTTGATGTTTGCGGCCAATGACGCTTGGGCCGATGCCATTCGGGTAACTCCCTGTGTTGTGGCCGATGCGCTTACCTTGTCTAGTAACTAATCGCTCCTTCACTATTAGGGTAGTCCTGAGTGTAAAATCAAGGAAAAGCCCCATTTCTTCCTTTTTGAGTTGGGTTGTATTGTCGGGAAGCAGGTCTCCAAGGGCAATTGCACTGTCAGTTATACCCTGTAAAACTCCCTCAACGCCCACAGAAAGAGACAAAAAGTCAAAATCACTCTCTCTATTTGACATACGATGAGTGGAACTAGACACGACAAGAGTCTCTCTACCTTCTCTACCTTCATATTGCACAATATCTCCTGCACGCAAATCCCAAGCATTGGCTTGCTTGCCAATACTCAATGACCCTTTTGTAGCCGCATGTGCCCGTAATATTTGCCTGCCCACTCTACGACCATCAGTGACATTCTTGACAGTAGGGTCTTGCACAGGAGTCCCTTGCCGGACAGTTTGACTGCTATCCTTACTGTGCTGGGAGGAGCGGTCATCAATGGTGACAACATTGTTATCGTTTAACGCCCTCTGTTTACCCATGACTGTAACGCGATTAGGTGAATCTTCTATGGTATTGCGAGTTTGTCCCCCTTGAGTTAATGAGCCTCTTAGGCGGCGACCTGTCCCTCCTGAACGGAATGGTATGTAGAGCAGATTGCCCCACTTATCGTAGTAAAGAATGCGCCCATCATGTCTCCCTGTATAGCGCAAGGCTGTGCTAAGATTGACTCCACTGAAATCTTGAGAAAGGAACTTTTGTGAATGATGCATCCTTTGGGAATAAGATGAAGACGGTTTGGATTTGTCAGCGATATTAACAGAAGTAAGTACTTCACCTAGAGGTTCAGCCAAACGCATTGCTAAATCAGTAGTTCGTAATCCTACATCTACTTCTTGGCCTAAGCGCACTGCCGTTTCTGTGAAGCCTATCTTTGACAACGAAGAGCCTTTCATATTAGGTAGGATGAGTCGGCTGCCAATGCTTGCGCTCTCTACGCTTTCTGCTACTAAGCGTTGAGAATCATTGTCTACCCCATACAAGATGGCAGGACGAGTACTTCCTGTAGTTAATTTACCATCATTAAAGAATACATCACCAGTATAATTATGCCCATCTGTTTGTCGGTGGACTAGTCTAATACCTGATTCTTCTTCTATAGTTAAGTAAGATTGAGAGTTAGTTATTTGGAAATCTCCGCGCGTGGATGGCGTCACTTTACCTGCATTATAAGTACCATGATGTATGCAATTATCAACAAATACAGGGGTGCGAGCCACTTTCATTGCTGTAGGATGGTCTGCGTCTGAACGACCAGTTTTCCCATTTGTTACTACTGCCATAAATATCACTCCGTGCTATGGTCTCCTGTGTTATACGATGCTGTACCTGCTTCACCTTTCGGATGAAGAGTTTGGCTGTGTCGCGGTTGGATGCTATAATCGGGGCGAGTAAGTTCAGTGTCATCCTCAGTAACTGCCCGGCGCCTAGGGGCATCGCTGCGGAAATGCTCTAAAGTATTCTCGCTAATGAGGATACGCCCTACCGTTTGGTCTAATGCTCCAGTGAATCCAGTTACATCTGCTCCGGGAATCAATGGTCCAGCAGAAGTTGTTACAGTAGGTGATGCGCTATTTACTGTATAAGATGGGGCGTAAGGGGGATTGGTCGGGCTTACAGTACCTACACGAGCATTGGGCATTTCATAGTTGAAGAGACCGTATTTACCTCCAGCAGTAGAACGGTAAGCATCGTTGTTTGTAGATGGGCCTGCAGAAATAACGCTATTAGCCCTAAACAATTCAATATGGCGATTATCCAATACTCGGACTGGCCTTAATAAGAATCGTATTTTCTTATCTCGTAAGTTGGTTTGAGTGCCACTACTAGCCAGTGGATTATGGTTAGAATCTGAATAAGGATTAGATGAAGAAGAGCCACTTGCCCCCCAATTACTATCGTCAAACGGTTTGACATAGTTCCGCGCCTCAAGCACATAGGTCCCGCCTAGTGCCCACATAGCATGAGCATTAGAGACTCTCAATACTGCGCAATCAGGTTGAGTCGCCCATGTAGGGCTAGTGAGGTCAAAATGGGTGAGGGACACAGAGCCTGCATTATGCGCTCCTCTCAATGAAAGCCTTTGCCCCACTTCTTTATCTGTGTGAAGACTATGCGCTTGCGTTGAAAGACCAATATAATCCGTTTCTTGCCCTCCACTTAACTCATTGATTGTATCAGTATCCAAACCAATTCGGGGAGCAGAGCGAGAAATGGGGTCAGCCAATGTTTCATTGCCGGGAGTGAAAGTACCGCTAATCGTTTCTATATTTTCACTTACATTGGCTTCGGGTTTCAATAGACCATCTTGAGATACTTGTAGGCGAGCACTGATTCCTCTTGGTGTTTCTGTGCTACTTTGTACGCTATTAGACGCTCTCATATAGCCAGTACTGAAAGGAGGCTCTGCTGTACTATGGCTCGCTACGACTCCTGTAGCAGCCATTGGCGTGGAAATATCATGAAGGAGGCTTTCATTAAACGCAGTAGGCCAACGGCAACCGCGGCCATCACCTCTATCCCCAATCCTTTGCGCCTTCTTGGGGTTATACCAATCTACCTTGGTCATAGTTCCATTATTTACTGTATTAGTAGTACCCTCTTGTTCTGAAGGATAAGAAGCGCCATCAGCGTGCCATAGCCCTTGTGCCCCCGGCTCATTTGCGTATCCTCCATCAAGATACGCATCTTCGGGGTCCCAAGCAGGACGGATACCGAATCCTCGGGCTGGGAATCGGCGAACATCCTCACCGCGAGTATTACCCCACCAGTCAATTAGATAGAAACGATGAGCCTCTGCAAGTTCATCTTTACCGAGAGCGAAATCATCTCCGGGGAACTTCTTTCTCATAGTGGCGCCATTTCTAATTGTTCTTACAGGGCACCCAAAAGAACGAGTAATCCTACGACCATGACTATAACGCACTTGTCGCATAACTTGGTCGTTGCCGAGCATAGCGCTGGCTTGAGTTTGGCGCTCAAGAATGCCGGTGGCGGTGGCAGACCATGCTACATCGGCTGTAGATAAAGCGGCGTTGGCATTCTCCTTCCAACCACCTGACCCTTGCGCTCTATCATCTTGAGCGACGAAAGGACCATGGTAATACCCAGATAGAAGTTGGGCAGCGGCAGCACTACCAGCGGCTTCGTCAATACCGCGCACACTTGGTGACCAGCGGGGTCTGTTGTATGGAGGGCGGACAGCAAATCTATACCCAAAGCATGTTTGACGGATATGGACATCGCTCAAAGAACCATAAGCAGTACGGGCTAAACCGCTAGCAGAACCGCTACCGTGTATAGCATATGGTATGCAATCCATACCGTAGTCATTATCTCCCCATCCTGCTTTGATGTAACCATAACCATCTAATCTACTTGCAGCCGGGCCACCACGGCTTCCGCCGGGCCAAAAGCCAGCGTAATGGCGTGATGTATCTCCTTGAGGTTGTTTGGTTGAGGGGTATGCCCCTAGAGCGCCCACTCTAATAGTGGCATTTCCTCCGCCCCCTGTTATAGTGAGTACATCTCCTACAACATAACCTGTGCCTGCCACGGTAATAGCGGTAATACCATTTACTGCACCAGAACTAACAGTGTAAGTAACTGTACAACCTGTCCCGCTACCCCCTGATGTAGCAGCAGTCCCTGCGGTATAGCCAGAACCGCCAGCAACAATCGTATCGGCCTCTGTCACTCCTGTCGCATCATAAACTGTCCCATCGTTAGCGGCATCCATTGCTTTCATGTCAAACAAGAAAGGCCCTTTGCTGATACTATAGAGGAAGTCATGATAATGGATTGTTTCAAAGTGTTCAGGTACATGATTCAATGCTTTCTTATCTTGTGGCGCGTCTATAGCACCTGAGTTAGTATAGAAAGTGCGCCCTGTATCGCTATAGAATGTGTAAGGGCGACCAAGATTAGGATGCCATAAACAAAGGAATGCGTCTCCTAGGTGGAGGCTATTAGTATCTCTACTCCCATGCAAAGTTTGAGGTAAGACACGAGTAATAGCGCTAGTTCCTGAATCCTTGAAAACATCACCCGTAGCAAAGTTATCGTAAGCACGAGAGAGTTTCAGGATTGTGCCCGCAGATATAGGGAAAAAGCCCGCTGTGATTTCAGCGACGGTCTCAAATGAAGAAGGACCTGAAGCGATTGTATGAGCGAGTGTGCCAGTTCTATTCACATAACTCGCTGTTTGTCTAACCCCACTAGTATCTGTATATTCTAGCACTTCACCATAGTAAGGTTTTACAGGGAATAATTCGTTATTATCTACTGTAATGCTACTACTTGAGGAGTCGGCGAGAACTACACAATGAGGGTTCAAACTACGCAATCTTCGGTGGGGTTCATAGATATCCAAATAGATAGATGGATAACCAGCCAAAGTTATTTGACAGCCTATAGACCCGTAAGTTGCTCTACAGAATTGATAATAGTCATCTGGTTTATGCCATTCCAAATGCCGGAAACCGGTAGATGTAGCATGAGTTGCCCCTGATTTATGCAATATACTCCACCAAGGGACAGAAATAGTGTAACCCGGAGTCGCTCTATCAAAAGTGCCCGCTCTATAGGGTAGACTACGGCGACTGAATGGGGGGCTTGTATTTTCATTCACCCCTAATGGGTTGTATAGACCCAACGGGGGGATATTAGCGAATTGGCTTCCGGGGTCTGGTTCAAAATCAAGCATTACTTCATTGATGAATATCTCACAACCACGAGTATCGGCCATTGTGGCTTCGGCTAAAAGAAGCCCAACGCAACCCATAGGGCTAGAAGAGTCTTCATCAAGACCTACCACAAGATTCACTTGCTGCCCAGTAAGTTCTACAACAGAGCCATCGGGTAAGGCGGCTGCTCCACCATTTCTATGGAATCCTCCTAACTGTTGCTTATGCAGATTAGGTTGTATTACAATTTGGTAAGCGCCCACTTCCATTGGGTCAGGGAAATTAGGTTTGAGGCTATATGCACCAGCCGGTTCAAGATATAGAATATGTCTCCCTGTCGCATTTTCTGCTCCGGGAGTGCCTTTAGATGCGGCAATACCATATCCATCGTAAGCGACCTTAGTTTCTGTCAAAAGAGTAAATGCCCCTCCATGTATATCGCTAGGCCGTAAAGCGTTAGTCGGTGTTGAAAACCATACTAATGGGTTAGCGCCGGGAATGGTTGATTCTGTACCACTTTCGTCTATAGGACTATGACCTGAAGACCTGCATGCGTAATGATTACTGAAAGTTCTCTCATAATACGGATGGGCGAAATGACCCGGCATTACAGCCATGGTAGGAGTCACATAGTGATGACCCATTCTAGGTATAGGCATGGGTGTCATTTCTGGGGCAGTTATCATATTGAGAGGAGTCCCTGCCGCAGACCAATCCCATCTCTTCATGTCTGGTGAATTGCCGCTCATCTCTGAATGGTCTCTCATTCTACGAGCAGCGAAGAAGCGATTGGAGCCTGCTGGTATATACCATGATGGGCGGATAGTCAATCCAGTTTTACCAGATATGAAAGTAGAGAAATCAGGGTCAAAAACAACTCCAGTGAAAGTGCTACCAGAAGTGTTAGTATAAGAGAAAATGGCCCCAGACCCAGTACCATCCTCCACTCTAGCAAACCAGCGACCATCACTAGTCTGTTCTCCTGTATTTTTCCAAACAGCATCGTTAGGGGCAGACCCTGCTGTCACAGTATTAGTATCCGATGAAGAGTATGTTAATGGGTCAGAAATAGTATTACTTGATGAAATTACTACAGGTTCTCTACTAGAGCCAGTGTGACCCATACGAGTAACATGGAAAAAGAGAGTACGGTCATGTTGTTCATAAGCAGTTTCTAACGGATTATCATTCGTATGGTCAGTCCATCCTTGACTATGGCTGTCAGGGAAAGCCAAACGAGTACCTTCTCCTACTGGAGCAGAAGTAACTCCTGTTCGGATGTTTTCTGCGTCTTGGGAAATATGCTCCCAGCCTTTATTTTCCCAAGTAGGCCACGCTCTAGGTCCGGGAGCATTATTATTGGTGAAAGTATCTTTCACTCCTTGAGCGGGTTGCGCTGGATGCATCATGCCTCCACTCCCAAAGGTCTCATTTTGATAAGATTGCACGCGGTCAAACCCGCTGCGCACTATGATATTACCCGGTATAGAATCGGCATTAGGTAAGCGAATACGCATATTCGGGGATAAACCGCTATTAGCAAGAGACGGGGAAAGTCCCTCTGAGGCTCTATCACCAATATGGTCAAAATCACGAATGACTGTACCGAAAGGTGACCCACCTTCCAGAATATGGATTTGTCCAGTATCATCTTCTACATTGACACTTTGGAATTGTATCTCTTCATTAGGTATTGAAAGAATATTGCGTAATTCTATTGGGTGTTGTTCAGCCAATTGAGGATGGGCTAATTCTTGCGCTTGGATAATTGGGAACATAGCAGCATTAGTAGTTTCAAATGAGAATCTACAATTACCATAAATTGTTTCACCCATAGTATGAACTCCTCCTCCGCTCATTCCTGAATATGTGATATAACTAGGGGTCGCTGTGCTACCGGGGTCTATCGTAACATTACCGGCAGTGCCCGGTGTGCGCTGCTCAAGGCTGACTACATTACTAGCGACAGTGGCAGCGATTGTGCCATTGTGCCCATTAGCGCTTAATATCGCTGCTTTCACTTGGTTAGCCACATCCGCTGCGGCAGACATCCCATTGACCTGTATAACAATACCATTGGCATGGGAGGCACCAGTCGCTCCCCATGTGCCAGTTTTGTCAAACACATATTCCTTGGCTAAACCGACAGTATTGGTGAGTACAAACCCATCTGCATTATGTAAGTGATTAATATCTGTCGCTCCGCCCCCTTTATCCACAATAGTGATAGAACCAGTAGCCGCAGATAAACGGGTAGTTCTCGGTACTCCACCGAGTCCTCGTGTGTTAGAAGCAGGCATAGTGAGATTACCCCCATCCATTCGCTTCCAAACTACATGTTCAACATTGAAGTTTCTTCCAGCGCTTCTATTTTTCCAGTATTCCCACGGCCTTGTGTCTGCATCTCCAACACTAGTTACCCTGCAAGTAAAATTAGTACCGCTCCCGCTTGTGGCTGTTTGAGTAAGAGTATCACCTACTTTGTAGCCTGAGCCAGCAGTAGTCACAGTTACACCTGTTACTACTTTTACTCCGCTAACAGTAGATATAGTCAAAAGTAAAGCAGTCCCCCCAGTAGGATTACTCATAGTAATAGTTTCAGTCGCATTATAATTTGAACCACCGTTAATTATAGTAACCGATACGACCTTGTTTAATTGAATGCAATCAGTCCTTAGACTATCGCGGTCAGCATGCATTATGTTACTATTCATTTTGGAGTCATCCCAAAAGAGGTCACCAGTAGGAGCAGAACATGGTGTGGATAGGCTAGTGTGAGCCGCTGCAGTAACGCGAGTGTGCCACCAAGATGTGGTATCTACAGCGTTACCATTTGTTGGTTGCGTTTGGCCTGTAACGAACATCGCTTCAACATTCGGCCCGCCATTCGCGGGAGCGACATATCGGTCAAGATTGTAGACTTGGTCGGCCACAGTAATTGTTCCACCGAAATTAGTACTAGCGCCACTTCTACCTTGTTTACCGTAAATCCAATCACCTGCCGCTTTAGTCCCATTTCTATCTGCTTTTGCTGCTAAAGCCATCTCTGATTCATAAGTGACAGCAACTAAATGGCGTGGAGATAGACCTTGAGGGCAACCATCGTTCTCTATTACAGAACTTGTACTTTCATCATATTTACTGGGTAGTACTGGCCCTTGGCAAGTAGAAGTAGAGCCATAAGGACTGAATCCAAGATACGGATGCCAAGCGCCTAAACCAGCCGAAAAGACATTGGTAGATGCGTCACTAGGATTGTTAAGAACAAGGCTGTTGAAATACGAATAGCGTTCACCATGCCATCCTACAGCACCTACTGGGCGAGTGCGGTCAATTGCATCTACTGTCCCACTAAAATGCACACGACACATATGGTCTTGGCTAGTAGCAGTAGAGATTATGCTACCAGTTACTCTGCCATTATTGAATAATTGGCAACTGGATTTAGACCACACATATACTTTAGTGACATTACCTCTTACTGTCGTTTCGTTTGCGTCAGTACCTGAATCGGCAATAGTTTCATTCAATCGGGCTGCTCCGCTTCTATTGGTCGCTAAAGTGAATCTTAATACACCAGCAGAAGGCGCTGTGACATTATTATAGGGAGCGCAAGTGGCAGTTGCCCCAGCGCCATATCCTGTAACTCCTGCCCCTCCTTTATTAGTTCTAATCCAACCGTATCTAGGTATAGGGGGAATAGTGCTAGAACCTCCACCATAAGGATTCACTACATCAATATAACCAGAGGCTTCATCATAACCATCAGCGACAGTGTCAAAAGTCACCCAACCATAACGGTCTTGCTTTTTTGCACTTTGGAAAGAAGGCAAAAAAGTGCCACCCAAAGCCTTGAGGGGGTCACGACCGGGCCATTCGTTAATCCCACAAGATAGAACTGCTGCTAACTCTTCTGCGTTTTGAACACGGGTAGCATCTATAATTACATATTCTTCAGTGGAGTATTGTGTCGTAGCACCATAAGCAGACGCCAATAGACTACCTATTCTATAACCTGCAGGGTGCTTTTTACCCGCTGTAGAATGAGGGATGTTTGCATTATCAATAGGGTGTAATGGATTTGCGAGAATATGATTATCAAGGAAATGCCCTCCCGGATGATAACCGCCATCCATATGCCAAATATATCCAGCCCTGCGGATTGCCGCATTGGCTAAAGAAGGAGAGTAATTAAATGGGTGCGAATAGGGAGGAGGAGTGCATGAAGCCACATTTTGATAATGACTGCCATAGTATAATCCGTTATGCGGCATTTGGTCGTAACCAAACTTTGTCCCGGGGGCAGCGCTGTTATCTGCGGAAATCACATTAGGGGAACCGTGGGCAGGTTCCCAATTAGTTTCATAATTCCAGCCTTGTACATTACCTCGTTGGAACTCCCTAGTAGGGGGAAGATTAGCATTGAATCCGCTACGACTGGTGGAATCTCCGTGACTTATTTCATTAGGGAGAAAGACATTCGGTGCAGGGACGCTGCTCCAACCGTTGCCTGTAGTAACTATATCGCTAGGTTGGGGCTGAACACTTGCTGTGTTATGAGGGAATGCTTGGCCCGGCCCGAAAATAATGTAGGTAGTTTTCCCTCCTCCGTCTCCTGTGGGGCTATAGCGGGCGTGCTGATGCCCAAAACGGAGAATGACAGGGCTAGGTCTAGTACAATTAACAGTATTACCTCCACTAGCATAAGTAATACCTGTGGAAGCAGCAGAAGCATTATTGCCTGCATCAGTATCTTGAGAGAGTATAGTATCCTGATTGAAATAGGGAGGGTTATTGCTGCCTTTGTGGTCATCAAGGAATGGAGTGCCGGGGAACATAGCGAGGATGGCAGCGCAGTCAAGAAGACAATAAGAAGTAGATTTTTCTCCAATATTTTGTAATCCCGCGCTACCAGTTGGGCCTTTGGCGTAAGGATGTGTATAGAAGTCGCTATAATCATTAGCAGTACCATCATTAATATCAAGCACTACACCGCTGAACCCGCCACCGAAATAGACAGGGACGCTGTGGTCTGGGCTATCTCTCCCTCCTCGGAAATAGACTAAGGGTTCTCCGTATTCGCTACCCTTAAGGCGCAAACCATCAAACTGCAATACTTCTGCCGGTAAAGCATAGGCGGATAATACCGGATTGATATTAGCAGCATCAAAAGCCTCTATCTTAGTATTCCAATCAGGAGAAATGGCAGCGTCATTAGTAGATGGCCATACTAATTCAGTTCTACTGGGGAAAGTAGCATGTACTCGGTTAGTAGTTTCTACTACTGCCCAATCTTGGTCATCAAGCCATACCTTTTTCTTTTCACTCCAAGAATCAGTGTCATTGGATGCAGGGACTAAGAGTCTCCAAAGTTGTAACCCTGCTGCTACCGTCATTGTGCGAGGAGTGGCGCTTGTATCAATGGTGGCTTGGTCAATCTCAATTGTGACATTCTCAATTTTAGGTAAAATGAGGTCGCCGGGGTCACTCAAGTAACGAGTGCCACGAAGATTCTCTTTCCATATTTCTGTATCTACCGCATTATTCATTGTATCTACAAGAATAGGAGTAGCAGTATTCCCTCCTGTCCCTCTATAACGCGTTGTAATATGTAGAACAGTGCTCGGTAAATAACCAGTAGCAAAACGCTTACCATTAGTGATATTGGCATCGCTTAATTCACTATCAAGATTACTGGCGTTAAGCCCCCAATCTTTCCCGAGAGTACTTTCAAATAAACAGCGTAAAGGCATTACCTCATGATTACGGCTATGCGCGCGCACGCGGATGGCGGTAGGTGATACACCCCACTCACCTAGAGTTTTACCATCTGCTGCCCTTAAATTAGTACAATCAAAAGAAGTCTCTGCCAATCTTTCTGAATTAGGATTTTCCATATTAATGGCGAAATCTACAGCAGCGGCTAAAACTTCATCTGTCAATAAGGTAGTCCAATTAATGCGAGAAGTGATGACTCTATCATTAACTAAAAGGGATGTATCACCAGATACTCCGTAAAAAGTATGGGTGCCCGATGCACTATTATGAGTACGGTGAGTATAGGAAAAAGTATCTGTGCGAGTATTACCATTACTATATTGGAAAACGCCTGAATCGGGGAATCCTAAATATCCTAACATATCTCCGTTTGTTAGACTGCTGCCAGTGTGATAAGGTTCAGTAAAAGTCATAGTGACAGCAGTGCTTGATACTGAGGCAGTCGCTACATGGATACCAGACGCAGGGGATGGATATCCTCTCCACTCATTTCCTACCCAATTATTACCACTAGTTCCAGTAAGACGCCCGCATACTTCTCCCGCTCCCCACATATGCCTACCAATTGTAAAACCGCCTTGGGCACAATCGCGGTCATCTATCCAAATACAGATTTCGTTATCTATTGTAGGGGGTAATAAAGAATCTTCATTTACGAATGGTTCTCCAAATTGTGAATAAATGAACCGGATTGTGTGGGTTCGCCCTATGTGGTCAGTAAAACGCAGACCGTAGAGTTCACTAGTACTACCTATAGCATCATCAGTCACATCTGCTGCTGGTACATGGCGTGACCCAGTAGTACCTGATGTGTAAGCGACACTAGTAGCCGCTGCTATATTTTTGCCGTAAGTGTGTATATAGCGGGTGTTACCATTTTTACCCATACCCCATTGACCTGCATCAGGTGAAAAGCCGGGGACACCTGTTGCCACTAATCCACCAAAATTGATGCGAGCATGGGAATGAGTACCCATACGCAAACCTTCGGTAAGGACTGAATCAGGGCTTTGTCCTTCAAACGAATCATGGTAAACAGTATTTTGAACTCGTCCCATTACTGCTTCATTATTAGCATTAGTTACGGGGTCTCCCGCTGTTGAAATTAAACCATAATTCAAATTATTGCGGAACTCATCTTCAGGCTCTTCTGGAGGGAGGTATTCATTAAGAGTAGTTATTGGGGCGAATGGCCGCCCATCTTTATTGATAGGCATAGGCGCTGGATGCATATTCTCCATTAGCACTTCATCGGGCTTACACCAGAAATTGCGGAAGCGCCCTCCATGGCCGATAAGGAACTCTGGTCGGTATGATGATTGACCGCGAGCGTTATCAAGCCATACACAGAAATTGCGACCACTCGCCCCGGGTATTGTGCTATGGATAACGACAGTATAGCCTTCGTTACCTTCAGAATCTTCTACTACACGACCAATATGAGCACGGATATATCCCATATGCGTACCTCTATCATATGATGAGAACGATTTTTCTTCATCCCAGAATGGCGCTGGGTCAAAAGTACTACCAGTAGCAGAGAAATCAGCAAATAAATGTGGGGCAGATGAGTCAAGGTCAGAATGGGCAGCGTCAGGATTAGGGCCTATAGTAGCGAGGTCAAGTCTTTCGCTTTCACCCGGATATTGGTCAGCCGGTCTGCGGGCGTGTGTGCGCCCATTGAGCGCCCCTCCTTGATTGATGAGGCGAACTATTTCTCTAGCGGCGGCCTCAATATCAGTTACACCTTCTTTGACTCCTACTTCACCGCAATCAATTGTGAGCCTTCGCACGAAATCCATTTGAGTCCAATGAGGAAGATGTTGAAGTCGGTTTTCCCTGTGATTAGATAAATCAAGTGTTTGGTTTCGTATCCCCTTTAAGCAAAGGAAAGCAGGAATCGCTCTTGTCCCTTCAGGGGTATCAAAGAAAGTGGCGTATTCATTAATTGGACTCGCGGGGGCTTGCGAATCTATATGTCTAGTCGCTGCCTGTGAAGGGCAACAAACAGATTCGGCGGTACGAGGGAATGACCCATCACCTAAACAACCTGCGTCTTGAGTATGATGCTCATGGTCAATATGAGAGGCAGTGGCTGTCGCCAATGCCAATTGGCTATTCCAAACTGAATTGTGAGTAAAAGCGCTTTCCATGAAATCAGATTGAGTATTAGGGCGTAGCGTTTTATCTTCGCTTTCAAATCCAGCGGCTACATCCAATTGTGTGCTGTAGTTTGTTGTAGTAGCAATTCCATCAAAACCACTCCCTGTGTCATCGGGGTCTTCATGTAAAGCGCCAGTTCCTATTTTCGGTGTAGCAGGACTACTTTGTACTTGCATATGGATATCTTGCATAGCGACAAACTCTCTATCATGCGCTACATCATAGAGTAAAACACGAGCAAAAGTTTCAGTGGCTTGGTAGGGGTCTACAAAAGCCACGACTGGGACAGCGTCATCGCGACCAAGTTCAGTCCAATTCAATTCTATCGTTTTATTGACATGCTGCGCCATATTGCGCGCCGTTTCTAAACAGTCATTACCAATGAGGAAGTTCTCAAGCGGGATACTATCTCTAGGGCGCGAAGCCAATGCCCCTTCCCCTCCGTTAAAGTGAGCACTCACTTTCGCTTCATTGAAAGTGCCGCGACTTTTGCAGAATAATCCTTCTACAGCATGAGGATTAGTGTAATGCATATTCATCCAAATAGTATCGCCATCTCGTAATCCACCGGCTGCGTAAGGATGTTCCCAAGAAGCATTCAGTGGCCCTTCTATTTCTTGGGGATATGCGGTAGCACTGACATTCTCTATCGCTTTAACGAAAACTTCTGTTCCGGCGGAAGGATTCCAACCAGCCCCTATAGTAGGAGCATAAATGAGTAATTGGTTACCGCCTTGCTTACCGAGATATTGGGCAGTTCGCTCAGTCCCACCCGCCTCAATATAGGCTATACGGTGCATAAATTGGGCGGCTCCCCCAACCATATATTTTGAAGCAATACCTGCTTCTGGGAACTCTAAAGCGCTATCTAAGAATAAAAAATTGCTACCAGAGTCCCAAGAGACTACCTTCGCTCGGGCACGCTTCGTTTTAGTTTTAGGGAGATGTGGATTTTCACGGGGTCCCGCCCTAAACTCAACTGCAGATACATACTGTCTTAACCCATAGTCAATATTACCCCCTTGAGTCTGTACATTGGCTCTATCGTAGTAATAAGGGCGGCGGCGTTCATAAGCAGCGCTTAGAATATTAGGGTGGTCACGGATAGCAGGGACATTTTCATCAAACAATCCGGGAGCGGGGAAAAGCCTCATTCCTACCGTGTGAGTGTCTTTGAAATGTTTAGAGAAGCCTGCTGGTTGAAGGTTTGCGGGGATGGTGAGTTTTTTATTTACCATATCTACTGTAGTATAAATCATCCATTCTCCATTTTGGAGGAAAGCCCTAAAGTATCGGACCCCCAAAGGAGTTCCACCAAAAGTAGTAGCAGTTGTAGTAGAGGCTAAAAACATCTCTGGTTCTTCTACATAGATTTCTAATGTACCACTATTATCCAGAAGAGTGCGGGTAATGTGAGTGCCTTTTCTCAATGCTTTTAGTGCTTTATTGGAAGAAAATACAGAATGTACAGTTTGGTCTGTTGGCGGATTATCTGGGCATCTACGGCCTACAGGATTAGGAGCCCAAGTGTGGGCTGTGTGCGTAGCGTCTATATGCAATTTGAGAGAATTATCTGGCCCCGGTGTAATACATCGTTCTCTGTCCTCAAAGAACAAATGAGGGAAAAGAGGTATTTCGGCGAGAGCGCGAGTGCTAGCATATTGGCTACCTAATTGATAATCGTGACTTACTGTATCCATTCGTTGAAACATACGGTCATTGATAGTAGAACCATCGTTGCATGTTGAGTCATCTCCAAACTTATCATCTACTAAAAGGAGAGTACCTGCGATAATGGTGTTCGCCGAAAGCCATGCCGCATAATTAGCGGCTTCTGAACCGTCTCCGTTAAGGAACTTGTTTGTCCCAGTAGTCGTTGTCCCATCTACTACAAATGTGCTACCAGTCTTGCTTTGGTATTCAGCACTCCCTCCATTTTCAAGATATATTCTCCCTGTTTTAGGGAAACAATAGGTGCCCCATGAAGCGAGGTCAGTGGCATCATTATTGAGTGGTATCACAGTAAGGGTAGCAGTAGAACCACCAGCAGCACCGACTACTGATATTTGCGTAGCGCAATCGCGCCGAGTATTCCAGCCCAATCTAGTGAATGGTGAAGGGTCAAAAGTCGGCTTAGTATTAACTGCCCCTTGACCGACTCCACCGAGAGTAACGCTAACAACAGGAGCGCCGGGCATTACTTCTTTGACAATATGAGAATCAGGGGCTCCTGCACCTAAAAGGTCAATACTTCTGGATGCGACATCTCCCATAAGACCCACACAAGTTAGTGTGAATTGCCTTTCATCTCCATCTGTATCGGAAAAAGATTGGGCGCGAGCGCGACTCATTAGATATTGTACTGAAACAGTATTAGTTTCTTGGGCATGAGTAGTAGTTGAAGCCACTTTACTCAATTGATTTGTTCTACTTCTATTAGTAGGATGGATAAGGAAGGTAATCCCTTTCCGTTTACCTTTGTCTGCGAAAGCGCCGATGATATCATATGACTCAAATAAATGAGTAGATTCTGAAACATTACCAATATCGTATGCGCCTACGCCCGAATTAACTGTGCTCGGGTTGCGTTTGAAATAATTATCAGTAATAGTTAATTGGTCAATGAGGTCTTCGTTATTATTATTCATTACTAATCGGTTGAATACAGCATCTTGTTGGGTAAGGGAATGCTCAGCATCAACAGATGTAGGATTGGCATTAGGTAAATCGCTTGAGTGTAGCGGGGTATAGTTAGCCGGACTGAGACTTTCATCTAAAATATCCTCATGGTCAATACCCTCATGAGGGTCTGCTGCAAATAGAGTTTCCAGAGTAACACCAGCAGGGAAGTTACCAGTGGCCTCAGTTGTGTCAAGACGGATAATGCCCCCGGGAGAATAAAGAGTAGTATCTTTGGCTGCATCGGCGAGGTCAGCCGCTATTACATCTAATACTCTAACAGTCGGCCCTGTAGATAATACAACTTCGCCAGAAGGAACGGTTTTCTCTACCATTAAACAAGGACCGCCTACTGAAGTGACAGTTAAGGTGGCATTCCCCCCTCCACCAGATACAGTCAATATATCTCCGACAGTATAATCAGTCCCTTTAGTGGCAATAGCCGTGACAGCATTAATTGCCCCTGCTGAAACAGTATAAGTCACTGTGCAGCCTGTGCCTGTGCCACCTGTAGTAGCGGCAGTGCCTGCCGAATAACCACTTCCCCCACTAGTGATGCTTACACTAACTACATTACCTACTGTGAGACCAGCACTAGCGCCGGTTACATCTACTGCATTATAGTGTATTTCTACAAAAGGAGCGAGATTATGAGTAGTACCTAGTGTAGGTACACTAAGAATTGCTACGCGGCTAGTTTCAATTGGTCGGAGATGATGTCGCCTAAATGCAGTATCATCATTGCTCACCCCTCCTTCTAGCGGATTTTTGAGTAGAAATGGTTGGTAATCAAATACATTGGTAGTAGCATGGTTTTGGGTACCAGAGCCTCCTATTGCCAACATTTTACGCTGAGCATCATCAATACCTGCCATCCCGTTTTCTACCATTTGGAATGCTATGCCTTCATTGCGAACATACATGACTTGGGATTTAAGAGTATCACGGAAAATATCTACTCTACTATTAGGAGGTAAAGAGTCTTTGAGATTTCTATAATTAGAATCATAATATATTTCAGTAATATCAGCGGTTCCGTCAATACTTTGATGTACAATTTCTTCGTTAGCAAGAGGGAGTTGCCGTAAGTAATGGTGCCCATCTACCGCAGAAAGAGCGTGGCGACCAGTATGCCCTATCTGGAAACCGGTATCAAGAGCAGCAGGCCATACTGCTGCAAACGGATTGTCGGTCGTATTGGCTGTAGTAGCCATACTAGACGCATAGATGAGCCCATGCATATCGTTACCACTTTCATCAATTACCATTTGTCCAGTACGGTCAATGGCTTGTGAAGCATAATGAGGAGGTTGATACGGCTTACCTGTCCCTGAGTCTAACAACAAATCTCCAGATAAAAGGACAAAGTGGTCATCTACATTGGTAGTTCTATCACAAAGTACTCCTCTTCTCGCCCCCGCTATTGTGAAATCAAGATGGATGCTCTCTACCCCAAGCACTCCTGTTGCCCCATTTACTGATAGTAAGCGCAGGCGTTCAGGTGGCTTTTGGTTAGGCTTCTTAGTAAGAGGATTAACTGCATCCGCATTGAACATAATGTTATACGGAGTATGGGGTATAGCGATAGTATTCCCAGTGCCGGGGCTAGAAACATAATCTACTACCTTGTAATTACCATTAGAATAGGGAGAAGCCGTTAAATCTACAGACGGGCTAGCAGAATTGTAAGTATTTCCAGTTATTGCTTCAATAATAGATTGAGCGCTAGCAGCGGTTATTGTAATTGTCTTGACACTAGGACCTGCACTAAAAGTCCCGCTTTGATAAATGGTAGGATGGACATCTGCCGGTTCTTCAAATCTCCATAATCCTAGTGTAGTAGGGAGTGGTATCGGCCCATGTCCTACTAACATTTGGGAATTGAAAGAATTAGCGATATGTATCGCTTCAATAGCCCCTCTGAACTCACCGCCTGTGCCGCCGATTTCAAAATCACCGGGGCTCATTTTTACTCGGTAACCGCTTTCCGGTAATACTTCTTGGACCGCTAAAGAACCATTAATGAATAAGGATATTATATTACCACGAAGGGTGGCTACTATATGCAATAATTCTCTATGAGAAAAATTGAGAGAAGTAGCATCATTAACACCGGAAATATTACTATTATACGAAGCGTGTAAATCTGACCCGTGGCGAGGGTATGTAGTTCCTACCCATCGTGGAGTTGCATCTAGGTATGCTGTGCTTAATTCTATAATTTGCGGGCCTTCTGTATTACTCATAAATAATGTAAATACCGCTGGCCCCGGCTCCCCCACTTGCCCCACTTTTAATTCAAATGTTTCCGCTTTAGAAACTACAACTCCTCCACAATCAGGGCGAACCCATGCTTCTATTGTTAGAGTCTTAAGGGAGTTATGGCTACTAGTCTTAACTCCGTGTACCGGAGAACCTAGAGTAGGTAAGGAAGAAGAGGCTTCGCGCAATTTCAAATCTGAACCAGTAAAATCGGCTAATGGCACAACTACACCATCGCTAACTCCATTGAGTAAAAGCGCATGACTGCTTCTACCAACTACTGTCAATTTGTAACACCTCAAATAATTATATCAACAGGCAAGAATGTCAATTGATAATTATAGACAGTTTCGCCCGCATCATAAGTGATAACAAATTGTTGGACTGTGCCTTTAATGCCTTTAGTACCACCAAAGTTCCATGGGCGGAAATCTACATCTACCGGCGAATTATTGGATTCTGAACCCTTATTATTTTTAGTCTTATTTTTCCCTGTGGGCATGAAAAAATTGCGTTGCACATAATCTCCGTTTGAACCTTTAACCATTGAATTATATGGAATCTGGATACCAATGATATAATCTCCAGTCCCAGCGTCATCATCATCTACATTTTCTTGATATGTATCAAACCAATCACCGGGCAGTAAATTTTCCTTCCATTCAGCACTACTGTTATTCATATTATTGAGAGAACCGTAAAGGTCCATTGCTTTATCACCAGCAGATTTAGGACCAACTGCGACCGTACCTTTTTCCCATACCGTATAAGCAGGCGTATCAAAAGCAGAACGATGGCTTGCTGTCGCAACAAACCAACTACCTCCCCATCCCCGAAAAGTCGGACCGTTGCCCCCATGAGGGCCGTGAGTAGATTGTTTAATTTTCACTTTACAATTACCTTGAGTACGGTCTCTTTCAGATGCTTCCGCTGATGCGTTGAACCAAAAACCCGGCTGACTACCAGCACTGACACCACTAGGATGAGAAAGGCTATTAATGCCTAATACTAGAGCGCTGGCCACATTAGCAGCAGAAGCAGCATTACCGATTGGGACAGACACTATCGTATTACCCGGCCCCGTTGAAGCAATATCTGAAGCACTTGTAGCAAGAGCGGCTTGATTAGTGAGCCGAAAAGTATGCTCATTCCCCAGTGCATCAAGTATTATGATATCTTTATTGTAAATAGGAACTGCATTTAATACCAAAGAGGCTGCGCTATACCAAGTCCTGTTAAACCTAGTCTTCGCGAAATCAATAAAGCAAAAACTTGCTGAACTTGTTTGTGTCTTGTCTCTTCCGTCATCAGTAAGTACACCTGTAATAACTATAGCCGCTTTAGCCCTATTGAAATCCAAACCCACACGCTGACTACCTGAGAATGGAAGAGGCATAGAGCCCACTGACCTATCTACTGTCATTGTGATGCTTTCTGCCATCAGAGGAATCTTCTCTCCGTCTGTGCGAATTAAACGAATTGGAACCCCCATCAGTACCTACCCCTTGTTGTCCCTGAGCCCACGGTTCTTCTCATTTCCTGCTGAATCAGCCTACTTATTTCTTCGGCAAATTGGCGTTTGTCCGAGCGGTCAGTAAGACCGCTTAGATTGAATGTCATATTGTATGTGCCACCTATACTACCCGCTTTATCAAGTGGTACTACTGCTTCTGCTCCCGCTTCACCAATTAATGCCGCTGTCGGGCTAGTGACAATACCACCTTTAGCCAATGGGACTAACCAATCCTCTAAATTAGGGGTATATATCTCCCATGGACCAATATCAAGCGCTTCAACACCGGGTATAGTAAAACCTTTTTCACTGATAGCATTCACAATCATATTCCATATCCTTTTCAATCCATCTATAGCAGGCTTGAGAGCATTACCAAGAATTGATGCGACCTCATCCCATTTTTCTGTAAGATTATCCTTAAACTGGTTCCACCAGTCTTTGAGCCCTTGCCATTTTTCCTTTAAGCCGTCAACTATCCCTGCACCCCTTTCCTTGATAGCGTCCCATTTTTCTATCACTCCATCTTGGAAGCCAGTCCACCAATCTTTGATTGGTTGTAGTCTCTCTAATGTAGAATCTTTGAATGAGGTCCACTGTTCTTTAATGGCGTCTAATTTATCCGTTACTGTATCTTTGAGATTATTCCAAAAA
>CEOH01000554.1_pt1 | contig 41598 bp, 36 predicted proteins | sample 530311 | NCBI WGS metagenome assembly CEOH01 (sample SAMEA2619923, study PRJEB7988) | marine metagenome | biome: marine biome (ENVO:00000447); feature: deep chlorophyll maximum layer (ENVO:xxxxxxxx); material: "saline water (ENVO:00002010), including plankton (ENVO:xxxxxxxx)" | depth 60 m
AAGATGAATTTTTTCTTTCTTTCTGACATTCTAAGTAACCAGCTTGGGCGATAATATAACTGTCTGCCCGATCATAACTTCCCGGCTTGGGATTATTGTTTCTGGTATATTCTACCTCAAAACCGCCTACGTTGTCAAGGACAAATTTTAACACGACCGCTTTGGCTTTTTGGCCGCGCTGGATCTTAACACCGCTAGCTTTTCTAGCCGACGAGGCAGAAACATACTCTGGCTCTCTGGCGAAAACATTATAACACAACCAACTAACAACCCCGTTAAATTTTGAAAGGAGTGTAAGAGTTTTTGCTGACGAAAAGCCCGCCCTGAACATTTGCAAAGATTGCTCAATCACAATTTTTGTGATTGGAAATTCTATCCTTATATCCATTAATTTATTATTAATAAATGAGGCTTTGTCAAAAAAGTTTTTTATTTTACGAGCATCCCAAGCTTCACAATAAACTACGTTGCCGCTGAGATCTATTACTGTCGCACCAGTAATACTAGTGGACACATCTAATCCTAATATCATAAATCTAATTTTAACTTAAAAGTGTAATCTTGTTCAGTTGTTTTTTTAATTGGAGTCGCTAAATTTGCAACCGCAATTAAATCACCGTCTTCATCATAAATCCCTATCTTAGAAATGTGAGTGGTTGGTGAAAACGATTCAGAGTAGTTGCTAAAAGAGCTAGATACAACATTTTTAATAGTAACTAGAGTGTTCTCTTCATAGTGTTTAGAACCAGAGGAAACAACGTATATTTGATCGTATGTTTTGGCGTCGTGGGTCTGTTTTCTCTCTATGAAGGTTGGATTGTTGCTCCAAACTAAGTCATTCTTGTTCGCATGGGCCATCATAGTATAGGTTGGCACTAGTGTTTCCCCTTCAAACTCTATTGTGTATGAGGAGCTAGCCGGGGCGTATCTAACCATTTCTGACTCTTTGCCAATAAAAGCCTTATAAGACATGAAGTGTGCCCATCTTGGATTGTCAACCCAGCCAGTACTAACAGACTGTGAATTTACCGGGCTTAAGTACCCGTCATATTTATCGTCATTTAAAGAATAGCTGGCCGTTATTACAATCAGGCCCTCTGGGTATAAGACAGTACCAATTGGTTCGCCGGGTTTGGCACCGGTTGTCTCATATAAAACGCCATTTTTATACAAATCTTGAGCCTCAGCAACCAAAGATCCAGTATAATAGAAAGAAAGTTTTAAACTACCCTCTTTTATTTTGTTACCACGATATAGCCTCGGCACCTCTATTAGAGAAACATAAGCAGATAAGGGCTGGGCATAAGTTTTACCACCCGCAGGCAAGCCTTTGTTGGCTGCAACATACTTTTCAAAATCAAAATATGGACTTAAATATTTATAATAGTTGTAGACGTTGTAAAGGCTTCCAAGCTTGTGCAGGGATGATTCAAAAGAAACACCATCAAGCAACGTTGCCTCTCCGGAACCGCCCTGTACAATATAGTGTTTTTGTAAGCTAGAAGTTATATCTGTATAACTGGAGGTGTAAGTTGCGCCCACATCAAGAGCTTCCCACCCAGCATTCTTTTTTAATTGATCATTAAAGAAGCGTATTGGGTTATTCAATCTCTTTTCTAATTCAGGCTTTATAGTAAAACCGGTATGGGAATAATCATAAACAGAAATAACATCTGTAGTATATTGGTCATGGACATCCAGACCAGAATTGATTTTTGCCTGATTAAGATAGAAATGAATTTTAAATTTTGGATTAGCTTGAAGATAGCTTAAAAAGACATCATCTTTCTTAAATTTAAAACTTGCTTTATTAAACATATCATTTTTTAGTGTGTCAGCTTCACCGAAATTAGTTGTGACTTCGAAGCGTCCTTTTTAATTGGTTTCGAAAATTTACCTACTGCCATCAATTCTCCATCAGAGGCGTACAAACCAACGCCAGTTATATACGCATACGCAGGGTTGTTTTTATTAACGCTGCCGTCGCTGTCAAGCCTAACTTGAATTTGACTTGATGTATTGACGTAAGATGGGTTGCTGCTATAATTAAAATCGTTTGCGCCTGCTGTACAAAGATAGTTTGCAACATTTAATTGTGTGGCGTTTTTAATAGAAATATTTTGAATTCTATGCCTCATCCCCGTAGCACATTCTAGAATAGTACCAGAAATCATCGCGTGGCCAAAAGTGTATTGTTTTGCTTGGGATTGACTAACGAAAAGTATGGGAAGGTGGCCGACTGTATCGCCGTTGGCACCAAAAATACTATTTGCGCCGAGGTTCGAACTTGATAGTTGAATCGCGGCGATGCCCCTAAATCTGTCCAAGATACCGACGTTGCCATTATTTGTGGTTTCTTTAAGTATTCTTAACCCGTTTTCCAAATCAACAGACCCTGAATCGGTTATGATGCGAGTCCCAACAGCACTACCCGTGCCGCTAGCATTAAAGGGGCGCCCATGTGAGCCGGTACCGATCGTTAATTCGAAAGAACCTTTTCTAATCTCATCCTTCATCATGAGTCTAGAAAAGTTAATAAAAATGGGCGTGCGCATGACGGTGGCAGTATTTTGAGTATTAAAATTGCCAGAAACATCAAAAACTCTTAAAGAGCCAGTTTGATTGTAACCAAGCATGACCGCTGCCATTTGCTTATAGATATTTTGTTTTGCTAAAATATCTGTTGACGTGCCTGAAACCGGGGCGGTGGAGCCGACCAACAACTCATTTAAATCAACTGGTGACGAATTTGGCAAGTATCCGACCGTGATATCAAACAAGGGATTGGCACTCTGACTTAAATGAGGATAGTCGTGACATGTTTGATACATACCCTGATCGTGGTTTTTAATATTAGAAAGAGTGCTGGCCTGATCTGGGTAAGTTCCTGATAAGACAGAGCCGGTTACGGCAATTGTTTCCTTTACAAAATCCTTTGTGGTTGTTATTTGTATGTTTGTTGAATATTTGCTAGCCATTTATATCTCCGTTATTCCTTGTTAGCTCTCTATACCTTAATAAATTTCAACGGTACGCTTATGTTTAGGTTTGTTGTAAGCCCCTCAACAATCATTACGTTAGTAATGTTCTTTGCTGTGGATCCATCAGTAAAGCTGGTTGTATCCGTTGAACCCAGAGCAGTCCAAATCGCGTCACTTGCAACATTAATGTTTGGGGCTGCAGCAACAGGAATTCTTAATCTGGGACCTCTAGCGCCCTTAATTGGCGAGGCTGCTTCGTTTTGCTGCAAGTCTTGCCAATAAGGACTTCCATCCTGCGACTCTCTGGTGATTAAATATGTTGCAATAAAATCATCATCAACTGAAATTGGATGTAATTCTTGGCCCGGGTCGGTATTCGGTACAAGGACACGGCCCAATCTATAATCCAATTTAACTAAAACTTGGGTCTCTTCAAGATCTGCCGGCAGAAGTTGCAGAAAATTATATGGACTATTGGCGCCGTCATCATTAACTCCATGATCTATGTAAATCCAACTATTTGAATTTTTTGATATTAAAGTTTTATCGTAGCCTTTTAAATATCCGGCCGGCAAATTAGCTGCAGCAAATTTTGAATCGTAAGTTGTCTTGGTGGCAATTATAATGTAGTCATCTGTACTAGATTTTGCGGTACCGCCCTGTGAGGTGTCAGTAACAAGAAGAGTGCTGTTTAAGTGAGATGAGTCCAGCCTGCTTGACATTAATAGATACTTCAAAGCTTTTGAGTTCTCTGAGATAGCTTCAAAGATGGGGGTGTTAGCAAATTTGCTGTTAGGTTGTGACTCTAGCGCCTTGTCATAGACAATTTCATCGTCACTCAAAGAAAATTTTCTTATATCAAAATTGCCTGCTGCCATACGGCGGCGACCTTCGTCGGTTAGAATAGCGTCTAACACTAATACAGAATCAGTTAAAAATGACATTTATTTGCTCCTCTCTTATATAATTAATTAGCTCTTATAAATAGTTTATAAAAAATTGTTTTTATTTATGTTGTCTAGTAAAACTTTCCTTCTATGTCGATTATCAATTCTTGAACATTTTTGTCTTTTGAAGATAAGTCTGTTTGATCCTCTCCAACTTCTATGTTTCCTTCGTCTTCCTGAGTGTCCGAATCACCTATTGCAAATGGGACATTTCTTTTTAAAATCCTCTCGCACGTTCCGGTTTTTAAGCCAGTATCCTTACATTTATAGCCCTTTGAACAGCCTCCGGGCTGACCCGACTCAATACCGGGCTTACAATATCTAATCGCATCACCGGATAATTGTTCTGGAGTTGCAACTGGTTTTTCAAAAGTTTGAGTTTTTTCAAATTCTTCTAAAAATTCCTCTTCTTCTTTGGTTAGGCCCGGGCCAATCATCTGTATTGGGGTTGGCTCATATTCAAAAACTAACTCTGCATCTTCAGGCACAGGTTCATCTTGTTTCATTTTCCTATAACTAAAAATTACGTTTAAATCAAATCTTCTGCGGGTCTTTTTAGATGTTATTCTTAGTTTATGTGACGGTAGATATGGTTGCCCCGCCGGATCATTATCTTTAAAGACTACCTCAGAGTCTTGAAAAAGTCTATTTCTATAACTCTTTGATGTTCCATCAAAATCTTCCTTAACATAGAAGCCCGGGATAAAAATTTCAGGTTTTAAAGCCGATTGTAGAAACGTTGGTGAAACATTTAATATTTTTCTAAAAAGCTTCTCTTTTATTTTTTCCTCATCTTGTTTGAAAAAATAGACCTCCAACAGCCCAAAAACATGGCTTTGCTCATTAACAATTCTTAACTTTAAGACTTTTGTTGGATCAGACATCACACCATCAGAACCAACAGCCACACCATAATAATAATAGTCTACGTTTGGAAGAACATCATCAGTAAAGTTGGAGTATCGGGTGCCTAATATTTTATGTGGTTTTTTACCAAATGACTCATAATTGTCTGGCTTGGTTGAGGTTCTATAAATACGATATTCTTTTAAAGGAATGGCAAAAGTGGTGGCGAAGTCTCCAAGCTTGATAACATTTTCTTGCTCTTGAATGTCGGTGCCGGCCGTAGAAGCTTCGGCGCCAACGATAGTGTTGACAAGAACTAGCGCCTTATTTGTTACACCTTTTTGAGTATAAATCTGAATGTCGGGAGGGGCCGGCTTAGTTATAACAGTTTCGGTTTCTAGTTTAAGGTCTGGTGAGTTTAACTTGTCTGGCGATGCAACAGGTGTGTGGACGACTATATCATATTTTGAGTAGTCTATTTTTACATCTACCGAGATTTGTTTGTTGTTGTATATTGGAAGTATCTCATTTTCATCGCTTGAAACTAAATTATTTGGAACAGAGGGGAGATTATATATCTCTCCATAATTTTTACCATATTTGCTATTAAGGTCAAACACATCTTGAGAAAACAGTTCTTTTTGATTTGGGTCCGGTAGTTGTTTTGGCGAACTATACACCAACTTTGTTCCATACACAAAATTTATTTGCTCAATATTGTAATAGTAAGTCTTTTTCTCCTTAATTTGAGAGTCGAAATACTTTAGATAACCAGCAAACCCGGGCTGATCATTCATAACATAAATTCTTTTTATTATAGAGTCATCATAATTGGCGGTTCCCTTCTTCTGAGTTGATTTTGTTATTATATAACCCAGCACTTCAAATGGAGACAGGGTGCCAGCTTTTATCTTTTCAAAGTCTTTTATTCTTGATTTACTATCAACAGTAGATCCGGTCCATTTTCCGGCTGGAAATTTGTCGTCATATGAAACATTTGGTAAGTTATCACCATCGCTGAAATTTAAATTAGTGCCGGCGTTAGCATACAAGTCGACAAAATTTTCTCCCTGATTAAACAATACTGCTTGTAGATTGGTTGGAATGCTTTTTTGGTTATCAATATATTTTTTTAAATACCCGTACTTTTTAACACCCAAAGAACTTATTTCATTTACCTTGTTAGAGGAATTATTAGATTTAAAATTAGCATAAAACTCTAAAGATGAGTAGGGTTTGACAAATTCAACATACTGATTTGATTTTTCAATCAGGGTTGAGGCAGCCAAGACTTCTGTTTCAAAATTGGCAAATGGCTCGCCTTGATAAATAAAAGTTTTCTCATCAAACTTGTTTGGATGACCTAGAGACTGATAATAAAAACTAAAAACGTCGTTTTCATTCGCTTCATCAGGCACGCGTGGCTCATTTTTTGTTTCATAAAACGTTTTGAAAAATGTCTGAGGTGCAACTATATTCAAGGAAGGTTTTTGGTTGTTTGAATTCAATTCAAAATTATAAAAATCAAAAAATATGTTACTGGCCGGCTTTAATAGCAGGGATAAAAATGAAGCCGGGGAAAATGAATTAATACCAGAAACTGACTTGATTGGGTAAAAAGATTCAAACGGCAAGGGGGTTTTAGGGGCACCGGGCATTTTAGAAGCCGCCAATTCTGCGGCGGATATAAACTTTCTTCCGAATAATTTAAAATCTTTTGATTTTGTATTGTACAAATAATCCATCGCAGCAAAGACTTTTGGATTTATAGTGAGGCGATAAAAATCAGGCTTGTTAGGAATTGGTAAAAAAGTGTTTGATGGCACCAATAAGATATTTCCAAAACCTAGGTCGACCGCTGTGCTTGTTTTAAGTAGTGTGTAAAGCTCTATATCCTTGTCTGATTTTGCCGTTATGTCATCTGCAACAGCGTTTTGGTACTTTAACAACTGATTGCCCTTATCAGGCGCAATATTTAAATCTTCCGGTATTTTTGCCGTGTCCGGAATTAAAAGACTAAAAGAGTTATTATAGTAATTGTCGGCGGTATTATCCTCTTTAACAATATTATTGCTAATACTAAATTTTTGTGGAAACACCTTCTGTAGCTTGCCGCCGGCCTGAGTTGTTAAAACTTGTGCCTCTATTTCATTTAAATTGACTAGTTTATAATTTTCTAAAACAATACTTCCTAAAAGCTCTTGTGCGCTGGTTAATAAATAAACAGAATCAGACAACAGCATCGGCACATTTACATAGTCCGAATCAGGGCCAGACTGTTTTACCTTGAAAGTAATAGAGCCGCCCTGTTTATAAATAACGTTATTAAAAATTACAGCAGATTGTGGTTTTTGTAATGGCATTTTAAGTCTCTAGGATAAAATATTGATTTTCACCATCTATAAAATTAGTTTTGCACAAATAATTAGAATTCGTTGTCAAAACTGTTCTAAAATCTGAAAGCAAAACAAAGTTTGGAGATGAAACGGAAGCATATGAATGAGAAAGCAGAATATATATTTCATCCATATCTACGGATTTAACGCACCTTATGTTAGACCTAGTAGTATTTTCACTTTTAGAATCAACCAACTCTAAACAGGCAAAATCTATGTTTAGACTGGGCGCTTTAACTTTTAATGTGGAATCTTCTTTATATTTGTTTATTCTTTTAAAGTTGTTTTCAAGACTTGGTAGTGATTTAATGACTACTGTCGGAATATTTAATGACTTCGTGTAAGTTACACTCGTCCTCTCCTCGCGGTTAACAACTAGGCCGTTTTCGATGTTAAGATCACTAGTCATGTTTTCATGCAACAACGGCTCAACAACTATTTTAAAACTATGACTGATTTGTCTAACGGGCGCAGCCCGTTTGGATACGGACATTCCAACAGCGGAGCCGTAATTTCTAGTTTTTATTTTAATTTTTTGATCGATAAAAGATATATCCTGCAACATCTCTCGCTTTAATAAATAATAGGTCCTATCAGTAACCAAAAAATTGTTTTTTGAAGCGCGATTATATATTTCTTTGTTCTGGCCTGTGATATCCTGAAGGTTATAACACAAACTGGTCAAATCTGGCAAATCTTGTGACACAATATCTAATTTGGACATCGAATCTACAGTATTAATAAAATTAATTGCCCTTTCTCGCAAATTAAGCGCCTTATTAACTGATATATCAAGCAAAACCATATTAAAATCGTATTTTCTCTTTCGATGTGGACCAAAAAGCTGGCTAAAAGCAAAATAAGTAAAATTGCCCTCAACTCCTAAAATGGATAAAAGTTCTGGCTCTATGTGCCTGTCCTCTTCGCGGTATTTTAAGTTTGAATTAAAATAAGTTGTTAGAAGGCCGCCGTGAGGATCGTTCATATAAGGGACTATTCTAATTGATTGTATATAATCTAACAAATCATTTTTTCTATATAGCGTTGGAAATTTTAAATTCTCCTGCATTAGGGAAAATATATCCACTCCAAAGTATGCGCGGAGGAGGTGACCTTCATTTGTTTTTTCAAAACTAGTATAGAGATTGCTGAAGTTCGATATTTTCATTTGTACTAGCCCTCCTCATGTTAGAATTTGCAGCATTAATTGCGGAAGAGTCAACATCTATATTATGTACATGCGGCGGTACCCCAGAAACATCATACAGGTCAACACACTTGGGATAACAATCACTTTGTGCCGGCTGTACAACAAAATTTATTACACGATGCATGTGATTGACTTTTGAATTTTGTGGGTTTACAGCCAATATTGCGTATCCGTTACCGTTAGTGTCTAAAACATATTTATGATTGTGGCCGGCATTATAAGATGTTTCCCCCTGTATATTTTTTAGTGGCGACGGTTTTACTAATTTGGTTTTTTTGCCTGACTCGGACTTTAAATCTTCAAATGGAAATAATATTTCGTCATTCTCCACCACAATAGTTGATTGAATTGAATAATCTGCGTTGTTTGACAGCCCAATAAGTATCGGGGCGTTATTTTGTTCTATAAAATCGATCTCAAATTCTTGAGCGGTTGCAATATTGCGAACAACTTGACAATTGAACATGCTTGATCTCAAGTCAGTTATGGTGTTTCTAACCATGGCGATAAATCCGCTAGAGTCGCCATAAGAGGCGGGATCTTCAGATGGTGGCACCTGTATAAACGAGATTGTCAAAACACTAGCGGGATCGGCAAAAGTAATGTTTAGTTTTGCTTTATTGTTGTCCAACAAGACTATCTTGTTTATCTGATAGTTAAAATCAACCAATCTTGAGTTGCTAGAAAAAAGGGCATCAGAAGATGCAGATAACGTGGCCGTGTCAATATTTGTCTCTAACACATTTTTTAAATCATCAATACTTACAATATCAAAGTCGTCAACAACGTTTAAAACTTCAATATTTGAAGATGTTTTAAAATAAGAAAAGATAGAAGAAAATATTTTTGATTTTAATTCTTGTTCATCCAAAGAAAGTTGGCCACTAGTTCTATTTGTAGCGGTTGTGATATAAAAGCTGACTCCTAAAATAGTCTTATATAAGATCGATCTATCATTAATAACGCTTGTTGATATGCGGATTGGAGTCCCATCAATAAAAATCTTACTATCTAATTGTTTAAACATGCTCATTCTTTACATTCATCCTTTGGAACTTCAATTTCTAACTTCTTCAATTCATCACTATAATTTATATCCAAAACTTCATCCGTGTCAACCGATATATTAAAAAAGTACTCTACATGTTCTGAGGACAAAGGCTCATCTTCATCTACAAACTCAAGCTTTTTTAAGCTCTGCATGTCTCCTGAAAATTGAAAAACCTCTAAAATAAAATTTTCTTTATCGTCAAAAGCATTTTCTTCCAGTACTGACAGTTTCAGATCATCAGAGGTCCTTTTAATGTAGACTCTGCTTTTCTTTCCGTCCTCTTCAATATAAATTTTATATTCACAAAAAATATTTAATTGAGGAATCTTATCATGAATATAGTCGTCTAAAGTTGCCACCTTGCCGGCCTTCTCCAATTCTATTGGGAATTGTTTAATTGAGCCGGTAAACTCACCCTCTTGTGAATATATTCTCCAAGCCGGCTTGTTTTGTTGTGTATAATCATAGCCCCCCAACTCAAAATATTTTGGATATTCTAAATCGCCTTTTTTCTGTGGGAAGGCTACAGAACTATCCCACGTCACTTGCTCTTGAGTTATCGGAACATTTTTAATCCGCTTTTGTGCGTTGTTTTGGGATTCAGTAATGTACGCGTGCTTGCTGTCGTAAATTACCTCGTTATCATAAAAGGAATATGAATGAGGCTTAAACTTGCCCTTGGAGAGCTTTTCTCTCCCCTTTTCGGTCATAACCAAATCAAACGTTTCTTCTTTTTTATTAATAAACGTCATTATTCATCTTCCCTGCAATACACTTTGGCCGATATCTGGCTTAAAGGTAAAATTGTACACTGGTCATATGGCCAGTTGTAAGACCAATCATAATCTAAATTTTTGTCATATTCTTGCCCAGTTTTCTTTTTAGTGTACACATCATAATTAGTTTCAGCCCTATACTTCGCTTTAAATGTTTGTGCACGAATTGTCTTACCTTCAAATTTAAAATCTGATCCTAAAACCTGTTCGATTGGCACCGAAATGGTCTGAATTTGTGGCACCGATGTTGTCAGGCTCCCAGTTAAATTACCCTGCCAAAGTGCCAGCCTTTGATCTCGATTTAAGTTCAAAGAAAATTGGAATACTGCTGCGAAGTACGGAGCGATAGATTTTCTATTTAAAGATATTTGTCCGCTAGCAATTGTCAACTCGCCGGCCCGGGCCGACTCTCTAATCGACATAAGCCAGTCTAATTCTGGTGGAAACACATATTTTTCCATGGCTAATATTATATCATCAATAAAATCTGCCCCTTCGAATGTAGAATTTTCTCTATTAAGAGTTATTGAGTCTAGTTGTGTGTCGGTAAAGTATCTGAATCTTAGTTGGTTGGTTTTTTCTAAAAAGAAAAGACGGTTTAAGACACGGGCTTCATCAAGCATTATTGGTTCAGCTTTGCAATCTTTGTCATTTATGTATGGTATAACAACTACTGACTCTTCTAGGGGCTTGGTTTCTACGATATCACCAATTTTTTGTTTGCCTTCAAAACCAAATAATTTCGCAGCCGAAATGTTTCCATCATTAAAACTTACCCTGTCTGTAATGTTTGGATTACCGAGAGGATCGTCCTCCGTTAAAATTCTAAGGTATATACCCTTGTTACTTTCATATTTTGGAACGTAAGAAGAGACCGTTGCAACGCTTGGCACATCACTTGAATAAGTGCCGGATAAAGCGGTAATAGTATAAGAAGATGAGGCGGCGTCCAGCAAGGCTGTTACGTTTTCTCCGTTTGTTGAAACAAACGGGTTTCCGTCCTTAGTTGATCCAAAGATTAAATTATGCCTCATATCCATCGGAGTTACATTAGTAAATTCAGCGCCGGTGTCGGCACCATATGTACCGACGCCTTTGTTGTGCATAGAATAGCTAGCGCTTGCTAGATACTCTTCAAAGCTCAATTCTTCTAGGGCGTCTGACGCCGGCTGGTATTCTATTTTTAACAATCTTCTATCTGGTACATTTAATTTTGATCTTAGCATAGGGTTAGATGAAGTTACCTCAAAGCCCTTGAAGTCTGTTGAACCTTGGTTAAAAACATCCACGGTGTGTTTGCCTAGGCCGCCATAAGGTAGTTGTGGATACCATGGCCACGCTCCTATAAAATCAAAATTAGTGGTTGGCATGTAATCATTATCTATAGCAACCCACATAACAACATTACGAATTTTGTTATTGCTTCCCAGAACACGCTCACTAATTTTAAATTTACCTGTTACTGGGTCTGGCTTTTTAGTAGACTTAATTATACTTCTTTTAACTCCGTAAAAGTTTTCTATTTCACAAAAATAATTTTGCATAGCTAAAGAAGAAGCTGGCGAGTAGCCCTTTGTTTTTATTTCTGTATAAGACGCCGTTGTGTTTGTTGCATAAATTGTATCGAACTCATATACAAAATTCGGCAGCTTGCTAGAGTCCCAAAGAGCATTAACCGGTACATAATCAGACGAAACAAAGTTTCCTGATACTGTAGGGACATTCGAAGCGCTATATGCGTTTGGATAACTTCTAGTTGGGTTTGTTCTTACCGCGTAACTTGTGTTTAAGCCAAGCAGGTGTGAGTTATACATTAAACGACTGCCAAGGGCCGGCACCGATTGTGAATTCTGAAAATTGGTGTAAATTACAGAGCCGCTTATATCTTCATACCATTTCTTCAAAACAGTAGTTGATCTTGTTTGCCAATAAAAATCTTTGTACGGCAAAAATTGTAACGCAGAATGACACTCAAATTCTAATTTCTTCACTTATACACCTACCTCAAAACTTATCAATCTGTCTATGAATATCTTTCAATTCAAAAATTTCTTCTGTATAGCACGCCTCGCCCAACAAGCTCTTTCCCGAAGAGGGGTGGCCAAACAAGGTGAAGGAGCTTTCTACGTCTTCACCCTTTAAATAATTATCAACTGTATTCTCTCTTCTGTACTCTACAATCGCGCCCTTTGAAGGATTGTCTATTGCATTAATTGTAACAGTTTCATCAAAATATCTAAATGGTTTTCTATCATTAACAAAATCTGGACTAACTGAATCTGGCCGATTTGCAAAATTAATCTTATAGCCTAAAGACAGTTGAGCGAAAGTAGCGATCTCAAACGGCCCAGTTGAAATGTTTGCAAAGTGTTTAAACGCCTCATTATGGTTGATTGCCATCAATTCGCCATCATGGGTTGTTATTGTCACCCCAAAGTTTTTCTCAATTTCGAAAGTTTCAACTGGCCATGAGGAGAATAAACAATTTAAATATTCGCCACTTATACCTTCATAAGGCTGGCCTAGCGAATTGTTGACCAAGGCGATTTTTCTAACAGCGGTTCTCTGATCAAAGCCAACCTCTCGATCGTATTGCGTTAGTGTTTGTAATATTTTTTGGCGCCTCGGATAAATATACTCACCAAAATCAAAGTACTTTAGTTCAAAATTGCTTCTTTCTCTAACATTTTCGTCAAAAATGCAAATGTATCTATGGTTAGAACTTATATCTAAAATTTTCGTTTTATATTCATTAGGTAGTGCTCTAAAATTAGTCGAACCACTAGTAAAATACTCTGACAATCTTGGATATGAAATCTCATAATTTGTAGCATGAAGTGTATCGTCGCTCAAATTTTTGACTATAGCCGTATTTAACAAGCCCTTAGAAAATATTGGCGCTGTTTCGATTCTTACTGTCCCTTCGTCTTCTCTAGTCTCCGATATTTCTACAGGGATAGAATTTCTATATGTGCTGTTTTTAAGGACTGGCTGGACATGTCGCAATCTAGCTGCGCCTAGTGAGTGTTTATATGGCCCACTAGAGTTTAAGAAATACATATGAAGTTTTTTGCCTTCGGCTATACCTGCTGTAATATTGGGGTTTGTTGCCGACCCACTTGTCATGCCATCAATTTCATAACCAGACGCGCCAACGGTAACATCCCTGCCCACAACAATATTTGTGCCATGAAAATCTATGCGTTGAGAGCCAAACGGAGTTGCTGTGACAACCTCTTCGCTATTTGGAATTGTAATGCTGGCCTCTTCATCATAATAAGAAGCAGTTAAAGGCGCGTAATCTAGAATATCAGTCGCTATGGATGAAAAGTGAGAATTCACATATGGTGCATTATTATAGTCGCCTAGGCGAATAATGTTTGTTGCCCTGAACCATCTTTGATCGTAATTATTTTGTGAGTTCCTTGTTATGTATGCACTATCGTATTCAACAACATATGACTGTAATTCATCTGTTGTGCGGCGGCGGTCAGCGACCTCCAGCCTCAAGTGAGGATTTGGATTTCCAGAGTATATTGCGGTGCCAGCCCCTTGACCGATAGAACGATAACTATGTCCATCATTAGCCAGCGGCGTTGAATAAGCTTTTCTTAAAGCCCTTTTGATATTTAAATTTTTATAATTTAAATTCTGTTGTGGCGAAGCTTGCTCGTTCTCAAGATCATACCTATCTCTAAAAATAGCGCGGTCGACTGCACGAATCTCTGAGGTACTCGACGTGTTTTCAACCCTACTAATTGCCTTTCTATCATATGCTGCCAAGCCAGATATTTCTTCAACCATTACAGTCTTGGCTGCAGAGTAAGAAAAAATATTGCCGCTGACAGCAAGTGTTGATATGTCACGATCACTTGGAGTAATTCCAAATATTTCACCGGATGTTCCATCCCAGTTAAAGCCAGATTTATATTTTGTAATATAGCTTCTCTTAACTTCGTGCACTAAGTTCGTTGGTATGCTAGAGTTTACCTTGAAGGAGCCTGCATTATCTGATTTTATCTGCGGGCTTTGAATGCGGATATCCGGATTTGCGCCGGCCGAGCCAACCATAATGTTTACAGAATATTTTTCTTTCCTATCAGCTTCATCTTTTAAAAGTTGAGAATCAAGAGTTTTTATACCGACAGAAGACACAACTGACGGCTTTTGCTGGTATACCTCAAAGCCGATCCCAGAATTAAATGGCCTGTTTGAAGAAGATAAAATCTGAATTCCCATAGGACCCAAAAGCGTATCAGCCGTATATTCTCCATAGGCTTCAGAGCTAGAATCTCCTACACTTGCTAATGCGCGGTGAAATCTTTTGCCGTATAGGGCAGTATCCGCGTGATCCTCAATCAAAGGGGCGGAAGAGCTTTGTATGGTTACCAAAATCCCATCTGCACTTGTATCTTGAAATCTTCTTGTTTGTAGGAAAATATCATCACTATTAGAAGTGTTTGTACTGAGCGTTTCACCTTTTATGGCGCGAGCCTGACCACGAACAGCATATGGCGTCGATGCGGCCATGGCATTTCTAGTTTTAATTATTATATCAAGCTGAGTACGCAACGTATCGACATCTTTGGTGCCAACAATAATAGGGCTGCCGTTTCTGTCTTTTTCAGCCCGGTCTTTCATATAAACATATCTTTTAACAAAATTGCCATCTGAATTTGGTAGTCTTGTTACCTCTTTTGACCTCTCAAGTGATCGATTTGCCTCGTCAAAACCCTCTTCATCCACATAGTTGCCGCCACCCTTATAGCTTAATGTTGGGTCGCCCTTTGTTGTTAAGGTTGTTGCTGATTTGATGGCCGCTTTAGGATAGTCTGTTGAAACTGTAAATTCAGAATCATCTTGAGTTGCACCAATAGTTAAATCTGGACGGTTATTAACGTTTGTTAGTGTGATCCCAGTCAAGTCAACGTTGTCTGTGTTTAATTTCTCAGTCTTTGGAACATGTTTCCCTTCGTTTCCGGGTGGCCCCTCTGTGTTTTTATAATCATTATCAAAACTTTGTAACAACAACTCGTAGTGTCTTTTTACTTTGTGCCGATCTAGCACATGATCCTCTACTACAGTCCTAATTTTTTCCGACGTTGCGGCTGAAGCTGGTACTAGATTTGGAATTACAGAGTCTAAAGCACTATCCAAAAATTTATAAAGATTAACAAATTTGTCCAAATCTTCGACTTTATTAACTCTTGAAAAATAAAAATGCTTAAAGTGTTCAAGCTGCTTATAGTTGTCTCTGTACGAGTGAACTACTTCACCATACATGTTGTTAAAAGATATGACATCGGCAAAAAAGTTTAATATGTCTCTTGACAAGACTTCATTCTGGCTAGCTTCAAACGCAAAGAAGTATTTAACAGGCTTCTTGTTCATTTGATGTGCATCGAAATCATTATTTAATAGCCTAATCATATTTTTGCCATATAATGAATCTGGCCTATGAATAATTGATCCCTGCATAAAATCTAATTTTGTAAAATCCCCAGATGTGGAGCCGCTAGCCCATCTAGCAGTAAAATCTCTGCTGTTGTGTTTGCCGAAGCCGCTCATCGGGTATTGTTCGACTAGTTTTAAGGACCCGCTAGCACTATCCAAAATTTCATCACTAGACGAAACAATAGTATCAAATTCCCAATTTAACGCAAGAGTATCTGCCTTCAATATAAAACTTGCAGATGCCTCAGCCGATTCATAAGTGAAAGCTCTTTCCTGTGGGTTTGAAAGACCATAGTTTTTTGGATTTCTGGAATGTTTTGTTATCTCATCATTTGTTAGAAAAGAATTCCAAACCATAAATCTAGAAAATTTAACGTCACTCCTGTTAAGCAAAGCACCAGTAATGTTAGTTCGGTGGGCACCCAAGAAAAACCTCTTATTAGAGCCAGTTAAAAACTGACTAGCTGAAACATGAGAGATGGATGCGCTGGTTTCAAATTGTGCTAATTTTTCACCTAAGTGTGTCTTTACACCATAAAAATTTAATGTAAAAGTTGTCGAATCCTTCACATAGCTAGAGAATGGATATTCTTGAGGATAAAGCCTGACTGCCAATTGCCATGGAATGCCATCATATACTAACTTATCTTCATCAGCAAAGAAGCTAGAGGTCAACATCGGTATAAACCCAGTTGATGATGTTAGTACAAACTGTGCGTGGCCAGAACTGTTCCTTCTGGTTTGCACCTGAAAGTCAATATCACCATGGTCGGTGGTGGTGGGTATATGTGTTTGATTGTGAAAAATACTGGCGCTGTGCACACCAAACAAACTAGCTGTAGTCAGATCCTGCAGGCCCTGTAGTGATGCAATATCTGGCTTTTTTGGGAAAAGTATTTGAGCCTCTATGGTCATCGGTATATTTTCATTTGAAGAAGAAGGGAAATAACCATATGAATCCATTTGCTCATCAGAGCCTGAATGGTATTGGAAAATAACACCTTCTCTATCATCAGAATCCTCAAACCCTGAAAAGTCAACTAGCCTCTTTTTTACTATTGAATCATAAACTTTATCATCTATTTGGTATTCAACACCATCCGCATAAAGATTAATCTTAAATAATTCATCATCTGTTCCGTAACACCTAAACAGGTTTCTAAATGCCTTTTCAGTTCCTTTTGATTTTAATATCGATGTTAGGTTTGCGTATATATTCTTGTAAACTTTGTTTTTAAGATTGTATAATTTGTCTTCAAAAGTTCTTTTTTCATCCTGATCAAAAATAGTTGCCAAAACATCCGGGTCGACAAACATCTCAGGAACATTAAAGCCTGACGCTTGTAATAATCTAGCCGCATAATCAGTAGTTTTGTTACTTGATGAAATATATTGAGCTTCTTTAAAGTTCTTAACATGCTCAATTTGCGCGTGCATGGTATCAAAATAGGAGCCAACAACTTGAAACAACTTCTTTATTTCTTGGCCTTTGAAGTTGTCCAAATCCCTCATCCATTGTGGTATGTTGCTGTAAAGCGCCGTACCATTAGAGACATCATAATTGCTTCCAGATGTCAAAAGTGGAGTGAGTGTGTTGTTATAATTTGGGTTATCTTCGAACAACAGCGGGTCTTTTGTTTCTGATTGGGCATAGCCCCCGGCGACCATAGCCGATTCTTCGCTTCTCATGGATAAAGTCGAATCATACCCAATGAATGTTCCGTTGTTTATTCTTCCAGAATAGTCTACAATTAAGTTGTCGCCAATTGATGTAGAGGACGTGACCTCGTTACCATCAACATATAGGCCAGATCCAGAAACAGAACTAACGCCCTCATTAAATTTAAAATAAACGCCTAAATCAACTTTGTTAAAATGGGCACTAGAAGTATAAAAATATTTTGATGTGTCTGTGTTCGTGCCACCATCAACACCTCTAAACCAATTTAAGCCGACTTGCTTCCCGGTTCTTGCCGTCTTCCAAATTCTAAAATCGTCAAAAGACGCAGATATCGGCTTGCCAAAGCCGGCTTCAGACTCAATCGCAGATGTATCTGGAGCGGCGGCGCTATGTTTGCCGCCAACACCACCGATGGTTCCCACAACGGAGCCAGTTATCGTATAAATTGGAGAGCCTACACCATGAACATACTCTTTTGTGTTAGCCATTTTACCGTTAACATAAGCTATGGATTGAATGCTATCCGACTCTTGCTTTTTGAACGTAAACGCAAGGTGCCTCCATGTGTTATCAGCCACGGTTGTGACAACACTACTTAAATCAAAAGAGCCTGTATTTAGAGTCTGCCAAGACGAACCATCATAAAATTCTTGATGAAAAGAAACTGCCGATGCTTCGCTGCCACTCAAGAACAAAGTAAATCTTTGTGTGTCTGTTTCGTTTCTTAAATTAAGTAACGCCTCGTACTCTGTTTGAGTAACCTTATTTGGTGAGCCATTCTTCTTAAGCCAGAATTCAACTGTAAGTCCGTCATTTAGATTAACGTGTAAATTGTTTTCTTGTCCGACATCAGAATCTATGACGTTATCTTGATGTGGGCCACCATAAAATCTAACATACTGTGGCTTTGTCGTTGTGCCAAAGCCAGATGGTAACTCCTCACCATAAGTGCTTCCAAGTCCAAGAGTGATGTGACCGTTGTATTTCGGATATTTTTCATCATAAACATATCTTTCAAACGGAGTTAAATTGTTGTAAAACGATAATTTTTCAGCAGCAGAGCCATCATATGGGTATTGAGTGCGAATTCTTTTAAATGCATTATTGTAATACTCATGCGCCAAACCATACCTAACATAGTTTGATAATTTAGAATAATCTATATCTGGTAGTAGATAATTTTTCTCCTCAAAATATTCTTCAGCGTGAAAAGGAGATTCAATATCTGCCAAAGACGCTGTTAAGTTTCCTTTTACTGCGCCTTTTTTATTGGCTGGCAAGCCTGTCTGATTTTTAAAAAAACTTTTTGTACCCATTACTAGTAACTATTTAACTATTAGATTCTTCAACTCTAAACCTGAATGTATTTTTAATAAGCTTTTTATTTCCGTTCTCTTCTGCTAGAAAGCTTATTATATACGAATATCCACTCTCCAATAATTTCATATCTAGATCAAAATAATTTCCAGACACATCATAACTGGTAGCTGTATATTTAATAGAGCCAGTTCCATAATCTATAACAGTTAAATCATCAGCCTCCCTAGTTATTTTGTAGTAAAGATCGTCGATTGGCGTGGTCTCAATATCGCTTGAAGCAACACTATAAATGTTCGGATTCCAATTTTTGTTTCTAGCGTAAACGCGGAACCTTGTCTCTTCATCTCTATCATAAGATTTTTTAAGATTTGTGATATTGATAATATAAGAATCTGAAGGGTTCATAATCCCCGCTACATGAGTTTCTGGGTCAATTGAACCTGTGCGGAATTGTGTTGCTCTGGCAAGGTCGCCTGACACATAACTGCCCGTGCTCCAAACATCATAAACGACAGAGGCTGTTGTATTTAAATGAACCGAGGCTGAATATATACCAGTCTCCACCTTACTTGCTGTATAAGAAGTTGGCGCCGTGTCGGTTAAAGAATCTCTATAGAGCGAGACAATTAGCTTATCGCCGGTTAAATTTGGTATGTCAGTATATGCGCCCTTATGAACGTTATACAAATACAGTTTATTCAAATTGGCTGCAGCGGGCAACAAAGAACTGGATACTGTAAAGTTTCCTCTATTGTCCTTTTTAGAACTGTCCCATCTTGCTTCAAGCACCGGACGTTTAAAGAAAAACTCACTAGTTCTGCCAAAAAATTTCTTGGTGTAGTAGGATTTTGTATTTTCCCCTTGGCTAGATGTTATAAACACTCCAAAACCATAGTTGCCAGTATTCTCGTTAATCCATTCCTCGACCTGACGTGTAACCTTGATCTCGATGTTTTCTAGGCCAGTAGAAAGTGTCTGAGAATAAAAATTGGCCAGCGAGCCGGTTGCAAAATCGCCGCCAGATCCAGACCATTCATTACCAGCACTACGAAAGATCCAATTTGATGCGTCATCCTCAGTATACTCATCCATATCTAATCCAACACCCTCATCCCAAGAAGATGTGATTGGGGCGACAACTACCGTAAGATCACTAGGAACTGTATGTTGGTGAGGGCAGTTAAACATTCGTAAATAAAAATCAACACTACCAGAGGCCGGAATGTCGCCCTCAGATCGTGATGATGAAATACCACTTGTATCAAACTGTATTAAAATTCTTGCTAATTCATTTGAAGAAGTGTAAGCTTGCCCATATATGCTAAAAATCTCCAAAATATCTGAAGCACCCATGTTAGAGCCAGTTGCTCTTGTTGTAAGATTTGGCTTATAGGCGTTTGTTATTGTATTGTCTTTGGTGGCATAAAACCTCTTAATGCTCATTAAATTACTACCCCCACAATATCTACATCCGGATATCTAAGTTCCAACACCGTGTTCTCTGGTACAAAAACAAATCGACCGTCAGCGCTTATGTTTGACTCAATATCATATGAAGTGTCGCTATAAGCGGTGCCAAACTTGTTAACAATTTTCACAGTTTTTGTATCGACAACCTCAGTTATATCGTTTAAAAGTTTATAAATCTCAGAAATATAAAATGGTGTACCCATTAAAAGTTTATTCTCAAAGCGTTTTTTAATAGCTAGAATAGCCTTGTTTAGAACATCAGTAGTATTTGCCTCTGTTTTTGAAATTAAACTAAACTCTATGCCAATATTCACCACCTTGCCGTCTATGATATCTATGGTATCATTCATAACTCTGTAGTGGTTTAACCAAGTCTTTAAATTTTCTTTTACAGTCGAAGGAGTTGATACTAAAAATCCATTTTTATCCTCAGATACGGCAAATATATTTAGATTTCTTTTAAAAGAATCATTATCCCTAACAACATTTGCTCTTTTTACGGCACCAAATTTTGATGGCATTCTATAGATTAAAGAAATATAATCGTCTTTGGTTACCGCTCTATTTTGACTTGCAAACGCAGCGAGTCCTCTAACTCTCAATTCTTCCGCTAGAACAGGCTTGACCTGACCCGTAATTTGTTCCTCGTTCTCCACCTCTAAGGTTGATACCACCTTGTCTTTAATGTTTGCGGATACATCGGAATTCTTATAAGCTATAATGGGGCTTGAAACCTTTGAAACAGACCCAACTGGGACATTTACATTATCGGCGGTATTTTTTCTGTATTTAATCGTTATATCGCCAACGGGTGGTAAAACACCCAGCTTGTCCGAATCTAAAATTTTATTTGGATCAAATGTGTCGTCTGTATAATATTCCTTTGCTTTCTTTTCTATTATGACGCTAGCTGGGTCTGGAAACTCGTTATTGCTTATCGATGTCTCTGACCCTGAGCCAAACTTAATCTTGGTCCCACCATCGAAAGTGTGTTCTACAACAAACCTCCTAGCAGCTAATTTGGGCTTAATAATGTAGGGAGCTTCCTCCACACTATTCTGATCGAAGTTTCTTAATGTTTCAAAAACTATATTTTGTGATAAATATTGAACTTCAAAATATTCGTTGCCGTCTTTATCTATAACTGAAATGATCTCTGTCACATTCGTATCGTCAATTTCAATTTCTAAAAATTTAGAAAGAGACGTTATTGTTGATGTTTGGGTTTCGATAAGCCCAGAGACAACATCTCCATAAGCCTTATATGCGTATGTTACTGGCTTTTTGCCGTCATCTTCGCCAACGACTATCTGAGTATCTTCTCTTGAAAAATCAACGTCCTCGACCAGAGTAAAGGCTGCGCCACCGTCTGAAGTTACAATAGTGTTCTTCTTCAGCATGGGTAAATTAGATGCGATAGGCTGTGAGCCGGCCTCGTCTGATTGTGCTGGCACTTCGACATAAAAAGCACACTTGCCGGTCGAAGTTGAGGCACCGGGATACTTATAGCCAAGTTGCTTGGCCAGTTTGGCAATATTTTCTGCTTCGATGGCGCTATCGATCAACATTTCGTTTGTTTGGTAGTCCACATAAAAAGAAAGCATGTCTCCAACATATGATACCATGTCAAATACCATAGCACCAAAACTTGACTGATTAAAATCTTGATATGTTTCCGGGTAATATACCTTTGCATAGTTAACAAGATCTTGCTTAATAGATTCAAAATCTCTACTGGTTAAATTTATCGGTGGTCGTTTATTAGTCATTTTATAAGCTCGCTAATGTATTGTCTATATTTAGGTCCACTAAATCGTTGATCCCCAAAGCTGGTATAAAGTATTCGACTCTAACATATAATTGATTTTTTGCCTCATCAAACGCACAATCAGCAGAAATTATACTTACTGCAGGTAAATACTTTGCTGCTTGACTATAGATCCTTTCTGATATTTCCTCTTTTGTTTGCGTCGTAAAATTTTCGAACAAATATCTGCTTAGTCCAACGCCAAAATCCGAGTTCATGACTCTCTCGCCGGGATTAGTAAGCATTAAATTTTTAAAATTTTGTTTTATTTCTTCTGTTGGGTCTACAATTAAAGCATAAGGGCCGTTGACTTTATCATAAGCCAGCGGTAATCTTGGTCCAATACCTATATAATCTTGTTTTATAATAGCCATATTATAGTAAATAGCTCTTAATTGTTTCTGCTAGTATTATATCGCAAAGATTTTTAAAAGCATCCGTTTTTGTTGATAGTGACGGCATCGTCTGTGCCTGTGTTACTTGGTCTCCGCTTAGGCCCAAGAAAATAGTAGCAAATCCCCCATATTTTGCCTGAGCATAATTGTCTATCACCTTTATATCTTTAAGGCTTATATCTTTAGTAAAGACTGGGCCGTTGACTATCTTTAAACTTTCATCAATCGCGATGACGCCGATAAATTCTCCGCTGACGCCGCCTTTTAACACGGCGGTTGCTGAATTTGGTAGATTTTTCAAGTCAAACTGCCCACTTAAATCCCAAATTCCATACAATTTTGCACTAGAATTGTTGTATTTGTAAAATGTTGCACCCTCTAGACCCGGGGCTTTGCCATCAATTTTCCAAGATAGTGGCCCGCTAACTTCGCCCTTTGGCTGTTTTTCTGTTTTAACCCACGATATTTTATTTAAAAAAGATAAGTCAACCGAATTGTTAATCTGTTGGTCCGCTACACTACCATTTAAAATATATGTCTTTATAGCCATTATAGACCCCTCTCAATTAGTTCGGCCATAGCTTCTACAAAAATTTGTTGCAGGTAATAGTCACCAATTTCGCTGGTACTATAACCCAAAGATACGCCGCCAATAGAATAGGAGGCACCCTTTTTTGCCTCCGCTATGGACTTAAGTTCGCTGTCTATTTTTCTAGCTATGAACTTATCGTCCTTAATTGTTTTAGATAGGAATGCGCCAAGTCTGTAGAGTTTTCTAAAATTAACATCAATTTCTTTGACAAACTCTTCGTACCAGTTAGTATTCTTCAAATATGCGACTGCCCTTGCTTCATAGTTGGATTGTGGTCCGGGCGCTTTAGCAATATTATTTAAGATATTTGGAAAATCACCCAGCACTTTATCAACAATAAAAATTTTTGCCCTCTCGTGGCAAACAGAACCTAAAACAAATTTTACATATTCAGCTTTACCTAACATTCTCTAATCCTTTATTTTTTTGACAACAATTTTTTTACAAAAGCTTTTCTAACAAGCCCTTTTGCATAAAGATCTTTGAGCGATTTTTCGCCGGCCTCATCTTTCTTGGAATCTAAAGTTACAACAAATCCCGGCTCATATACAAAACAATTCTCTTTATTATAAACTCCAAATATGACACGAATTGGCTTGTCTGGAATTGTATTATAAAAATCAACGTCGAACTTTTCTTTTTTACCCGGCTTACATAAGGAGCCGCCGGCACCCTTTATTATATTTTCTACTTCGCTTTTGGTATAGTACCCTTTCAAATATGCATCCCGAAGAGTAAGCTCCTTCCCGCTTTTAAACTCCTCAGAATCTTCAGGCGGTATAACAACATAATACAGCGATATCTGCTGTGCAAATTCTTGATCGGTGGGCGCAGGCGCTTGGTCATCTCTAGCGGCAAAAATTTCTTTTATACTAGCTTCGAAAGATTTTTCATATGCGCCCTTTTTCTTCTCTGTCTCTGCAGCAATTTTGGCCATGTTAATATCAAATATATCTAAAACTGCATGGCTATATGTAGTTTCAAAAAGCTCTGCTTCTCCGCAAATATCTGCCAAAGTTGAATTTTCCAGATTCTTTGAAATATCAGAGTTATCGTAAACCCATTTGAGCGGTGGGCCACCATTCATCAGATAATCTGTGAAAAACTTAGTTGATGAGGTTCCATTTATTGTTTTATTCCACACGTCATAATCTGTGTTCGCGCCCGTTTCATTAGGTAAAACTGGATTTATATCTTGTATTTCTGGGTAGTTTTGCAAAGAAGGAAAACCTAGATAAATTTGATATTCGTTTTTTAATTGATCAAATTGAGCTTTAACACCTTGATTAAACAAGTTGTTCAAGCCAAGAGTGTTCAGAACATTATTGATAGGAATTGCAGGCACCCTGTTGTTTATATTTAAAATCTGGCATATTTCTGCCAAATAAGCCTGCGCATCTTCCTTCATTTTGCTATCTACTTTTTGACATGGTTCCGCTGGGCAATCTTTTGGACTTGCGTCCTCAACAAGCTGAAAAACGTTGACATTCTCTCTTAAGAATTTAAAAAATTTCAAAATCCTTTTTTCTGTATCTAACTTTAGCACTATAAACTGTTTTCTATTGCCAATTTCTATCATGTCCGCTATAGTAAAGCAATTATACTCACCCAACATGAGATAAACTAGTTCTTTTGTGCCCAATTCCCTTGTTGCATCGACCATTTCATACTTTTTTGTTGCAACATTAAACTGCTTTCTCTTATAAACTTCACTTTTAAAGTCGTAAATAGCAGTAAAATATTTTCGAATAACAACAATTAGGCTGGCAATCGCCATAGAATTTTCCTCTTTAGAGGGGGTTTTCCATAATCCAAGTTTATTTTTAGTGGTTCCCTCTGGGGGTGGTCCAATTGAGGCTTTTTGAGCCTCTAATAGGCCATGTACTCTTGCTTCTTTTATACCCTCTGTAAGCACAGAATCAGAAATACTTTCATTAAGATTGAGCTTTTCTAGCGAATTATCTATAAATTCTGACAGGCTACCTATTGATTCGTCCTCAAACGATTCAACCAATCCGTCTGTGAGACGAAGCATGATCTTTGACAGTTTTCTGATTAAAGGTGTGAGTGCAACACATGTAGCGTAACAAAGAGCCTCTATCAATAATTTTCTTAAGATTAAATGAATATTCACATTTGGAATTAAAGGTACTGGTGGCAGTTTAAACAAAGGTAAAACGTCTGGAAATTCTGGCAGATCTTTTCTTATAATTGTTGTAAGTTCTGCGCCGCATGGCTCGATTTCTCTGGTAATTTGCTCTATTTCTTCCTGCGATAGAGCGCCGACAATCTTCTTCAAAAGTTCTCTTATATAAAATGACATCAAAAACTGAAGGGGTATTGCATTAAAAAACTGTTCAAAGTATGGATTGACACATGCGGTGGGGTCTGTTGGCCTAGTTAATTGATCTAGTACAGAAAGTAAATTTGTAATAGTGTCAAACCCCAAGCCATCTTCTGCTATATCCTTTACAAACTCTTCCGATTCTGCATACAAGGGAGATTTTAGTAAACACCCATATGCCGTTTCTCCAAGCGCCTCTTTACTAAAAGGGTCTGTTTCTTCTTGAGGTTCTTGAAAAGCTACATTCAAAATATCATCAGGTGCGCTTTTACCATTTAATTTTTTCCCCTTACAAAAAGAAGTTGATTGATTGGCAGACTGATTTAATTCAAAGAGCAAATCATTAAGTTTTTCTATATTAGTAAAAGAAGATCCATACGCGAGCGCGGCGTTAAATAACGGGCCGGCGGATACATCAAAAAAGGCACTATATAAGCCGTCTTCCAGCCCGCCCGGGTTTACACCGGAATCTTCCGATTGATTTTCGATCCTTTTTTTATCTAAAGTATCGTTTTTAATTTGTTGTTTTTTCTCAGTCATTTTAATTCAATTTGTGATGGTCACTAAGATAATTACCTTCGACTGCTGGACTTTGGTTCCAAGCGTTTAATATCGAGTTTAATTCAGTAATAACGTTGTCAACCTGACCTTTAATTTCTGAAGGGGTAACTAAAACACCGTGAACGATGGCAGCAATTGATGGCGCTGATGGTAAAACGCCGGCTGGTACCTGTGGCACAAAATGGAAATGGCCGGCGAATATTTTGGTCAAAGCTATCATGCGGAAAGCCAAATCAAATTGATTGTTATTAATATTACTTATAACCGTTTCTAGGTTGTGTATTGTCTTTCTAAGGCTTTTTCCCTTCACCATGGGTTCTAACGTGTCGGCGCTTTTTCCGTGGATTAGAGACACCCCAGCGCCCGTATTAAGCGACTTTTTATCCCTTACCAAGCCCGTGTGCATATTGATGCCGCCCTTGCCGAACGCAACGTATCGATGATCATCTGCAAAAATTGTCACGTTAGAGAGTCCTTTTTCTGTTTCTGTGGTCGCTTGATTTTTCACCGGCTGAGGCAGTACAATACCATTAGGATTTCTATCTGGATTGAGAACATAACTTGTAGAGGCGGCTTGGTTAATGAATATTCCTGCTGCGCTCAACGATGCCTTAACCTCAGAAACTAATTTATCAGAATCGTCATTATTTATTGTGTTTGCGCCGGCCACTAATATTACTCGATCTGGCGCACGAATATTTTCTACTTTTCCATGCCTGTCTAATTGATAATTTTCATCAATAATGATCGCAGCGGATCCGTTTGACTCAACAATTTTTGCCTCTTTATTGTTCATTAGCTTCTCTTCTCTTTTGTTCCTGCCTGTGATGTTCTTGGTATGTGTTTAACCAATTCAGGCTCTCTAAGATTATCTCTATCATTAAATTTAAATATAAATTTTTGTTTTTTGTTACTGTTAATGCCACCATACTGGCTCTTATCAAAATTAACCCTCAGAAGAAAACTGGCTATGATTTCCTCTTCCAAAATTTGTATTTCTGCTATGTCCTTAACTATCTTTTTTCTAGGGAATAATACATGATAGAGTCCCTCTGAATAAAGAAAAAGAGAGACTCTATCTTGAATTTGAGAATAATCTAGTTTGCCACGGCCGCTGACTCGGTTTTCATCTATGTTTCTGTCATAGAAGGGGTCTGCGACAATATAATTTATATCTAAGCCCGGGCGGAAAGCGTTTTTAACTCTGCCAACTTTAGAAGTGGCAGATGGGTCGGCAGTTTCTAGGGCCTCTTTGGTGGTAACAGTTGTTGTGGTTCCAACAACGCGATATTCGATCACGCCGACATATTCGTTTTGTCTTTTTCCTTCAGAAGTTGGTTCTTCTTTTTCAATTGCCCTTTCAAGAAGTTTTATAAAGTTTGTATCCGGATTTAAAAAATTTAAAGATGGATCTCTCTTAACAGATGGTCTAGCAGGCTTTGTCATTTTTCAGCCGCCTTGTTACCTTCACCCTGTATCACTTCAAAAATATTGTTTGTCTCTTCATCAGTTAAAGTTAAGTCCTCTTCAACCTGTTGCTGTTTTGCCAACATGTTTGCAAGTTTAACCAATTGTTCGTTAGATCTTTGAAGCGTCTCAACGTATTTGGCAGCTATTACACCAGACCTGCTATGGTTTGTTTCACCACTCTGTATTTCACCGCGCAACTCATTAAGCAGATCAACGGTAAGTTTTCTATCATCTTGTATGTTTTGTATACTATCTTGAATTAATTTTTTTGCATCAGCCATACAATAAATATTATTAACGTTAAAATTCTGCCTTATTCCACTGATGTTTAAAAGTCCTGTATCTCTCTCTGTATTTTTTCAAACTAGTGGCGATTTGTTTTGTATTGAGACCAGTTAATTCTCTTAAATAAAGAAAAATAGCTTTTTTATTTAAAATTTCAACATCATCCGGATTTTCAAGTATTGTTTTAATAGCGTGCAATACCCTTGCGTCATTTGTTATATGCTCTGTTTTTTGTTCCGCAGAGAGCCACCCATCTATATTTATTAAAAGATGTTGCCAAAACTCTGCAGCCTCTCTTTGTTCATTTAAACGATTTATTGTGACGAGCTTTTCCTCTTCCATGTTACCATGAACGTCATTAATGTCAATCTCGCGGCTAGCCCTCTTAGCATTTTTTTTCGCCTGTTGGATAAACCAATTTTTTGTTACAACTGAAAAATAAGAAAATGCCTTGTGGCCACGCGATGCGTCATATTTTTCCAAAATTGTGACGAGCCAAAGCTTGCAATCATCCCTTAAATAATCTGAGTTGGGTAACGAGGTAAACTTATAAGTGTAGCAAATCTTATCAACCATTTCATTAAACGCGGGCTGAATCCATTTTTCGTACAATTTTTCTTTTTTATATCTATCTTTAGTTGTTGCGTATTCTACTATTGCCAGTTCGTGTTCTTTTGTAAAATAGTGATTTTTTTTCCTCTTTCTTCTAGCCATTATTGTTCCTCATCAGAAAACCCAGCTAAAAAAGATTCAATATCATCTATAACATCTTTGCTGTGTAGAATTAGTTTCTCTATCGTGGGTTCACCAACATAAATTTCTGAATTGTTTAGTTGATTTAAATGTTCCCTAAAGACTTCTATTGATGACATTACGTTATCATAGTTGTCGTTAACAAACATCAACCTGTTAAACAGTTTATAGTTTACCCACAAAGATACAACTGTAACTACCAACACCATTATTTCAAAAACGATCATCGTCTTTCTCCTTGTAATCTTCTATGTGTTTTTTTAAATCTTGTTTTGCGCGCACAATTGCATCTTCGACAACCTCTCCGACCTCTTTATCATTTTTAAGATCGTTTTTTTTATATGTCAAAAAACTTGGAGGGATTTTATATGGTGCACCCTCAAGACAATGTGGGCAAATGTCCGGAGTGGGAGCAGAAATAGACGCCCACTCTGACCATTCCTTATCGCAGCCGTCGCACCTATACAGGTACTTAGGCATTTGCTTCCGACTTAAGTTCGAATGTTGGTGGGTTTAACACAACCAACTCGTCAGGCGCTGTATCTTCAGCGATAAAGTCCATTCCCTTTAGAACTGGAACAATATCCGACTCTTCCAGTAGTGATTTTTGCAGGGCCATCATAATAGCCCCAAGTGCTTGATCTGATAATTTCATTTAAATTCTCCATTAAATATAAGCAGCATTCCTTAATAAGGATCTGCCTTGTCCATTCTTAAATTTTTTTAAATTCATAAAGCAACTATTAATCCCCTCTTGTATGGAGATAGATGCCTTCCAACCAATTTGTTCTAATCCTGTTATATCTGCCTTTGTTAGAAGCACATCGCCCTTTCTTGGTGGCCGTGATTCAAACTCAATATTTGGAAAATGTTGCCTAATGATCTGTATTACTTCGTTTAATGATATGTTACTGCCCGTGCCGACATCAAACACTTTGCCTCTCAGCAAGTTAGAGTGGTTCATCATGAACACGTTCGCAGAAACCACGTCATCGACATGCACCATATCCCTTCTATTGTTGCCATCACCATTTAAAAACGGTACCTTATCCTCTCTAATATGATGCATCCAATTGGCTATAGCTGTCGCATAACTATCGTTTGCTTTTTGATCCTCTGAATAAACATTAAAGTATCTAAGACTAACTGTGTCTATACCATATATTTTAGACCACAACGAGCATTCCAACTCTGAATATAATTTTTGTAAAGCATAGGGGCTTACCGGGCCTGAGCCATCGCCAACAACCGATGATGAACTAGAGAAAATAACCCTTTTTGCGCCTACAGAACGGGCAAAATTCAAAACATTTGTTGTCGCAAGAATGTTGTTCTTGGTGGTCTCAACTGGATTTTCAACGCTGTAGAGAACCCTTGGAATACACGCCATATGAAAAATATACTCGGGCTTAAAGTTGTAATACTTTGGATGAAATGATTTTTTATCTAGACCATGATGCAGGTCAGAATTTATATCATGACCTTCTAATAGATCGATCCCAATAACTTCATGGCCCAAGTCTCTTAGCCTTTCAAACAGTTTTGTTCCTATGTAGCCTCTATAGCCAGTTACCATACATCTAGACATTATACACCCTCAAAAAAACTTTCAGAATTTATAGCCTTATCGCATATAAATAAATCATACATAGGCTTACCAACTTTAACTTCATGGTGTTTAGCGCCCCACTCAGCCAGTTGTTTTGCTGTGGTGTCATACCAATTTAAGCCGCTGCCCGAACCTCGTGCCGTCCAATAAACAATTGTATTGCCAGCATCATATAGTTTATTAATTTTTTTTATATTTTTTGTTATTGGGACAGATTTTGTATAATCTCTACTTTCTGGTGTTTCACAAATTGTCTCATCAATATCAACGTAAATTATCATTCAACATTTCCTTTATCTGTTCCGATAGAATTTGTATTGAAGTTTTTTTCCTATCTGCTAATATGATATCATGGATCTCATCTAAATTTTCAATTTTATTTTTGTACTGTTTGTTTTTTATATAAGAATCCATTTCACCCAAACTTACTTTATCAGCAAATTTAAAAAATATGTTTGACCATGGTATGAATGGTGGGTGGATGTAAAGACAGGGAGTGTCATACAGCGACATCTCAATTGATATCGAAGACTGGTTAGTCATGGCCAGATCTGCATATTTGTATGCCCAGTGGGTGTCCAGAGGATCTAGAATCGGAGTGTTCTCAATACCACATATTTCGTGCGACCATCGATGATTCAGTCTGCCTGATGCAAGTCGACAATACTCTTTAGGATGTAATTTGATAACAACATTATCAAGCTCTGATGCCTTTATGTATGCCTTTTTAGCTGTGCCGTGAACAACCGCCGAGGGAGAAGAGGGTAGATATAAAAATATATCTTTTGATGCGTCTAGGCCGTATTTTGTACAAAACTGCTCCTTTGACATAGGTGGAAGACAATCATCAACATTATCCCACAGCAAACAATTTGAATATATGTATTTTGGCTCAGGCTTGGCATCAAATGGTCGCCACTGGTACATATGGTGAGTGCCATAATAGTTCGGCTCTACATGAAGCCTCCTCATCGATGGGCTAGTAAGGCTGGCTACATCTGCGCCGGCGTAGTAAAAATCAGTTATCATTTCACTAATTTGTACTGTTACAGCACCTTTATCCTTGGCAATTTGAATGTCCTTGCCAATACCGGGAGACCTTGAACCTAAAGCTGGTGGCTCTTTTCCATCGGGATCAACAAACCCTTTTCTACCATTTGAACTAAAAATTGCGATCTTGTAATCAATATTCTTGAGGGTTTCTAAAGCCTCCTGCATAGGCTGCAACACAACATCATCCTTGTACTTGGCTTCGAAAAAATTAAATTGCTCGCTTGTTATGCCAAACTCTCCCTCTCCAATAATTGTCAGTACATTACAGAATTTCTTTAAAGTGTTGTGAAAGCACAAATATTTGTGTATCGCCTGCGGTGGTGCCCAATAAAAATAAGCAACCACATCATATTGTTTTTTCATTAGTCGCCCTTCTTTATTCTGTAAGAATCACTATCAAAATGTTGAGTTGAAAACTCAAATAATTCTGTGTCCTCTAAAGCCAACATTTGGTGGCGTAGCCCACGATAAACGTGAAAATTATCCCCCTTTTCTAAAATTATAGTTTCTGCAAGCTCCAAATCGTCTTGCTCGGAAAATTTTACTAACATTTTACCAGACTGAACGTAAAACACTTCGTCTTTTAACTTGTGATAGTGCCAAGAACACCTCTTGTCTTTATTAAAGAACAGCAGTTTACCACAATATTCCTCACAATTTACAATCCACTTTTCGTATCCCCAACCTTTTGGGACGTGCTTTATTTTGACCATTTTTTTATCTCATCTTCTTGCTTGAAATTTAACCATTTTTCTCTATTTTTCTTTAAGTCTTCCCACTCTAAACTTTTCAATTTTGCAATAAGCAAATTAGAATTTTTACGAATTTTTAAAAACCCAACAGATTCTGTTATCTCTCTTAGAGGATATACACAAGAATCTAAATCTTTCCTTGTCCTTAGTTTGACAAAAGATCTCCAACATGTATCAGTATCGCAGCTTGTCTTGTTTGGAGGATCAATATCGTGAAAGAGAATAATTCCTTTTGGGGCTAAATGTTTTAATGCGTTTTCAGCATCCTTTGTGCATTGTTCTTCTGTGTGCAACCCATCAATAAAAATAATATCATATTTATAATCAGGGTCTAATGTTTCGAAAAATTTATCCGATGTTACTTTATGCGTAGCAGATGTCCATGGCGCTGGATCAACCGAGTGCTTTATTTCACATTTTATTTTGTTGAAAGTTTGCCCTTGAAAGCAGCCAATCTCTAAGAAACTTTTATAATTATTATCATCTATTAACCACTGAATCCAATCAAATCTTTCAAATTTTTCATTATACATTTTAAAGTCCCTTTGTAAGCCAGCCACCATCAACATATATGTCTTGGCCTGTTATATAAGACGAGCAATCTGAGCACAAGAAAACAGCCAGCCCTGAAATGTCGTCTGGCTCGCCCCATCTGCCCAGCAGAGTTTTGTCTGAACGTTCTTTTAAGATGGCCCTGTCCTCCCAATTTAGTTTTTGTAGGCGGCCATCCTGCTTATGAAATTCTGTTTTAAAATAGCCCGGGCCAATATTATTAACCCTAATATTGTGTTTTCCTAGTTCATAAGCAAATGATTTTGTTAACATTTTTAAACCACCTTTAGTAGCTGGGTATGCCGGGTTGTTGGGAAATGCCATTTCGGAATTTAAACTTGTTATATTTACGATCGAGCCTTTCTTATTTTTGATCATAAGTGGTGCTAGACCCTGTGTTAAAAGAAATGGTGCCAGCAAATTAACTTTATATGTTTTTTCCCAGTCTTCTAAAGGATATTCTAGAAAATTGTGGCCGAATCCAACGCCGGCGTTATTAACCAAAATGTCCACAACATCATATTTGTCTTTACAGTATTGTACCAACCCTTGTATATCTTTTTGATTTTCAATATTACAGTTATAACTGTCATATGGCTGTTGTACAATATCCAACTTGTCTACTGCTAGAACCTGCGCTCCTGCATTATGAAAAGCATCTGCAATTGCTTTTCCAATACCCCTCTTTGCACCGGTTACGATCGCTGTTTTACCGTCCAGAGAAAACATTTTTTCAAGATATGTCATTTATAGCTCCTCAACCAACTCAATAAGAGTTCCATCCGGGTCACGGCAAAAGGCAATCTTAACTTTACCATCTGGTGAGATTTGAACTGGGTAATTAAACTCAATCCCTTCTTCTAAAAGCTGTTCGTACAAGCTGTCTAGATCATCAACCGTCATAGCAAAATGAGAACAGCCAATCTCTGTTATTCTTCGCACCTTGTTGTTGTGCGGCTTTTCTGGGTGTGACCTATACCTTAAAAGCTCTAACATGTTTTTATTCTTATCGACCATTTTTACTGTTGTAACATCAATATTTTTTATTCCCGAAAAATTGTCTATACAGTCACCAGACTCTTCCGCCTGTTTTAGAACCTTGAATCCCAAAATTTCCGTATAAAATCTTAAAGATGTATCTAAATTACTAACTGTTATACCCACATGCCTAATCATTTTATCCTCCTAACAAACCTTTTTAATACATTCTTCCATAACGTCAGCAGCTTCATTAATAGCGTCAATAGTAATAGTAAGTGGTGGTCCAAGCTTAATAGAGGTCGACCATGTATTTACTGGCATGACGCCATTTTTAACCGAATTGATAACGACATCATTTGCCTTTGAGGGGTCATGAAAAATTATTCCTGCCACCATGCCCTTAATATTGACCGTATCAATTGCATCATACTTAACTAAATCACCAAAGCGCCTTTCAAAAACTTTAACCTTTTCACTCAGAGACTCTTGAAATTGTGAATTTGTCAAGAAGTCTAAATTTGCCATCGTGGCTGCGCAACAAAGAGGGTTTCCCGCATGAGTACCTCCAATTTTTGTTGTGTTATCAACTAACTCTTTAGTGCTTAACACAGCAGACATCGGCATCGGTGAAGATAGGCCCTTACCAAGACATATAATATCTGGTTTAATGTATTCTCCGTAGGCCATATATCCATATAACTGGCCCATCCGATATAGGCCGGCCTGTATTTCGTCAAAACAAACTAGGGCACCATGTTTCCTTGCGAAGCTGTACAAATTTTTAATATAATTCTCTGGGTACATCCAAGCACCCCAGCCTTGATAGGTTTCTAAGAAAACTGCTGCAATTTTGTCTGGTTCAACCCACGAAGGCAAGTCATTTGGATCAAAATCTTCCCCTCGATAGGGGAATTTAAGAAAAATAACGTCATCATCTTTTAAATTTGACCAATTGGTGCTATCGGCATTACCACAAATGAAATCAGAACTTAGAACTCTGCCATGATAACTGCCCTCAAAGCAGATAATATATTTTTTGTTATTACGGCTAGCCCACATTTTAATCATTTTATAGGCCATATCTGTTGCTTCGGAGCCAGTATTTAATAAAATAACCTTTTCAAAATAATCTGGAGATACGTCCAAGATTTTTTTAGCCAGTTGCTTTCTAATTTCAGTAGGGTAAAAAAATGAAAAGCTTAAATCTGAATCTAATTGATTCTTGATCGCGTCGTTTACAACAGGGTTTGAATGGCCGGCATTAGTTGCAAAAATTCCAGATGTCATGTCTATCCATTTATTTCCCGATTCATCATAAACAGAAAAATCTTTTGCGCGGTGCCACTTGACAGGTAGCTGGGATCTCAAGTTTATAGATTCGTGTTCACAAGGATTAATTTTTGCCAAATCCTCATTTATCTTAAAATCATCTTTTATTATTATATTTTTTGTATTTATCATTTTAAAATTGTCTCTGTAGTGTTTCTAAAAGTGGGCTGCCGTTTAACGATAATTGGAATTCTAGAAGTTTAAATTCATATTCCATGTCTACCTCTGTCACATTTTCTGTGATGGCCGGCATAATTTTTGTGCCGAAAGCACTTTCGCTAGAATAAACCTGTTCTCTTTTACAGATATCAATATATCCATTTGGTTGATACCCTTTTGGGAAGGTTTGCCTAGGAAGGTTTGTATAATCTTTGATACCTTTATAATCTTTGAAAAATCCTTTACAAAAGCCATTTTCAATTTTAAAAACTTTGTACGGCGGCTCTGGTAATTCATGCATCGACCGAAGACCAGACATTTTCTCTCGATTATGAAAAAAGAAATTTATATGTTCGGAAAGTTGATTTGGGTTTCTTAGCGGCGTTGTTGGTCTCATATAAGCTACCTCTTCAACGTCGACTAAATCAAAAAAATGTTTTAGAACATCATAGTCCTTAGAGTTGTCCTGCGCGTATTTTGATGGCCTCATAAATGGAACGTCTGCTCCGTAGTACTTGGCGACATCTGCTATTTCTTTACTGTCTGTTGAAACAACCACACGGTCTATCTGATCGCACAACTTACACGCGACAATAGAATATGCTATCAGCGGAAAGCCATTTAAATTTTTTATGTTTTTTCCCGGCACACCTTTGCTACCGCCGCGTGCTGGAATAACAGCCGTTATTCTATTCATAATAATCCAAGTCACATTTCGAGTATTTTTTCAATTTGATCGTTATCAATATACTCTCTTGCTTGTAAAAACGTGTCCATGGGCATACTACCAAAATTCACCGGTGCGCCGTGCTTGTTATTAAGCACTTTTGTGGCGTCATCTAGTTCTAATACATACTTGTGGAAATTTTCGTCACAAATTGGCTCAACCATATTATCAAACTTAATGTCAAAATGCTTTTGCAAATCGTCTTTAACTACCTTCCACATAGAGGTCCCGGGATACGCTGTGGCCGTAAACATTTTTCTATTTACGGCGTCTTTACATATATTATACTCTTTTGTGCCAAAAGTCAAGCCTTCTGTTAAATATTGTTGTTGCCAAAGTATAAAAGCAACACTTGTTTTTAAGTGTTTTAGCTCTTCGCCCGGGTAGGCCATGATCCATGTGCAATTTCCATGAATTCCAGATTTCCTGCAGTTTTTAATAGCGTTCACCATAGTTGTTGGAAAGTTGTATGTATTACCATTAATTTTTGTAGAAGTTGTGCCATTCTTTAAAATAAAGCCACCCTTTTGCATTTGAGTCAAGGTGTGAGGATCTGCCGATTCTGCACCAAAACCAATATAGACGCAGCCTGCCTCAGCCATGTGAAAAGCGCGCTCATCTGCCTCGTCCATACGAGTGTGAGTGCCCCAGCGGATCTTATCAAGGCCATAACTACCAAACACCTCTTTAATTTTTTTAATTCTTCTTTTGCTTACAGCAAAATTATCATCCGGAAAACCAATAAAATCTAAATTATACTTTTTAACATATCCTAAAACTTGTTCTGCGATATGTTCTAAAGAGCGCATCCCATAGTTTTTCTCACCCTGTGCACCTCTGTAACAAAAAGCACAAGAATAAGGGCACCCTCTACTACTAACTGTCGTTAAACTTCTCTTCATCTCAAACGGAGCAGCAGAACTATTATTAGCTGCAACGCCCCAGACTGGCACCTTGATATAATCTTCTAACAAATTGTGCCCATATGGGTCACGCTCCAATAAATCCCATGCTGGATATGGTATGATATCCAAATTTCTTGGTCGATTACCCTCATAAATAAACCTATGCCTGCCTTGATGCTCCCCGACATAGTATGGACTAATTTTAGTAGACCTGACAGCTTTTGACCAACCCATTTCTTTGATTGTTTTAACATCTCTAGCAATCAGTAAGATAATGTCGTCGCCCTCTGATCTTCCAATACCATCCAACTCTGGAATCCAGTTAAACAAGCCAGACTTAATCTCTGTTGCCAAGCCACCACCTGTGACTAAAAAACAATCTGGCTGGTGTTTTTTAACAATCTTTGCCATGTCCTCTTGCCATCTCAGCGTGGTAATTTTACCAGAAAAAGCAATTAAATCTTGATCACCATGATTTTGCAAATGCTGGACAAACATATCCTCTGCCTCTTGCAAGGTCAAATGACGGCCGTTAATGAGGTTTCTTCTCTTGGAATCCTCGTCATGCACTCTGTATCCATTTAGATCAATAATGTGTGGCTCGGCACCATATTGTCTTAGAATTGAGGCTAGCAGGGCCGGCCCCTCTGGAGGGGTGTTCGGCTTTGCGCTTTCTCGCAAGGGCATGTTGATAAATGTTGCTTTTATACCCTTTAATTCGTTATATTTGTATTCACCTATGAGTTCTTTAGGGTGTAAAGGTACGATCTTTTGAACATCGCCCAGCTTGATTAATTTTGAATATCTGTCCATTCTTTCCTACCCTTAAAAACTAAGCAATCGCCAACCATTTTAGAGTTAATTAACTTTTCGTATTCTCTCTCTACATTATCATAAAAAGAGTTTATTTCTTTTTGTGTATCAGTTTCTCCCGATGTGGGGATGGGAAGAGACAGCGCTGCGTTCGCTGTAGGCTGTGGACCATGATTTTGTGCCCAATATACATGATTGAAGAATGGATACATTAAAAAACTAGAAACTTCACCGTCAAAACCACACTCACGACACATATCCTGCAGGGATTTTGCTGTAAAATAGTGAATGTGCGCTTTGTGGTAATAAAAATCTCTATAAGTAATGTCCTTATTATAACAACTCAACAGTACATCATCGTGATTAGGGACCTCTAAAACCAGCGCTGCGCCTTTTTTCATACATGTGTTTAAATTTTTGAGAAATGTTTTTGGAGATAAGGTGTGCTCCAACACCTCAAAAGAAACCACCATGTCGTAACAATCCTTTTCTAAGTCTGTTTTCTCTAATAAAGAGTTGTATACGCGGGATTTTGGATATTTTTCTCGTATATAAGCAGCATCCTCCGTGTTAGGCTCTACCACATGATAACATTTAACACCGGCCCTAGAGACATGATCTATGATGCCGCCGTGTGATGGACCCACCTCTAGAAAATTTGTATTTGGACCTAGGTCGGCAGAAAATAAATTAAATTGCTTTTTGTTTATTTTTTTAAAAATTTGAAAATGCTTATCTGTTTGTACTTTCTTCCCATCAGAGTTAGCGCTGAACTCTTCTCTATATTGTTCTTTATAATATGATTCGTCTGGCCACTCAACAGGGTCGAGCAGGCCATGGCCAGATTGGCGATGAACCCAGATAACTGTTTCCACCCCCTTTCTTAGGCACACTCTTTTAGCAAAAAAATCATCCGCATTATAGTGAGAAAGACCTGATTGTTCTAAAATTTTGCTGTTCATTTATAGTGTGTCAACCCTTCGAAGCTTCTTGGCAATTTGTTTTTCCTTTTCAGAGACATGCTTAAAGCCATCGCCCATGGCGACTTCAATACTGCGGATGTAGTCAACTAACCTACGCAATCCGGCCAGTTCCACAGAAGCGGATTGATCAGAACCATACATCGATCGATCTAAAGTTATATGTCTTTCAATAGATGAGGCACCCATCGCAACGGCGGCACAGCTTACAATCAAGCCTGTTTCATGGCCGCTGTAACCAACTTTGATGGCACCGCCGAAAGTCTTTTTTAGGGTTACCATCGCATTTAAATTAGCCTCTTCAAGCGGCATCGGGTAAGTGCTGTTACAGTACATTAGTTCAAATGGGCAGCCCTTGTCTTGAAATATCTTTACTGCTTTTTGAATTTGTGTTAGGGTGCTCATACCAGTAGAAATAAATGTATAGCGACCCTCTTCTGCTATAGTTTCCAATAACTCAGCGTGAGTTAACATAGCAGAGGCTACCTTATTATATTTTAAATTGTATTGTCTTAGGAAGATTTGACTTTGTATGTCCCATGCGGAAGCTAGCCACTCGATTCCCTTCTCTTTGCAATATCGATCAATTTCATCATATTGTTCTTTGTTGAATTCAAGACCTTCTTTTTGCTGTCTGTTTGTAGTCCCCCATGGACTTTCGCGAGGACGATCTAGGTCTTCCTTGGCGTATACGATATCAATCGATCTCTTCTGAAATTTAACTGCATCGCAGCCGGCGTCAACTGCGCCATCAATCAACTTTTTTGCAATCTCCATATCGCCGTTGTGATTGATTCCAATTTCAGCGATAATAAAAACACTACTCATTTGTGCCCCCTTTGTATGATACTATTTTATCACTTTTTCGTTTTTTTTAAAACAAAATATGTGTTTTTACAAAAATAATCCACTCTTTCAGGGTCACTCTATTAGTTTTCCAGTATGATCCCAAGGTCTTAGGGGCACCTCTGCCTAAATGAAGAAAAATAACATTATTATCAAAATCAAAAGCTCGATCTACGAATTGAAGCGATTTATATGGCTCTTTACAAACCTCAAGTAACGACTTGTCATTATGGGTGTTGTTACAAGAAAAATATTTTAAATTGTTGTCTCTACAATATTGTGTAATACTGTCTCCAACATCCAATATTTGAGTGCCACGATCATATACTGGCATCATATTTACAGATTTGGCCACATCTGTTTTTACTAAAATTGCAGAAATGTGAAGGGCCTTTATCCTAGAATTGTCTAAAACATATCCGGCAGCGGGTGTCTCAGAGTCTAGCTGTTCTAATAAAAAATCTAACCAGTTTTCGCGACAGGCAACAACATCATTATGACAAATAAAAACATAGTCACTTTGAACATAGGGAAGCCCTTTTTCAATCGCAATTGCATTTGCTTCAGAGTTTTTTAATGTTGTTGGGTTCTGTACCCACCTTATGTTTTCAGATATCGACAATATGTCGTCCTTATAAGAGTCATCTGCAGAGTTCTCTACCACAATATAATTGAAATCGTGCTCCCCTTTGTATTTTTCAAAGGACATTAAACATAGAGCGGTCAACTCCCTAGAGTGGTAAGAAGGTATAATAAAGTCAAGTTTCATTTTTAATCACAAAGGTCCCCTTTTTTTTGTACCACTAAACCTAATTGTAAGCCTTGCGAGAAAGAACATATACAATCCTTTACCAAAAATTTGTGATAATCTTCTTTTGTGTATAGACACTCTAATATGTGCCCAAGAGAAACATTTTGATAATATCCATTCTCACTAGTATAGTGAATATTATGAGATAATACGAGATTTGAAGAAATGGCATAATGAGTCGTCTCGCCCGGGTTTGGCATAATGGGCTTTGAAAATTCAAATGGGAGCGGGGTGTTGGGCGTTTTGAGAAACAAATCAGTTTTTCGAAATTCTCTAGACTCTAACGGGACATGCCTTGTTTCAGAAAAATAACTATTAATTGTGCGTTCTGGACTATCAGGCCAGCTATTATTAAAAAATGCATTAACAGGGTCAATTTTATTTTTATCTATAAGTGAAGCATAATGTTCTTCAGAATTTCTTTCTTGTTCTCCTAAAAGTTTTGGGAAGCGCCAATATGTAGCCGTTGAAACTTGAGTTGGTACAAATATTAACATATAACCATTATTTTTTAACAAGTTCAGAGCGGCACAAAAAGTCTCTCTCCACGCAATATCATGTTCAAAACAGTTTAGAGAGAGAATTAAATCAAATTTCTTATCCTTAAAATCCACATCTAACAAGTGGCCATTAATATCAACGCCCGGGCCGTCATCAATATCTACTCCAACGTATTCTTTGGATTTTGAGAACATGCCTCTAGCCGCCCCGTTGACATCCAGCGAGCCTATTTCTAAAATATTGCCGGTAATCGCATGTTCTCCAATTATCTCTTCATCGATGGTTCTTGTGATATAATCTCTCGTGGCTTGGTCCATTTTTTAACCTCCTTAAAGCAGCCAATGATCATTTTCTAAAGTCCATTCAACGACTTCTTTAAGTCTTTCGCGAACATTTTTCTTAGGATCCCAGCCTAGATTTTTCATCTTCTCGGAAGAAAGAGCATATCTTAAATCGTGCCCGGGCCTTGATGAGTGAAAATCAACCAATTCGTAATCTGCGGTTGAGTCCATTATTTCAGCGATCATTTTAACAAGATTCTCATTGTCAATTTCCTCTCGGCCGGCCACATTATATTTCTCTCCGGGCTTACCATTTTTAAGCAAGAATAAAACAGCATCCGCTACGTCTGACGCATGGATATAGTGTCTAGAACCCGCTACTGTACAAGAGCTATTTGCATGAACAAATATTTTTTCCCCGTCGCGAACCCTCTTGATGATTAACGGAATAAACTTTTCCGGATGTTGTCTGAAGCCGAAGACATTCATCGTGTGAGTTACAATTATTGGCATCTTGTAAGTGTTTTCATAAGCAATTGCCAATTCCTCCGCGCCAGCTTTAGTGGCCGCATAGGGATTTCCTGATCGGTACCTGTCGTCTTCTTCATAGAACACACCTTCTGGGGCTGGACCGAAGACCTCATCCGTGCTAAAATATAGAAACAGCTTTAGAGTCTTCTTTAAATGTAGTCTGGCAAAGTCTAGAATGTTAGTTGTTCCAACCACGTTATCCATGACAAATTCCATGGGATATTCTATGCTTCTATCAACGTGAGAGCCGGCAGCCAAATGCAAAACATAATTTATAGGCCCTATCTTTTTAGCAACAATATCATTAATTGGTGCCTTTAAATCATGCCAGACAACCTTTAAGCGCTTTTTCCATAGCGGGTTTTTTTCTAGCAATTCTCCTAAACGGTTTAAGTTTCCGGACACGTCCAAGCGGTCCAAGGAGACCAC
>CEOH01000311.1_pt1 | contig 39114 bp, 55 predicted proteins | sample 530311 | NCBI WGS metagenome assembly CEOH01 (sample SAMEA2619923, study PRJEB7988) | marine metagenome | biome: marine biome (ENVO:00000447); feature: deep chlorophyll maximum layer (ENVO:xxxxxxxx); material: "saline water (ENVO:00002010), including plankton (ENVO:xxxxxxxx)" | depth 60 m
GCCAACGATAATATCGTCGTCATGGGTAAATGCCCTAAATGTGAATTCCATGTAGCAGCCGACTTTCACTACAACGAGAGCAGTAGTAATCAACAGATGGCATGGCTTAACGAAAAAACACACAGAGAATCCTATGTGAAGACAACCGATTGGGTCGAGAAGTGGATGACTCACGAAGACGCAGATAAGAACGAGGAAGAAGAAACATGAATCAACAAACGCAATTAGATATTTTTTGCGATGTTTTCGCGTTTCGTAGAATAACGAATACTTTCAAAGAAGTCAGGGTTAAATTATGGGGATGGAAATTTAAGAGTCAGGAAGTATCCCCTACCTCTCCCGAAGGCTTCGGGAATTCACATATCAGTCATATATCGTTAGGTAAGACGGGTATCCCGTCGGTGTCTGCTACTGTGGATATACCAAACACACCATTCACGGTCACCTATTTTTGTAGGTTAGAAAGCCGGAGAGAAAATTTATTTTTCAATAGAGGGAAAAAGGCATTGAGAGAGGATGGGTGGCACCGTATTCCTAATGATGGTGAATGGAGAAATGCAGTAGAAGATTGGTTTCATTTTATTATCAAATGGATTAACGAAGAAGAAATCACCGATATAGGTTACTTCGATGATGGAGTCCGAATTCATGAATAAGATTCACAATAATATAAACATAGAATAGAAAAATTAGGGGCGAAAAATTATGGAGAAAGAAGAAGCGATGGAAATTTTGATGCTTACAGACGAAAGTGACTTGGACGCTGTCTCTCACGAAAAAAATCGCTTCTTAATTTTCAGAAAGGATTTACCCGTAGGTTATACTCCTAAAAAAAGCATTAAGTGGACCGACCTAAGACAGAGCCGACATCACAAAATGAGTCATGCTTTCGTTAAGGTAATGAATGCAGTAAGAAGGGCTGCTGGAAATTTCTTTACTCCGTGGGGATTCGGTTACCGTGGCAAGGATTATACCACACTTAAGTCTAATCTAGACAGTTTGGCTAGACAACTTGGCGGTGTTTCAAGAGAGGATTTTGAACAAGCGTGTAGAGAATTAGAAGATTGGGAAGATTACATTTTTACCGTAGATACTTCCGGCTACAATAACAAGATTCGTTGGAATAAGAACAAAGGAGAGGGATACCCACCTAACGCTAAGAGAACATGGCCGCAGACCCAGCGTAGATATACCGGGAAGAAAAAAGCGCTGGCAGAAAACCAATTTCACATTATAGGAAATTTGTTACCTTTCGTTGATTACCTTTACTCTAAAGTAGATGATAATAGGTACGAGTCTAAGAAGGCTACGAACGAGCAGTATGTTAGCAACATAAAGGATATGGCGAAAGCCATCAAAACGGAGTACAACCATGTTATGTGGGGTATTAGAGATTCCCTAGAAAAACTCGGTTGTGAATTCGGGCCTAAGTTTTGTTACTTATCACCCAAGTTTAGTGAGCAATACAACAACGGAGAACCAGTAAGTAAGCGGATTCATAGTGACATAAAAACGCTCACAGAAGATATGGTCACTAAAGCACTAGTACCCTCGGGCACTTTCAGTAACGGATATAGATTCAGATTACATACACCGGGATGGGCAGAGAAGTTGTTGGCGACTCCGATAATTTCAGAGTTTGATTCTTACATGCGTAAAGTGGGGGAAGACAAAGCGTGGAAGGAAAATTTCCCCGACTGGAACAGATACTACACGGCTGGTCAATCAGAATTGTATGATTCTATCATGGAAATGCTAAAGACACGCAGCGTACCCGGGGGAGAGGTATGTTTGAGATGGCCCGAATTCACAATGGAACCGCTAACGAAGCCTACACCATTAGACCTCAAATCAAAATTAGACAAATGCTCTGATACCCGGCAAAGAGCGGCAGTTTTTGTAGAATTCATTCTCAACTGGAAAGAATTGTTAGTGTTACCATACCCCGATGTTTATGCAGATGGAGTTACTCAGAGGTATAGTATGTATAGTAATAAAGATTACAGACGCCTGACAACTGACTTGAGGGATGCAATGACTGAGATAAACACCCACCGAATTATTCTGATAGAGATGATACAATCATACAATAGTAGTATAAATTACATACAGAGAACGCTCAAAAACAACCTGTGATTAAATCACAATATCAATGCATTAATATAGTAGAAAAGGGACGGAAGAATACTATGAGTAGCCTCGACCCTAACTTTGATATGACAGTAATTAGTGGTATTAGATGCAACCGATGTGGGGAGGAATTACCCCCTCATACGGTGCGAGAACACTTAGACAAGGACAATGCAATTCATGTCTGTCCTCACAATCTCATAGAAATTAAGGAGCGAAAAATATGAAGCGTATTTCGTCTAAGAATCTAACAGGTCTTTGTCGGTTCGTTTCTATTGCAACTGACCCGTCTTGGAAACTAGTCGGTAAATGGACTGGGGGAGGTCGCTATCCTGAATCGGGAACCATCTTTGCCAATAGAAGTCTCATGCCTTACGGTTGGAGCATACAAGCATTTGTACTCAATAATGATTGGAGGTTGGTCTGATGGCTTCACCTTCTATCTCTGTCGAATCGTGGTGGGTAGAATACCTACTCAGCCTCAAGGATTGTGGGGGGCGACCCTGATGGATGGCGTAGAATTAGTCGGTTTCGCCGATGTTGATAAGCCTGATGGATGGGTTAGGCTTCGCCTTGATTATAGAGATGTTTTGGGTGCGATATTGACGCACAAGAGGTTCTGTTATTTTGAGGATAACGGAATAATAACCGCTGATTTTCAATCTGATATAGAAGAATGGCTAAAGAAACATAGTACCGAGATTACCGTTAAGATGTACGAAGCGTTTCAAATTTTTATGGCTGAAAACTCTCCGCCGGAATGGATGGAAGGGCGCCCGGAAGGATGGTTGGTGTGTAAATCGTGTGGAGAAGTGGGTCAAGAATCAGACATGGAATATCACGAAGGTAACGGGTACTACTGTGCCCCCACTTCTAAAATCAGCGACAGGCATTGCTTTACTATTGAGACTCCAAATGACTACGCTCCACGGAGGGACCTCTAATGAACGGCTGGAGAAACAGAGCAACTTGGTTGGTCAATCTTTGGTTTGAGCCTACGACAAAAAGAGACATAGATTTCTTAGAGGAAACAATTCAAGATGAATTTAATGAAATGTTAGGTTTGCATAACAGACGAGGCACAACCGCAAATTTCTATGCTGACTTAATTGATTTCACAGCGATTGATTGGGACGAGTTGAGAGATGCTATGGAGGATGAGGAAGAATGAGCGAATACAGGTGTTGTAATTGTGGTCGCTTTACTTCTGTGAAGCCCCGTCATGTTGTGATTGGTAAAGGAGAAGGTTGGACTCCATTTGTGAGTTCTTGTTGTGTTTCTGAGTATGAAAGTTGGGTCGTGAGAAAGGTCGTGAGGAAAATAGAGGTGATTGTAGAATGACTACAAAAGACCAACTTGAAGCGTTAGTAGAACAAATAGAGACCACACTTGAGTATGAGAGGAAGAACCCTAGTAAAGCATTCGATATGTTACAGTTAGGTTGGATTGAGGCACTAGAATATGTGCTAAGACAAATAGAGGTGATTGTAGAATGACTAAGCCGAGATATAGTAACAAGAGATACACACCGCGAGTCTATATCGCGGATGCCCTGTCCGCAAATCCTAGATGGCTAACCGCGCAACAAATCGCTGATATCCTATGTGAAAGGCGCAGAAGCAGACGGATTCTCAATGGACCGAACAGTATATCCAATCTACTCCGCGGGGCCCGTGGGGTAGAACGAGATGATAGCGGGAGAGTTATGAGATACCGCATGAATGACCGCGATGCTTTTATTACATGGGCGCGTGGCGAGAAGCATATCCGAGACAATAAGTGGCATGGGAGAGTATAGTTATGGGAAGTATCTATCGTGCAATTATTGAAGAGCATGGGGCCTGTGGTTTAGCGGTGGCCGAAAAAGACTCAAAGAATTTCAATTGTGTCGCAATCACCCCCGATGACGAATTGCTTTGTACTCAATGCGGAAAAATAATCAAGGTGTGAAGAATGAAAGAAGAAGAAGCAATATACGATGTGTTTTTTCCCATCGAGATGACTCACACAGATGAGAGCGGGGAAGTTAAGGTACAAGTTACCGAGATGGAGCGCCAGCAATTATCCGCAGAATATGTTGAAAAAGGGATGCAGAATTTATCGAATACAGACAAGGCCAAATTCAATGCTCTCCGTGAGTCAGAAAACGGAGGGTGGATTCTTGTTAATCATGGTACCGTTCTAATCGTTAGTGTAGAAAAAGGATTTCAGAATTTTCCTAGTGATGTACGCGGATTTAACAATATAAACTCCGAAGAAGAATAATGGAGGAAAAAATTTGACTGAGGATACACACTTTCTAAATTCTCTCATTGAAAAAAGTGGAAAGAACAAGAAAGTCAATGAGAACAAGCCGTGGGTTGCCTTTGAGTTTAATGCACAGGATATCAAGTTACTATACGCAGACGCTTACCGAAAGGTCGAGCGCTCGGACAGAACAGGGGAAAAGGTGACTCGCTTTCAACCGATTGTGGTTATCCAAGCCGGGAAAGACCGACTCTCCTTTTTGAATCTGAATGTCTTATGGAGTTTCACCAATGCTCTGATTTATCCCGAGCGATTTTCATTCAAGGATTTCAAAGGAATAATCTCATCATTTTTACCCTTTGATTTTTTCAATGAAATAATATCAGATTGTGACCACAGTATTTTTGTTCGCGCACGGGAGAATTCAGCAGGAGAATGGGTTGCTTCAAGTGTTGATAAGTACACAGAGATTCTAGCCAACTATGATGAAATAAGAGCAATGATTCAAGAGACGCTTTTGTTGTCAGCGGATACTCCATATGTAGAACCTGCTTTAGTGACAGCGCGATATGTCAATAACGACACTATGTTATTTTCATGGGATAATAGAGAGATAGAAATTAAAGAGTACAAGACGAAATTTGTAGTCGTTTCTAGACTTTTTCATCTCCGATTTATCATACAACCAATAGAAGCAACAGAAGTTAAGGGGAGGCTAGCATCTGTCGTGGCTTCCGATTTACTTTCAATCCTAGAAAGTGCAATAATCGCATTAGAAGATGCTTCCTCTATGATTTGGGGCGCACACGATAGTAACCCGGTTCATCATGTAGAGTATGTTCGCAACAGCGGGAAATTACCATTCCACGATAGAAATTTACTGGAATACGAAAGGTGGACCGAACTGAGGGAATTTCTTCGTTATTGACGGGTCCCCCCAAAATAATTGATAGGCTCGCAGTACCACACTTTTCGTAATTTGTGAATTAATTCAATAGTATGTATTAGTAACCGAAATCTTATATCTCTTTGAAGGAATTAACGAAATAGAAAACAGGCTAGCAGTACAACGGTTATTTAATTTCCAAAATTACAGAATCAATCGAATTAAATACTCATGCGTGGAGGGAATGGTATGGCGGCGCGTACAGGTAACCGTGTGGTAACTAAGGTAGCATGGGAAGCCATCAATGAACACGGTCCAATGACAGTACCTGATTTGTTGGAATTTATCAACAATAGAAAAACGAGGTACGGCTCTCCCCTCAAGAATAAATACACATCAGCCCAAGTAACACAGTTTCTTATCAGAAGCCCTCTCTTTTACCCCGACCCCGAAACCCCACTTACGCTATCGAAGGATGGGAGGATGAGACGCGCTGACAGACCACTATGGTTTGTGTATGACATAGATGAAGTAGTCCGAAGATTAGTTAGTAAGACACACATGAGAACCCCTTTGAAAAGCCACCCCAAATTTTTAAGGGATGCAATTATGGAGAAGATGGAAGATGAAAAAGAGAATTGAATGTGTTGGAGATACTGAGATAATTTGGCTAGAAGGAAAGCCCGAATCAGAGCCTACTCATATTATCGTATTCAACCAAGAAGAACAGGGTTTCGCTTCTTTCGGCGTGGGTATGGGTTTGATAGGAGATGAAAAACCCATCGCTAAAATCTTCTCTAAACTATTTTCCATCCCAGCATTTAATGAAATTCCTGACCCCCTATTCCCTGAATGGCGTCTGTATGAGAAACGCGCAGATAATGGAGATAGATTTTTCATTCTTAGGATTATTCATTTCCATCCAACAATGTTAGGAGCAGACGCGGGTGCTAACAATTATGTTTGGCTCTACTCTTACCCTATTATCCGTGATATCATTACTTCTCTGAATGATTGCGGAGTTAATCAATCCACTTTCTTAACCAGCGATACAATGTCAATTTTCACTCCCCATCAAGGTAATGACTTAAATTCTATTGCTGTTTTTGATTACATGAATTCAACAGAGGAACCAATGAGTAAGGGTGTACCAGTAGAGGGGGATATCGTATGTACTCCCCCCGCGTGGATGTGGTCGTGTATTTTCAAAAACTTCTGTACTCTAGATGATGTGGGGTGTTGGATTGTATTTAGTAAGGCACCCGATACTTTCCTTGACCGTGATGGTGTGGATTTACTCCTAGAATATGTGGGTGATGTACTAGGACTGTCATATAATGAATCTGAGTTATTCTCAGCCATTGATACTCTCGCAACGATGGAGTCTTTTACTGATGGAATTACATTAGATAGATTTATGGCTTCGGGTTTCTTTGAGAATGACAGCAACGGGGGAATGTTCGGTTGAGTATGAATATCTTCGATGAAATTTTAGAATTTACTACACGAAGTCACTTTGTAGATGTACAAGACAAGATTGATATTTTCGTGTGTAGCGTCGGGGGTCATTTATTCAATACTCTCAACAAGTGTTCTAGGTGTGACTTCGACCCGAACAGTCCCTTTGTTAGCGAAGAAGATGGGGATTTCGTAATCCCTAACTGTCCTCTTAGGCACCCGAACCCTCCCTTCTACACACCGATGATGCAGTTACCTGATACCCGCATTCATATTCTACTACGCGGACCGAAGGGAAGCGGTAAATCAATTCTCATTCTCATGTTCCTCGCAGAAGGCACCGGATTTCTCTACAATCAGAATGCAGATATGGGAGATGGATTTCTTACCATGATGGGACCCAACAGTATAACAGAAGCAGGTATGTTTGGTTCTGTTGATGAATTCGGAGATATCATGGGAAGACCTCTTATCAGAGAAGTCTGTGGTGGATTTTTAGGGTTTGAAGAATTTTCCTCTATGTCCGATGCTTCCAAGAAAGACCACAGCCTTGATATGAAAAACCAATTACTCACGGCTCTTGATAATGGGAGAGTACAGAAGGCAATGAAGGCGGGATGGGTGAAGTACACTACGCGCTCGACTCTATGGGCTGGTACCCAACCCGCTAGATTTGAATTGGACTCAGGACTTGACAGGCGATTTTTCATTATTGACATTGAGATGACCCCTGAAAAAGAAGCACAGTATAAACAAGCCCAACACTCTCAAGCCAACATGTCTAGGGAAGAACGAATCTACTTAGCAGACAAGAGCATAGGTATCAAGAATTGGTTCACCAAGAGGATGAAGGAAGCAGTAAGAAATCCTCCGACTGGTGTAATCTTTGATGATGAGGTCGCTGAATGGATTAATCAACCCGGGGTTCGCTCATACGAGGCTGACCTGTTTCGTCGCCTCTGTATAGGATACCACATGATGATGGAAGAATACAACGGTGGCGGTCCTCTCATAATTACCCTTGATGATAGACTCAGGAAATTACTCAACGATTCTTTAGCCATGAGACGACGCGTTATGGATGCCGACCTTGAATTAATCAGGAGTACATTTTGGATGCGTGACCTTCCTAAGTCTCAATTGGTTAAGGAAGTATCTCGCATGATAACGAATGGTGATTATCAGACAGCGAAAAGATGGATTATCGAAAACCTTGAAGGTCAGGATTTTTACGAGGAATATGAACCCGAAGTAACTAGAAGGGGCCGTAAGGGTGTGGTTTGTCGTATAGGATTACAGAACAACAAGAAGGAATTTAAGAGGTGGGGAACATGAAAACCAAGACTGAAATTCAGAAGCGTTTGGCTACCGAAAATGATGCTTTCGCCATAGAAGTTTTACGGTGGGTTTTAGATGGCGGTTGTCTCTTTTGTGACCACAAGAAATGTAAGGAGTATGAAATCGGTATCAGAAATGAAGAATATAGTCCTGTCTATCTAGACAATAAGCATGGATGGTCTGATGGTACAGCAATGCATCACATGGAGAATCACATTGAGTATAACCCCGAAGAAGCACAACATGTCGAGGAATTGAGAATTCAGTCTGTTGATACTCTCGACCTAGCGTATAATCTGTTTGAGAGATTGACCGTATGGATGGATGAGTTAGAGGAAATGAAACAGGCTCAAGGTGGGATTACATCTGAATGGGTTGCTGATGTGACTAAACTCATGGGTCAGGCTAACACTTCCCTTCGGATGATTGGTCAATTGAAGAAGGAGATTGGCGTCGAAAGTCAATTGATGTTACAAGAGGCTCGCATGGCTGATATGAGTCGCCTATTAGTAGAGGTACTGAGACCACATCCTGAATTATTGGATGAAGTAGAATTAAGAATGGCCGCATTACGCGCCCCAATTATTGACGCTGAATTTAAGGAGAGTAATTGAATGAAGAAATGGAGAAAAAGGAGTCGTGGAATTTATACCCAACCAATTTATGAGAAGGATTTACCCGTTCTTTTTCAAGCCATGATTGATGATGGTTTGGGGGTCGTCCTTGAGTCGTCAGGAGTCGCTTGGTTTCTAGGAGAATATCGAATAGCCCCGAAGGTTATCCGTGATGTATGGGGTTTAACGCCTCATCAATACCGTAGATTAGTTGATTATGTGGTGGTGAATTGTTAATGAATGGAGAAGAAATAGATATGTGGTGCGATAAGCACGGTGGGAGCCTAGCACTAACACGGACTATTCTTGGTTTCGTAAATGTGTTGCTAAGTATCATAGTAGTAGGAAAATTGTTTGGGTGGATTTAATGAAGTATGCTCAATCATTGAAGTCTGTTTTCCTGTGGAAAGATAGGCAGCGGGTATTCCATCAAATTTCCGAAGTACCAATTCCATTGCTGATTTCTTCTGTTCAACAGAACCGACCTGAAAGTGTTCAATTACTACGGTTAATTTTAGACAAGTTGTATAATTTGCCCGTTGATTTTGTTCATGCTGCTATTGCATTTGGTGTAGAGCCCTCTCAGAAAGAAGTAGTATTCCGAAAGAAATCTACCGAAGAAAAACCTCCGGCTCCATTTGAACATAGGGATTTGTACTGGAAGGATATTGCTATGAATGACCCTCGCGTTGCTAATGATATTAGGGAATACTCAGAAGATATACCGAAGGGTCTCAAGAAGAAAAAGGAGGCGGTGTCGGAATGGATATGATGGATTCTATGACTGTGGCTTTTCTATCGCTGTTATGTTTGGCTGCTCCCTTTGTGATTATTTGGTTCATTGTAAGATATATCGAGGGAGAGTCGCAACCACCGATAATCGCTATGCGAACAGGGACTAGAAGCGGTAAATCACATGACTTCATTGATTCTGCTATGTTTTTGTCACTAGAGGATGATTGAAACATTTCATAACGAAACTTGATTACTGAAAAGTAATGAGCGCTAACAATACGAGGGTTAGAAGAATCATCGTAGAAATTTTGTGGGAACATGGTCCTCTAACAAAAGAAGGCGTAGCACAGATTTTAGGGAGCGAAAAATCAATTAGAACCGTTCCTTCACCACACAGTCTTTCTTCCCTACTTTGTAAGAATACTCAAATAATCTCTGTTGGGTCAGAAATAGTGGAAAGTATAGGGGGAAATAAGTCGAAGCATCTACTGTATGATGTTGATAGAAATTTAGTACAGAATCTCGATGAAGTAGTTTATAGTCGCTCGCCAACTATCATGACTCCGAAGCAGAAGCGAGAGGCGAGGAAGTGTGACTGTGGAAGAATCAGAGTTTTCCGTCGTGGAGATTCTAAATGCATTCATTGTGTTAGAAGTGGATAAACGGCCCAACGGCATGTTTATATGCGCTTGCAATAAGGAGAGTTTAGGAGCGGTGGCAACATGAGTAGAGCGAAGACTGTGATTCATGCAGAGTATGAGATACTTCAATTGATTACTGATTGTATAGATTTAGAGGCGTTAAGAGATAGAATGGTCCCGGATGGAGATGCCGTGGCCGCAAAACGATTTGATGGTGGAGCAGAAAATGTTGCTAATCTAATCAACAACCTAGCGTCAAGAAGGCGTCATCGTTTGCCGAAAGACCACTTAGATTATCAAGCGAAGTAGTGATAGATTGGGGGTAATAGTATTATGAATCCACCAGTAAGTCACGACTTCTATGTTCTTACTAGACAGAAAATGCGTTGGTGGAGAACAACCGCTTTATTCCTTTTGCTTTGTAATGTAATTAGTTGGGGTGTGGTTTATGGGTTATAGGACTAGGAAACTCAAGACTTCTAATGTCTTGAAATCTATGCGAAGGTACTTGGAAGAAAACGAGCCGTGTTCCACACACGAAATAGTAGAGAATATGACATTCACAAATGGTCGCTTGGTTAGATTAACCACAATGAGTTTGACTGTTCACCAAGCCGCGGCCATTCTTTCCAAATCTAGATGGGCTAAGGTACATGAGGCGAGAGGGAAATTAGGAAATACATGGACTCTCAGGAGAGATGATGAAGGGGTGGTTATTAGTGAGTGATTTTTGTTCTCCCGAAAAAGTACAAGAAGTACAGGCCGAGGCCCGTCGCTTAGTATTTCCAAAAGCCGCCGAAGAAGTACCGTGCAGACTCTGTAAATCAATGATGCCAAATCCTGTAATTCATTATGGGGCATTTAGTAATTGGTGTCTTTCTTGTTTGAGGTCCAAATTATCGAAGCGCTCAATCACTAGGATGCAAAATAGAATGAAGGGAAAATCAGAAGTAGAAAATAAGATGGGGGGTGTTGAATTTACGGGGACTGGCTCACACGATACCATCTCTAATTCTTCTAGAATCGAAGATTCTATGGGAAAACCTCAATTAACGCTGCGGCAATACTTGAAGCGTGGATGAAAGGTGGCTAGAGATTATGATGAGCGCGGTAGGCTCCCACATGGAACAGGATACTATTACATATCAAGCGCTATCGCGTATCATGTCAGACGATAACCTTCTATTCATTCATGATACGAGAAATCGTGTGGCTTTGCAAACCGACCCTGATATAGTCGAAGAAAATATCTTTGGTGAAATTTTTGATTTGGTTCCTGACCCAATTGAAGAAGAAGAATTACCGACAGATTTTTTGAGAGGGTTAGCGTTAGGCATAGCAACCTGCCTTGAATCTGACATCAGGGGTTTTACCGCTCCCCCTCTTTCAAGGATGCATCGAGAGATGGTGGCAATGTACGATGCTATACAGGCTATTTTGATTGAGCGGAGCGTAGATACATGAAAAGTATTTGGTCACAAGTGTACAGACCTTCGCTGTCTGAAATTGTGGGTCAGCCCCACTTGAAAGTAGAAGATGGAATGAACCCTGAATTGCAGCATTCCCTTCTGTATTCTGAGACTCCGGGCGTGGGTAAAACGAGTTACGCTCTAGCCGTCGCTGACGCTCTTGGGTGGCCTATCCATATCTTCAATGCCAGCACTAAGAGAGAGCGCGGGATTGACTTCGTACAGGATGACTTACTTCCTCTTACCACCATTGGAAATCAGAATCAGATTATCCTGTTAGATGAAGCAGACCAATTGACTCCAGCCGCACAAGCGGCCTTGAAGGGAGTCATAGAAAACGCTCAAGGATATTTCATTCTGACCTGTAACAATCTCGGAAAAATCAGCGACTATTTAATTTCGCGTTGTCGTCTTATAGAATTCCTTCCCATCAATGATGAGGATATGTATGAGCGATTATCCTATATCGCCGGACGAGAGGGAGTTGAAATTACAGACTCACATCTCGCCGCTATTATATCTCACCACGCAGGGGACCTCCGCAATGCGATTAACGCCCTTCAATACTACTCGGTCTGTCCTGACCCAGCCGGGTTCATCGCTTCCTTTGTTTCTGCCGTTCCTGACGCAGCGACTTTCCTTCGTCTATGCTTCAAAGACAAAGACTTCGATTCATCTTTGGCTCTCCTTACTCCTTACTCTACACAGGAAGCAATTCGCACGGTGTTTAATTACGCGGTAGAAGAAAAGGGTAATTGGAATTCAAAAATGCGAGTCGTTGAGGCCGCAATTACTTCTGAGAGGGACTTACAAATCGGTCTTTCATCTGAAATCGTGAAAGCAAACTTCGTTAGAATGTGTTTAACCATCTAGGTTAAATACCCTTGAAGGTACGGCATGTTACCCAAAGGGGACTACTAAGATGACTGAGCAGATGATTAATAACCTCGCTAAGAGCCTGAATACCACACCTGAGAACCTGACCGAAACAGCGGCCCAAATTCTCACCGAGAAGGGACCTGACTGGCAGAGAGCAGGGCACGACGAGAATGCATGTAACATACTATCCGTACGCGTAGCAGCACAGATGATAGGCCGTGAGAATGCCCAAATGTCCCGTAGTGGTGCAACCCGTTTTGAGGGTATGTTCATTAGTGTACCGAGGGCTAAGGAATGGGGTAAGATTCTATACAACAAGATGAAGAATCAGTTGGAGACTTTACCTCCCGAAGCCGCAGATAATTTCATCCGTGACGGAAATGTTGTGATGTTTCATTCTAATGGAGACGGGACTTACCAGCGCCGCGGTAAGGCTGCGTTTTTCAATGGTGGAAATGGTGATGATATAGATGAGACTACTGTATCAGAATTGCCTCGCCATACTGTTACCATGAGCGACGGTACAACCGCTTTCTATGTTGTTTGGGATAAGAACAACCCTACCTATCCATCCGGTGACCCTAACTTCAAGTATGGTAAGCCTAGACCCCAAGACGAGAGAGAAAGGACCTGTCTATTCCTAGGTCGAAAGGAGGGCACTAACGACGAGCCATCTTTAATCACCGTGAAAGCAGAAGGTAAGGCGGCAGACAATCTCTATCCTCCTACTTTCGTTGCAGGTACAATTGCACTTAAGACTGGTAGAAATCCTGCCGTGGCTTATGCTGTTAAGAATGGACTATCTGTGTTTAATTCAGATGTTACCAAGCAGGGTGTTTTCACTAACGAACCAATAGGTATCGTTCAGTCAATGCTAGAGGGAGATTTCCTCCCTAACTTCGATACTTTGGAGACCTTTATTAATGAGAATGAAGGTACCGATGGATGGTATGACCGCAATGTCGCAGTAATCGGTGAGGTTATCCACATGGACCCTCGGGATAACGGCGGCTGTGTGCTGATTGTGAGCGATTTAGATATTACTTCGCTAGCGCCACCGCAGGAGGTGTTCGTGTCGGGTGTTCATTCAGAAAAGGTGGACTTCGCAATTGGTACCAAAGTCATGCTGTTTGGTCAGGTATGGAGAACCCGAGAGGGAGATATCCGTCTAACCGTAAATGGTTGGTACCCCCATGACATTATCGCCGCGGCAAACGGTGACGATGTAAGCCTAGATGCAGATGAGGGGTGGGATGCTTGACTTGGGGACAAGGACAGACAAGTCAGCCTACTGTGGCAAAAAGCACTAGTGCTGCGCCACCTGCGCCTGTCTATGATGGTTCATATTATCGCAATCTCTTTGAGAATACTAGGGCCCAATCTGTTCCTGTTCGTTGCGCTCTAGTTGGTCGGGAGAATACCGCCAAGACAGGGCTCGCTTTAGACTTAGCAGATGCGGATATACAGGCCGGAAAGAAGGTCGTAATTTTTGACATTGATAATAGCGCAAAAGCCACCGTAGATTTTGTCTATCCTAATGCCGACAACATTTCTGTTCTTCCCATCTTTGATGAGACGGATGATTCTATCTTCAATGAGGATAACACCACTAACTATGTCGCACTTGTTGATAAGGTAAATTGGTTCGTGAATATCCTAGCAGAAAAAATCAAGGAGAATCCCGATGAGTACGGGGCTCTAGTATTTGATGGTGGTTCTACTTTCCTAAAGTGGTGCGAACATGCAATGACTTATGTTTTACAGAACAGGAGTAAGAACCCGGTTAATCCCGAAGATGGTGATAAATTCAATCAGGCTGAATGGAGAATTCGTAATCAGTTATTCCGTGATACCGTTAATCGAATCCACGGTTTGCCTATCGAGAAGGTATTTTTCACCTTCCACTTGAAGGAAATCAAGGAGTTTATGAATGACGGTACAGGAAAGAAGGTACTCATGACAATCGGTGAGCGCCCTGAATGGGAGAAGGGAACCATGCGGTTATTTAGTCAGCAAATTTTCCTAACTCGCTACATGAAGAACCCTGACCCTGCTGCGGGTGTCAAGCCCGATAAATCATTGGCCGACGGTGAATGGGTCGTCAAGGCTGAGATTGAGGAAATGAAGGGTAAAAATATGGAGTTACTTGGTACAACCCACACAATCCTTTCTGTCAATAAAGGAAAGGTCAAGTGGACTGGTATCCCTGCGCTTACATGGGATGAAGTACAGCCCGAAAAGGGTGATGCAGATGCCTGAGTCATACGACGATATTACTACTCTTGGTGGTATCTTACAAGCCTTCATGTGCTTTAGCGCCGAAGAATTACAACGCTTCTATGAGAAGCCGTGGCAATGGAAGAACGAATGGAATTGTTATCTTCATATTGTTGAAAAGTATGGCTCCTTTGAAGTCGAGGATTCTGAAACCCAAGAGAAGATTATAACGCTCATGAATGTTTGTCTTTTACCAACAGAATAGATACTATGAAGATTCAAACGACTGATTTGATACGCTTATTGGATAAGGTTCAGCGTAAGCATTCTGTTGCTGGTTCTACCCAGCCCCAAGTATCAGCGTGTATGCTTAGAGGCGATGGTACTGATAAGGTCTCTGTGACTTCTCTTGTCAAGGACGGTGTTACTTCTGTATTTCGATTTAGTGCATCAACGCGTCCACAGACCGAGATGGAAGAAATTCCTATACCCGACATTGATAGAATCAAAGGTGTTCTCAAATATCATGGTGGAATTCTTGATATCAAGTATGTGGAAGGAAAACTAAGACTGAAATCCGGTAAGAAATCAACTACTATTTTGGCTAGTGGTAATGCTAGAGCATTTCCTCATAGCCCACACACTATCGCTGAATGGGAACAAAGGTCTCTTGAGCGTGCTAGAGCGATTGATTCTGAAAGTCATATCTACACTACACGGGACGGGTCTCAAATAACTCCCGTACTAACTGTTTCATTAGACTCCGTTGAATTGTTTGAGGCTCTAAGATGCGCGTCAATGAATTCTCAGAAGGACGGTATTTTCACTTTCATTCTTGATGAGAATGTTTTGAGCGTTCGTGTCGGAGAGGATTTGAAAGGGAGTACAACCACGGTGCTTTGGGATGATGTTCCATTAAATCGTAATAAATGGGAAGCGAAATTTAAGGGTGGTCTTGACCATCTAATGAAGCATATCAATGGTCAAATTTTTGTTAGTTTCTTCGATTTTCGCAATTTCAATCAAGGTATAGCAATGCTTATAACACATGGGAAACAGGATTTTAATTACCAAGCGGGGGCACTAGAATGAGCGCAATTAAACACATAACGATGGACCCATCAATAGAAAGAACAGATGAAGGATGGAATCTAGACATACGAGTTTCTAGATTTGGGAAAACACAATTCAAATGGAGAGATGAGAACGGCGATTTGATTTCTGCCGATGTAATAGTCCGTATCAAACCACCTACTCCTGCATATAGGAAGAAGGAGTATCTTGTGGAAGAATACATTGAGAAGAAAAGGTCTTGTCAAGATATAGGAGATGAGAACGGAGTTAGTGCAATGAGCATTCATAACTGGCTCAGGAAACATGACATACCAACCCGACCACGCGGACGGTTTAGTAACTAGTCGTGATAATATGATTGTTGAACGCGGCAGAGGCCGTGATGTATTAATTAGGTACCGCGATGAACAGCGGCAACGACAAACATTAACGATAAATAATTATTTCCCGTATTGTTTCGTCCCCGATATAGGGGAGGACAAATACCTTTTCAAGTCAGAAGGTGGGTATCTCTATGCTTCGCACAATGACTACGGTGTTCTCAAAACCGAACGCGGCTATACAGGTCTTTATGGCGAACCATTAGTTAAGGTGATAACTAGCCAGCCATATCATATTGGGGAGATTTCAAAGGCCGGACCAACATGGGAAGCAAACATTCCGTATGTCAATCGTGTCCTAAGTGATAGATTCAAAGATACTGGTCGTTCTATCGCAAATTATGACCATAGAATTTGGTATCTAGATTGCGAATGGAACCCTGATACCAACGCGATGCGATTAATCTGTGTTTATGATAATTTCACCGGGGAAAAATACGCTTGGGGTTTGCACAAAGATTACGAAGGAGGTAGTACCTTAGAACAGGATGACTATACGGCTCGCTTCTTTGATTCAGAAAGGGAAATGCTCGGTGATTTTATTACTTTAATGAAAGAACATGACCCTGATATTCTAACTGGCTGGTATGTCACCCAAGCAGATGTGAAAACAATTATCGAAAGGTGTCGCGTTAATGAACTCAATGCTACCCACATGTCGCCTTTGAGAAGGCTTCGTTACGAATATGGGGATTGGCAACAACCCATAGTCGGGAGACTTTGTATTGATTTGATGCTAGCGTTCTCAAAATTATGGGAGTTGAAAAATGGGAAGTTACCCGGATACAGCCTCAACGATGTTGCGAAGTTTTGTCTAGGTGATGAAAAGGTCGAATTGAAAGATGGTCACGATACATACTACACAGACCTTCCTTTGTATCTTTCTTACTGTATGCAGGATACTATGTTACTTTCTCGTCTAGATGAGTTAGTAAATTCTATTGAATACTACTTGGCTGTACAGCATTTGGTGCAATGTGATTTCAGAGCAACACCCTTTGTCACTAAGGTATTCTCAATTCTTTGTCTGAGAGATGAGAACTTTACTCTCAGAATTCCAACGAAACCTCAGTTTGATAAGGTGGATTATGAAGGAGCAGAGATTATGGAACCCGTTGTCGGGGTACACGATTCTATCGGTATTTTTGATATTAAGGCCATGTATCACAGTAATGCCGCCAAGCATAACATTTGTTGGACTACTCTAGACCCCGAGGGAGAAGATTGTGGGAACGGTACTAAATTTTCACAGGAGAATAAAGGTTTGTTAGTCCGTCAAATGGACCGGATGACAGCGCTGCGTAACCACTACAAGAAATTAATGAAGGATGACCCATCTAATAGTGATAGGTGGGATACCATGCAATATGCGTGCAAATCATTAGTAGCATCAATGTATGGTGTAGCAGGTGATGCAAAATACTCATTCTACCATCCCGAAGTCGCTGCCGCTATCACCTTTACCAGCAGACGCACGCTAAATTCTCTGAAAGAAATTGCCGAAGAAAAGGGTTCTAAGGTCATTTACGGCCACACAGACAGCGTGTTTTGTTCTGTTAGTAGTCCCGAAGTCGGACAGCGTTTGGTGGCCTCTATCAACGCGGAAATGGCTCCTATTGAGGTAGAATTTGAGAAGTGGTGTAGTAGATTACTTCTCAAAGAGAAAAACAGGTATGCTGCTTCGGTTTCATGGCCTGAATCTCAGGTCTATATCAAAGGAATAGAATTGCGTCAATCTAGAATGCCTGAAATTATGAAAAGTGTCATGAAGATGGTGATAGAATCAGCATTAAACGGTGAAGAGGAAGAAAAAGTCACAGGTGAAATTTGTACTCTAATAGAATCAGTAATGAACGGAGATATACCCATAGAATCTCTCTGTATTAAGGGACAATTAAAGCGCGACATTGATAAGTACAAGGTTCTTTCAGGTCCGAGTGCTGGCGCGGCTTGGGCTAATGAATTCTTAGGTAAAGGATACCGAAAAGGCTCATTCTTTTTGACTACTATCAACGATAATGGGAAATACATAGCATTCGATTCCCCTTCTGAAATCAAAGGCATTCAGAATATAGGATATCGAATACTCGCTGAGAGATTTATTGTGAAAAAGATTGAACCCTACTATGATATGATGGGTTGGTCAAAACAACCTATTGAGAATGCTTTGAACGGTCTTGGTGGTACCGTGTGGATATAGTAAGGGTTATATGCCAATGTTTAGAGGGGAAACTATGGCAGAGACAGACCCGTTTCAAGAGCCTCCGGCTATTAAGACAATGTATGCTGAATTTATGGACCATAGAAAGCAAACCATTCAAGCAATAAGTCATATGATGGCTCAGATAAATCGTCTAAACACAATTATATTCGCTACTCTACAAGACCTCGATTTAGTGGAAGAGTTAATTTGCCCTAAATGCGGACCGGAAGACGGTCCTATTCTAAGACCAATGTTGAATAACCTACCAAGCGACAGAAACGATTGTCCTATGTGTGGTTATGATTTTAATGAAGACCAAACTGGTTTGGATGATTTTTCAGAACAGGAATAGATTTATTAAACGAGGGAGAGATTAGGGACTATGCGTATCTTAGTAGATAGTGAGGATATCGCGGTACTTTCTGCCGCTCTAGGTATCCACGACCCCGAAGAAGTATGGTGGTACACTTCCTTTACCCGAGAAAAGGAAGGAATTAACCACGGTCTCTTGAGGGGGAGAGTAATTCCTAAGCACCAAGTCGGAGAAGAAGTATTCGACATGGGTTGGGATAAGGTGAGAAAGGCAATGCCTCGCTCTATGAAACCCTCAAATGAGGGTGGAAGCGATGAAAGCGAGTAAAGAACAGGCAGAGAATTCTTCCTATGCCCCGGGAGAGGGCATCTTACGCGTTAGTAAATCTTCTTTCATGACCATGTTGATGTGTCCGAGACAGTTTTGGTGGAGATATGTCAGCGGTTTGCCTAGACCCCCTCCATCGGAAGCCATGTTGAGAGGGACAGCAATTCACACAGTACATGAAGTTGCCCTTCTAAAAGGCCCCGAAGCGGTACTAGGGGCCGCTGAAAAAGAAGGTGTCGAAGATGACCCCGGTGTGGGCTCTATGGTATCTCTAATTCATCAAATAGCAGACCATTTGGGCGGCTTAGATGTTGTAGAATCAGAAGTAAAACATGAAGATTATGAAACCCTTTCCACGGAAGAAGGGGATATAGAAATAGTGTGGGTTGGAATGATAGACGGAATACTCAGGCATCCCGATGGTGGATTAATACTGGTTGAATTGAAAACTGGTAACATGAATATGGGTAAGTTAGGTCGCACTAGAAAAGAATTAACTTTCTATCGTAGAATGCTTAAGAATTTAGGGTATGATGAAATTACACATTATCTATACATTACCCCGGATTATGAGATTGATTCTTCGGGAACAACCGACAAATTATTGTTAGAAGGTACGAAAAGCGGTAAGCATGTGTGGCTCGGAGAGGACTCGGGTATTGCGATATTGGAGCCCGTTACCGTGCGTTCTATCAATGCTTTGGAGAAATCCTTATCAGCCACTATTGCTTCGATAATTTCCCAAGACTGGCCTATGAATTGGAATGAGTATTTCTGCCCCCAATGGTGCGACTTCTCATCCTCTTGTGAGGCAGAATTGACAGGACTAGGACCGGAGATATTTTCATGAGCGAAAAGACCACAGTATGTGCTGAATGCGGCTCTTCCGAATGGTCGGACTTTGAGAATATGATGAGAGTTACTGGTCAGGAAGGGACAAGTCCCGAAGAAATTGTGGTAGCCAAGTGTGAATGCTGTGGCTCCCGCCAAGAAGTGAAGTGATTGTATGACCCTTCTTTCATTCCCCCGTGAGATTGGCCTTCGGCGTAATCTCTGTAACAATCGAGAAGATTTTAACCGCTATATTTCTACACTAAATGGGAAGGCTTCGTGTTATACTTCACTTTATTCGTTCAATAGAACCGACCCCATCAAACCGTGGAAAACAGACCCTGATTCCGTAGTCATTGACCGTGCATGGTGGGATTTTGATACTACATCTGATACTACTATGGATGATGTAAGGAAAGATGTACATACTCTAATTTCTCGTCTTAGTGGTGATATCAGAGTTGTTGCCACGGGAAGGGGATTTCATGTGCATGAGTTATTTGCAGAACCAGTTTTGGGTTTAGCAATTGCAAAGCACATAGATAGATATGAGCGAAAAATGGGAAGGAATTTGAAAACATTAGATGGTGTAGGTCACCCACAGAAACTGACTCGTATCCCTGATACTTTCAATCCGACCCGAGGAAGATGGGCTGTGAACATTGATGTAGAGGCTTTCATGGAGGATTACTTGGGATATGAGATACCCACATTACCATCTCCAACATTACTTTCCCGAGACCCATTCAGAGGGGAGCCAGTAACTGAGGGTTTGAATATCGTGAATTGGATAGCCAATAACCCCGTTCAACAACACCAGTTTTCCCCCGTTAAGGAATTAGAAGTAGGTGACGCGCTAAATGTCCCTCTACCCAATTGTCTTGAAAAGGCAATCAAGACTAGTAATCCACGCCATGAAATTCGTGTGGCTTTAGTACAACATCTCTCGGAACATCTACGGTTGTTTTCCCCTCTAGATTCTGTAAGCAGGGAGAATCGAGAAGAAATTGTATCGCAGATTTCCGAGTACATTGGAACACTAAATTGGCGAGATTATGTTCCCAATATCACCAATACACAGGTTCGTCATATAGTAAATCGTTACGACCATTCTCCGTCCCCCCATTGGTACATGTCCCGAGGGTATTGTGACGGCTCTTGTTGGTTTTGTGGGGGATTTAGATGACAGACTCTAGGTGTCCTTTCTGCGGAAGCCTTAATTCTATGATGGAATTACACGGCTCTTTGACATGCATGACCTGTAAAAACAAAGTAGCATCTTGTTGTGGCGATAGTACCTGTGATATCTAGCAACGCTTCATATATTCTCATACTTAGCCCCGTCTATGCTCGTCATTGATGATAGGGAAAATGACAAAGTAATTGACAGACTCAAACGCAGACTTGGCTCTGATGCCGCGGTGAAAAGATTATCTGTGGGTGATTATGTTATCGGTTCTTGTGGTGTAGAGGCTAAAGAAATCAATGACCTTTATCGTTCTATTATGGGTTTCGGGAGAAGCCGTACAATTATTTCACAGTTAGTTGATTTACAGGAGTCATTTGAAGAACCTATGTTGGTTGTCTATGGTACTGTACTGAAACCATATCTAAAGGGAAGAAATGACCCCCACAGTCTCGCTAGAGAGCGAGAAAGAATGGAAGGGGTGATACGCCATTTCAAACATACTTTCTACCACCGATTTCCTAAGATTAGATACATGGAAGTAAAAACAATGGACGAATTTGTAGATTGGTTAGTGACTAATCACACGCAAATGAATATCGTCGGGATGGCTAAAGAAAATGAACAGACCGCCAACCTGAAACCAATGGGCGAATTGGACCCTAGAATTGCTGTGTTATCGAGCATACAAGGGATTACCCCCACTACCGCAGAATTACTTCTAGAAAAATTTGGCAGTATCCCAAAACTACTTTCACGAAAAACTACGCAAAAATCTCTGATGGAAATTGCTGGTATAGGACGAAAAAGAGCGAAAGAAATCCTAAGTTTAAGGGACTCTATGAACTTCGGGGAGTAAATTGTTCCGAAGTAGAAGTACCACTAACACCACCCCTGCGGATATTTACAGATACATCGTGGATAATAATTGAATTGGGGGCGTCGTCTCCACCAAAACCTGCTTCTCTGTAAATCTGAACTTGGATAGTATTACCCGGTGTTTCTACACCATCTAGATTACTTAGAGGGAGAACCTCGGTTAATCTTCTACGGTATGGAGCGTCAATAGGACAGAAACCTTGAACAGATGCATTGGTTTCTAGACAAGTTGCTTCTACTCTAATTACTCCCCTTCCACTAGGAGAAGAGGGGTTAGATTCTAGAGTAATAGTAGATGATACTGAGATATCATTTCCGACAATATCTCTTGGTACACTAATTTGTCCCGACAAAACAGATGTTACAGCGCTAGTATCGGTAAATCCTTCACCACTAGTAGAACCAACAGGAAGTATCATACCATTTCCACCAGCGAATGCTGCTCCACCAACAGGTCTAATATCAACATTGGAACTTACTGGAGCGCCCCTAATAGTAGAGGGTGCCATACTTGGCTTCTTTTGGCCTAAGACATTAAAACCACCTTCTATTGTCAAATTATCTAAAGACATTTTTCCTTTTACTCTAGCCATTGTTGCATCAGAAATGCGATTACTGGTAAATGAAGAACCGATAGATGCCCCGCCGCCTCCATCTCCTAACTGTCTTCCACCACCTCCCGGGATTTGTGGTGACGGGTCTTGTCCTACTACACCAAACCCATACGCAGACTCGGGTTGATATGGTATGGGTTGGTCTTGACTATCTTCCGCTCCATTGAGAATGTTTGAAGCAGTTTGTCTTCCGGGTTGAGTAATCGGGAAAAGATAAGAAACAATACCACCAGCCGCCAAAGACTCGTCTCTTTCAAGTCTTAAACGAACATCTTCGGTATGTCTATCGTTAACACTCCAATTCACCTGCTGAATTACTAAGGTTTCATTCGATAAATCTAAACCAGCATCTGTGTATTTCACATAGGTCGCTGGGATATAACTTAAATCATCAGTAACATAGATTCTAGGTGCATACCATTCGCTCCTATCGTCTGCAAAGGATGACATTTCTGTGTACTTCCTTAATCCTAGAGGAAAAATACTCTCTGTATTATATGAAGGGAAAGAAGATATTCCGGTTATATCATGAGCATTCCTTAGAATATCTGCGGCAGTATAATCACCGCACCTATGACGCAATAATGCTCTGCAATACTCTGCGTTAAAAGAGATTACAAATTTAGCACCCGACGAATTTAGAGATGAAGAATAAGAACTGGGCACCAAGATTTCATAGAAACCGCTATCTTTCACATCAACAGTAGAACTCCCCGAAGAAGTTGCGGCTAATGTGGGGCACCCTCCACCCTTTGCACTAGAAGTACCAGTTTCAAATGTATAGTCTATGAAACCGATGGTGAATTCTGCATTATCAATATCTGTTCCTGTTTGTCCGGTTTTTAGCCAAACACCTACTCTCATTTCTTGTAAAGAAGTTGCACTTGTAGTTGGACATTTTGCTGGTACATGGACTAGTTGTACTGCATAATTAATGCTATTAGCCCCATACCAATAATAATTTTCTTCCCAATCAATATCAGCAGAAGAAGTATCTATCTGTTCGCTTTTACCCCATCTCTGATAAATGTCAGGATTACCGTCTGCACCAGTAGCGGCTGAATACATATTACCATCCATTCCATTTACCATACCCGGGAATAAAACTCCACCTGTTCCCAAATAGGTCCAATTTTTTGCTTGGTATGTATTAGCATTGTAACCTTGAATTGCTCTTTGTACATCTGCAATATATCCAAACTTACCATGTGATAACATCTTATCTTCCGTAGTAGTATCTTTGATTGGTTCTGCTGAAATTTGCATTCTAGAATTTTTCAAAGAGTTATATTCCTTCTTAGCCATAGAAAGTGCTTCTTCATCTGAATACAAATTGGGATGCTCTACTATTTTCCATCTAGTAGTATCTGACATTTCAGGTGTAGGATAATCTATGAAGTCTTGTCCGTTTCGATAATAAACCCGAACATTTGTAATTCTATCAGAAACATCAGTTTTCAAATCACTAACCATTAGATTACTTCTTGAAAAATCGTGACCGCTATTGTACTTAGGTCTGAACTCCATTCTTCCATCTCTACCCATTAGATAAGAAAAATTAGTAGTATGTCCGTTTGTCGTACCTATACCTGATGAGTTTTGGATTCTACCTATTGTTTCCCATATTGTTTTCGACCTTGAATCAACAACACTCCCATATGAGTCATTGGTAGAAGTAGTATTGTATGTAGTCATTGTTCTAGTATTTGGGATATTATTAATATCGAATACACATGACAAACGAGTTTGAGGTAGCCAAGTATCCATTACTGCTCCATTCCATAATGCCCTGAATTTATCGCTATCGAAAAATGTACCGCTGTTTTCATTACGAGTAAATCCTTCTAAATGCATCATTAATCGAAGGATATATGATGGTGCGAGACTATTTGAAATTTGAATAGTATCATATGTAGTTGTTGATAAGTCCCCATTAAAATACTGAAACCTATCTCCTGCCTGATGCATAGCCCTATCTACTTTTCTTTTGTTCGTATTAGCATTATTGGTAATAGCGCCACTTATATTAGTGGTACTTGTTCCGAATACATCGCACAGTTGCTCGGGAATACTATATGCATCGCTTAATCTCCAAAGTCTTAGAAAATCAGGTATTGAAAAGACGGGTTGTAATCCCCATTGACTACCATATAGATTTTCTGTTTCTATTTGACGCATAGTAATTATATTTCCATCATAGATATATCCCATCAAAGAAACCTGTAATTCTGTTTCAGACTGGACTTTATTAATTTTCCAATAATATGTCGCCCCTTCAACTTCCAAAGCACTAGCACTAATTGGATTAGTTGTATTGCGAATTATCATCCCCTTTTCAATCCCCCATGTTTGAAAAGTAGCAGAAGAATCTACCAAAGATACATATGCTGCACCAGCGGTCCAGTCTTGTCCCTGTCTTACTGTTACTCCACCTGCATGAGAAGATGTAACACCAGTAACACCAGTTAATTGATTTCCACTCTTACCAGTCCATGAAAAATCATCATCTACTGTATCATCAATTTTTCCAGTCCCGCTATCTGCAAATTTAGAAGCATTAAGTAAAGTAATTGTTGATGTACCACTACTAATGGAGCCATCAAGTGCGCTTAAAGCGCCTCCATTATATGCTGGTTGTGTAGTAATTGTTCCTGTTCTTGCTGTACTATTTTTTCCTTTCCATGCAAAAAAGAATTCAGAAAGTGTAGGGGTAGTATTGCTTCCTTCCGCTTCCTTTATTGCTGTTACTTTTCCATAACCTGAATTATCAAAAATAGTAATATCTGTCGGGAGCAAATAATCACTTCCTCTTTTGATAGATTCTGTGCTAGTTGTATGAGAAGTAACTAATGATGATTCATTAACATGTGTATCATATGGAGAACCTACATTTAGGAATGAAGCAGGTGCCTCTCTCCAATAAGCATCTATTAATACTGGTTCACCAGCAACAGTAATAATAAAATCATCTAAAGTTGTACTTCCTCCTGCTGTCTGTCCGCTTTTTCCTCCATTAATAGTAGTATTTAAGTTGAAGAATTTCGCTGCATCAATTACAAGGAATGCTCCCGCTTTATCTTCCCAATCTTGATATTGAGATAATTCAATTTCGCAGCCACCAGCAGGTGCTACATGTGTACCTCCTGTTTCAGCAGTATCTGCACTATACGCTACATCCAAATCAATACCGTCTGTTCCAGTATTAGTGGCTATTACCTTGTATGTACCATTGTGTACTTGACTATTGTATATGGTTGCATAATCATTTACAACAAAGTTTGTTGTTCCATTAAATCCAGTTAGTCTTAATTTTCCTGACCCGTTATTGACAACACTAGAAACTAATTGTCCTTTAGTATAATCAGGTGGTTTGGAAAATGCCCCGCTAGTAGATGGGTCATTTGTAGAATCAATATCCCACATATCAATATCTTCATTGAGTTTAAGGTCGGTGAATTTATCCATAATACCGTCTGAATTTTCATCTTGGTCTATGTAAGAAAGACTTATATCATAATTTTCAGAAGTAGGATACATCAAACCAAATTTCTTTTTTCGATATCCTCCAGCAGCATCTGCTCTCCCATTATTTCTCATATCTGACCATAATAACCACACATGTTTGTAATCATCGCTAATGTCTAAAATGTTAATTTTCGGGCATCCGCTGGGGTCACTTAGAGGATTTGTACCAGTATGCTTTTTACTAATATAATCAACACCAATTAAATAATAATTTCCACCGGAAGAAACTCTACCTTTCCAAATAAATGTATCCGTGGAACCATTAGCACTTTCGATTTCCCCTAACCCACTATAAACACTAGAAAGTGCAGAATAGGTCGCTGAATTAATTTGGATAGTTTTACTACTAGGATTAACCACAACAGTATTTGCAATTTGGTAAGAAACTAAAGGCGTTTTCTTAATCTTTCCGAAATGATATTGGAACCATAAAGACAAAGGTAAGTCTCTCATAATTCTAGCATGAATTGCTTTTGAGGAAATGTTTTTATCAACAGCAGTAGGAATTGGAATAATTTGTCCTCGGGCTGTACTAACATTAACTCTTGATGTACCACTTAATAATCGTGTATCTGAACCATGCAAACCCTGATACATTACGGTACCACTTGGATAAGTATAAGAATGTCTAGCATCTCTATCAAAATAGATTCCTATTTCTGTTCCTTGTTTGACAATATAGTCTTCGGGGCTATTATTAGTTAAATCAATTACTTGAGGAAGTCCATACAAATAACTTTCATTATCGGGTGGAGTATGACTTAAACCATCGTTTATTTCAGCATATCCTAAAACACCTTCCATATTTGAACCATCAATTTCTTTGTAGATAATTGGAGTACCATTAATACTAGCAGTTTGTACCCATAATTCTCCAAAGTAAGTACCACTTCTAAATCCAGTAGTAGAAGTAATAGTAATATCATTTGAATCAGCAGTTGTTGCTCCACCGGAAGCCTGTGTAGCAAGAGTTGTTTCAGCATTAATATGATAAGGTGTATCTGTTGTTACGACCCAATAATATGTGGGACTTCCACCACTAAATTCATAATCTTCGGTTGTACTATTCCAAGTCCTGTCGGGTTGTCCGTAATGATAATTCAAACACTTTTCTACGGAAACACATGAATGTTGTCCTGCTATTGTAGTATGTGAATCTCCAGCATCGGTACTTCTGATAGGTATTGTGAATACATCACCGGGAACTAAACCCGGGTCTCCATCAAACCAAAAAGTGTAAAATGCTTCATTTACTGGGTCATTGATATTTGGATGACCATACTTAAAATCCGACCATGTTTTTCCGTACAAGAAATGGGCTCTACTATGCCATATTCCTGTATTTCTTGCATATGCTCCATCGAATTCATCCTCTTGTAATCTAAGGTTAGTATATTTTCCTGCATATGCAATTTTTGTTGCAGCATCGGGGGTATATGTTAAGTCAGATGTAGCAAAATGTAATCTTTGATTTCCATTGGATAATGTAGTTACCTGAATTGGTTGTTTATCAACAATGTTATTCGCAGGAACCGAAACTCCTGCAATAGTTTTGGAATTAATAATACTAAGAGTTGATGAAGTAGTAAATCCGGGATTACCTATTACATCAACATAAGTATAATCTGCGGTTGTACTACTAATAGTAGTATTCTCCTGACCAAAAGCAACAATACCTACCCCTTCATAGTTTTCTTCTATTGAATTAGGTCCATATTCTAATTCTTCATCATTATACATCTGAATTGGATTACCAGCATTTAATTGCGTTCGTTGGTCAATTCTTTCTAAGTAACTATCATCTACATCTAATCCTACTGTTGGTTTAAGATTTAAGAGGGGGGAAGCACCTAGATACATTAATGTATTGAATCCTTGTGCATCGTAAAGCCAATATGGAGTATTAGATTCATTAGTATTCAATCCTTTTTGTCCGACTTCCCATAGAGGTACCTGTCTATCTAGCAAAGATAACATATCTTCTGCTTTAAGTTCAATAGAACGACTTCTTCTACGCTGACTAACTCTCATGCTACTACAAATCCCTTTCCAAATAGGTCTATCAATCCTATTTGTTGTTTCCCTAAAACCGCCAGTAGAATTCCCAAAGACAAGTAGAAGCCAATCTTTGATTGCATTATCGCTAAATAACTTAGTCAATTCAGTATTATAGTCAGTTGTAGCAGTACCAATAGAGCCTCCCGAACTAGCAGGGTCATCTGTAAGAGATAGCGAAACTTGACTAAATCCATTTACAACACTTTTCATGCTGAAATCACTTATTTCGGGAAGCGCATTACCTGCTGGATGGTCTGTAAGAGGGCGATAAAGTGCCATTCTATCTAGCATTAAAGTAACAGATGTATGGTCATTACCAGTAAGAGGGTATGCCTGTATATCCCAACCGTACATGTCGCTTGCTGTTACACCTGCTCCACTAGCCATATTATATCCACTACTGTATGCTCCGCCACTATCGTTTGTAGCAGTAATCTCTGTACCATCATGATAGACTTTGAATTTTCCATTAGTATAATCCATTACAAAGTCAAGGTCAATCCATGCTTCATATTTCGTATAACTATCTGCCGTAGTAGAATTATCATACCATGCACCGTAGTAATCATAGTTAGAGTCTTTCAACCCATTCCCTGTACTAAAATTCATAGACCATACAATTTCAGGGGTTCCAGTCAAACCACCATCTAGCGCGGTTCCAGTTGGTGCGCTATCATATCCAATACTAATTTTTACTACTGGTGGGACCTTTCCGTTATTTGCAGAAGCACCATTGAATGAACGAATAGCAAACCTAACCGTAAAAACATCATCATCTTTAACAGAATTCAAAGAACCGTCATAAATAATTGCTGATTTAGTACCATGAGATGTAGGACTATCATGGTATGATTGACTACATAGAAAAGGTTTCCCCGAAGGAGACCTTACAGGCTGAAAAACTACACGGGGACTTTCTATGGTTCCTCCGTCTTTATGAGCAAATTCTGTCATCTCTCCTAACCAAACACCAGCCAAATGAGCCCTTTGTACAAAGTCGCCAGTCAAATCTGATGCTTTCCCACCAGCGATTTTATTATTGTAATTTGCTACTGTGAAATTTTTTGAATCGGTTCTTCCAAATGTAGCATCATTATCTCCCAATGGAACAATATATCTTCCTAATGTATCATTACCATTAATAAATAATTGGTAAGCAGTAGTACCCGCACCATTATATTTGTAGATATTTCCAATGTGACCATCAGGATATTGTAACTGTGCTTTTCCTTCCCAATCACTAGGATTCTGTCTAATTACATCGCAACCTAACCAATTAAATGAACCTGTATTGGAGAGTTTCTGTTCTGCGTCGTCTGAACCTATCAAAGTGGAATCATAGTTATTCCCTTTTGTTCTTTCTACATACGACCAACGATAACGAGGATTCAATGTTGCCTCCCCATTCATAGGATTTCCATAGTGAGATAGCGCATGATTGTAACTAGCGGTAGCAGAAGGCTCATTAGTATCTGTCGCAATACTTCTAGCACCGCCAAAATCATCATAAAGGCCAGCGAGCCAAAACCCGTACTTACTCTTTACTGTGCGTACCATTTCAGAAACTCATCCCCCGTGAAATACCTTCTTCTTCAATAGCGTCTAGAATTACATTGGCTACTTGGTCAGTAGTTAGGCCATTGAAATGATTATGCTGAATAACTTCTGTATTAGCAACGAAATTTTCAATTCCCTTTTGTTCTATTTGTTTAATCAAATCTCCAGTAATGTTCCCTGCTTTGAAACCAAAGAATAATTCTTCACGGGTATTATTAAAATCTTGTACTTGGTCCGCAGCATTTTTAACAGAATTGCTCCACATATCTATATTTGCAGCGTCATTAACCCACGGGTTATCTGCTGAATTTGGGTTATAGACATAAGGAGATAATGCTGCATCTTCCGCATCTGCATCACCCCATACACCTAACCATCCTAACACCTTCTCAAGAGCCCAAGAGATAGCAATAATTCCACCAGCCCATTTCAATACACTACCAATACTACCAGCAACACCTTTTGATGCACCAGCCACAGCACCACCAGCCGAAGCAGCAGCGCCACCAAGCGCTCTATATGAGTTAGCGGCACTATAATTTGCACTTGCTAATCTACCTGATGTTATCGCTGCGCTGCTCATTGCTTTCATTGAATGAATCATTTGTGCCATCATCGTTCCGCTAGCAATTGTCATTGCTATCATTTGAATTCTAGCAGCCTGTGCCCCCTTTTCTCCTTTGAAAAATACATCACCCAGTAAAGAAATCGCACCAGTAGCGAGCATAGCACCCATAGTAGCACCCATCATATTTTGTTGCATTTCGGATAATTGCCAGTTCATATCACTCCCCGCGCCACTACCAACTTCCATTTCATCGCCTAGATATATCATCTCTCCTGCTGCGTCATCTATGATAACATTAAGGTTTGATAATTGACTCATTCGGGCTCTTTCTGCTTGGTAAAGACGATTGACTTTTTGTAATTCCTTATCTAGTTTTGTTAGGTTCAAATCGTTTAGTCTGTTCCTTTCTGCTATTAGTTTATTGTATTCATATTGCCTTTGCCTTCTACTCGCCCTATAACGGCTTCTTGACTTTTGGTCTTCTGCATCCTTTATTCGTTGTTGAGCCCTTTGGAGTTGCCTTTTCTTATTGGTAATATCCATATCCAGCCGTTCCATGTAAGCATAACTTTGAGCATTCCTTGCTTCCGTATCTCTGTCTGCTATTCTTTGAAGAATTGCTGCTCTTTCTTCTCTTAATGCCATCCATCTATCTCTATGGGTTCTAGCATTAGCCATCGCTATTCCTTCTTCAACCTCTATCATAGTTTGCTTTAAGGAAATAGTATTCCATAATTCTGAGTTATAGATACCAAGTTCGGTATTGAGAGAATACTGACCATTAAGAGCGAGGCCATATCCTCTCGCTTCATTTTCAAAATATGCTATTCTTTCTCCAGTAACTGCTCTCTGAATAGCATTGAATGTCATTACTGCTACTTGTAGTTGTTTGATATTCAAAAGTGCAGACAAAAATGGAGCATACATCTGCTCTGCCATTTGTTGCATTGCCATTAAACGACCAACTATGTCATCTAAGAATGGAATAGATTCACTTAATTGTTGGCTAGTTAGTACAACCTGTTGGTAGAAGTCTGCTTGTCTTTCTGTGGCTAAGGTGGTAGCAGGAATGAAACCTTCACCGAGGGCACCCTGCCATTTATCCAATTCTGCTCTCGCAACCTGTAATTTATGGTGGTGGGTATCTAAACGGTCTGAAAGATAATTAATTGCTTGTCCTGATTCATCCATAACAGCCTTTGATTGCGTGTATCCTTCGTTAGCCAATTGATTAACTCTGTTTAAGTCTTCCATTAGGAAAACTATTCTAGCGTAATGTCTGTTACCAGCAATGGCCTGTGCTAATGCCATACGCTGACCTTCTGATAGGCTTCTGTAAGTAGGGGCCAACTCATTCAAAATAACTTCAAGTCCGCGCATATTGCCTTCGGAATCCTTTACTTGTACTCCATATGCTTCTACTGCATCAGCGGCGCCATTGATATTAGCACCAAGTCTAGCATATGCCATTCTAAGAGATGTACCTGACTTTTGTGCAGATACACCCCTTTCAATAAGCATTGCTGACATAGCAGCCATAAATTCTAGAGAGTCACCAGCCAAAGTAGCGGCACCAGCATACTCATTCATTGAATTTACCATTTGTGGCATAATAGCAGCGCTGTTATCCTCAATACTGTTTAAGGCGTTAAGTGTATTCGCCATTTCTTTAGTAACATGAAGCCTTTGTTGTTCTGCATTCATTAGTGCATATTCTTCTCTTGTTACTTCTCTAAATATGAATTGTGTTTGTTGCATAAGAGAAATCATCTTCTCTTGTGCATCTCTCGCTTCCATTTCACCAATAAGACCGAAAGCGAGGCTAGCCTCGACAGCAGCAGGTAAAGCGGCTTCTCCCATTACTGTCGCTAATTGCGCCATACGAGCCCCTGCTTGGAATGACTGTTCGGCTGTATATCCGAAAGCATTTCCTATCTCTGTAATCTCATCTCCTAATGCTGCTTGAGTAGTTTCATTAACGAATTTTTCAAACTCAATTCTAGCCAACTCAACATCTTCTGCAATTGGCATAGTAGCATTTCTAAGTTCATTAAATGGCCTAAACACCTCTAAAACTGCTTCTTCTACATTACTTAATCCATCTAACATAAGACCTTCAAAAGCGGTCATTGCCGCTCCTGTATCCTTAATCAATCGTCCGGCTTGGAATGTACCAACAATGTCGAAAAAGACCATTGAGGCGCCAGCACGCAATACAATCATTGCTACCGCACAGGAAATGAAAATTAATGGTGTGAAGGAAGGAAATAGTATCTCAATCATCCATATTCTCTCCACTATTGGCACTCCGTATGGGTACCCCGCTATCTCTCAATGCCTCAAAGAAATTATTGCTGTTGTTTGAATGTTGCTTTCGGTGCGCTCTCGCTTGGTCACGACGAGCAACAGCGCGTTTTGCGTTAGTTTGGGCTTCATTACTACTTTCGGCAACACGCTCTGCTATTTCTCCAGCAACCAATAAATCCATTTCTAAATTCCATTGACCGCCTTCTACTGCATATCTTTCATATAATTCGCCGGGCGAAATTCCTTTGAAAGACATGCAAAGGGACGGCGCTACTCGGAAGAATGCTCCAAAGGGATTGCACCCTCCGGGTCTTCATCACCACGAACAAAGCGAAGAATTTCATACATTTCTTCGCTAGTTAATGTATCTATATCGAATCCTTCTGTTAGAATACACTTATGGAGCCAAGACTGAATTTGTGCTTCTACACCTGCGCCTTCTTCATCAACGGCTTGAGCAAATTCTTCATTCTGTTCTACCGTCCATTCTAGCGGGTCACCAAAATGTCTAAATCTACGAAAGATTCTAGCCTGTTTAGTTTCAATGGCTACTCTTTCGACACCGGAGGCTTGCCTCACTAGTACCTTAGTCCCATCGTCTAATTCAATTTCCCTTTTTAGAACTGGCACCCTTTTTGCCCCCTTTCTTCGCTTCTTTCTTCGCGGCTGGCTTAGGTTTTTCCTTCGGTTGGATTAGAACCATTGTGGTCCTTCCCCCTTCCTCTCGTACTTCCCATACTCCATGCTCGTCCTCGTATGTATCACTACTCATTCTACTGGTCCTCCCAAATTATGTTCACGACAATGTCGTTTGAATCTTTCTGTCTCTCATAGATAATCTCTATTATCTTATCTCCTGCGGCTAGTGTTCTAAGAGAAGTTTGTACTGCTGCATCCATTCCTGCTAAATCTGTACTAATTTCAGTTACAGTTAATTTTGAAGGGTCCGTTATTGTATGTGCCATCTAATCACCTAGTATGAAGAAGACTTAAGCCCATTACTTCGTAATACAACTGTCATCGCTTTATCTGCGGTTCCTGCATCATAAAGTCCGGTAAAGTTACATGACATGGTGTTAGTTTCACGACCACTTACATTGGCTTCGGGAGCCTCAAAGAATACATGGTATAGTTTTATTTCCATATATTCATCTACACTATCTTGTGAAGAAAATTTGAGAACAAGAGCGCCATTAGTACCATCTGTAACATCGTCACCATCTGCTGCAATTAGGTCATCATAACTTGGCTCATTGGCTGGACCACCGCTTCCATAAATGACTTCGTTGAATTCTATTGAACCAGTTATCTCTCTGCGCTGTGCTGGTGGCATTCTAACACAAGTGCTACTTCCTAGAGCATATGAATTATCAACATCTCTATTCAAATTAACATCTAGAGAAATTGATTTCACAGTAGCAGAAGCAGCACCCAAAGAAGAACCGGATGAAAATTTAACTACACCATCTGAGAAGTATAGAGCATCTAGAGCATCCCCATCAAATGTAGGGGTAATTAGTGCTGCTGTTGCGCCTTCTGCCTTCCCAACGAAACTGACTGATAGCATTACATATTCTCCGACAGACGCGGATAAATTGAAACTTTGTGTACACATTCCGGTATAAGTATGCATCTTTTCTTCTCGTCCTACCTTAATAGTCCATGAAGGCCATTCATCAGATGTAGTAGTTGGCTCTTGTAGAGTATGCTTGTAAATTGGAGCATCGCTAGTCTGCACGGTATCGTTTGGGAAGAATGAATACATTAGATTTCCGACGAAATCATCAACCTGAACGGCCATGCTAACATCACCTTCGGAATACTCCTTTCCAGTAACAGCCTTAGAAGCAACAGGACGGCTCATATCATTACGAACCATCAAATCAAATCTATGTTGAAGGGATTCATCATCTACCTCACCGTAGGTATAACCACTTCCGGGGTCTGTCCCATAAGTAGTTTCTTTCACAATTCCGACATACCGATTGAGGAAATCATCAGCCATTCCTAACGCTCCTAATGTTTCCACCACGACTAACGCGTCACTTAAAGGTATTGATACCCTATCTATGCCTCATATCAATTAATCTCTCATAAGTCATACGCAATCTATGCGTACAAACAGTATCTCCTGCATCTAATTTGATATCTAATTCTGCTTCATAAGAAATAATACTATCAGTAGTACCTTGTAATCCAGTAGTAGTGTACAATTCATCGAAAACTTCACCAGCGATATTTAAGCAATCACGATACGCACTTTCATATTGAGTACCCCGCGTAGTAACGAAAATCATTGCATCATATTCTTGTCTCACCTTTGCCCCACCTAATGATTCAAAGCCCGGTGACCGTAATCCTTCCATTAACACATGAATTGTCGGTGGATTTATTCTATTCAGCATATCAGAAGAAAGGTCATACCCATACATTATTGAAGAATCACTAACTTGTGTTTTTAGATACAACCTTTTACTATTTTTCAGATTTTCTACGATAGAAAGACCCATTCTAGCCAATACATCTTGAGCAAAACCCGAAGTCATTAATTCTGTTGGCGAAAAAGCACCAAATTTAGAGAAATATACAGAGCCCCATTTTACAGTACCTGTTGTATTCCCCCAAATTACCTTCTTTGATACACTACTAGACCCATTTACAGACAAATAATGCTGAGTTCCGTTATCATCTTCTATTAATTCTCGCATATAGAGATTTGCTTTCCCCGTTGCACTTAGAGTAAGTCGTAAAACTATTGGTACGGCAAATTCTTCGTTTTCGTCTAAGTCTAAATCATGAGTAGTAGCAGTTGATGAGCCTACCAAATCTAACTTTGAAGTATTCCCCTTTGACTGTACTTCTACATGATATGAACCATTATCTAGACTCATTAGTGTTGTTCCAGCGGAAGGAATATCGCCTGTATCGCTGAAAGTAAATGAAGCAACCATAGTATAATCATTTTCTGTTGCTGTTGGTACAATAGAATACTGAGCATTGTTGTCTATTACCCAATAATCACCGCTCGCTGCACCAGTATTACCAGTAAGGGTAAAATCAGCATTAAATGAACCACTTAGAGATGTGGGATTTCCCCCATTCATTCTAGATGACCAATACTGAGTCATTGTTGCTATTGCCATTATCTCACTTCCTTCATTGCACTACTACCCGGTATTTCAACCACCGGACCTATCTTATTTGTGTATGCTATCTCAAGTTCCCTTAAAATCCTTGCTGGAATTCTTTCTTCTAGGTTTTGTTGTGCCTTTTCTAAGAATTGCGGTCTTCCTTCCATTGCTGGGCTCTGCCATCCAGCCAACAATTTGATTTTTCGCTTACTAGTGTGAGAAAATCCTGCTGACCACTCATTACCAAAATAGTGAGTAGCACCCGCTTGTCCCTTTACGAATATATCACCTTTGAGTTTCTTTCCCTTTTTCTTTCCAAAATGGAATATAGCAGCAATGTTTTCTCCTTTTTCGCCTCTTGATTCTGACATAAATCCTTCAAAATCAGGACCATAACCAAATCTTAATGCATGTGAGTTTTCAGAAGAAGTACCAGCATTCTCATAAACTGCCCAATTGATATTATCCTTTACCCTAGAAAATATATCATCAGCATAATTCGATGCTCTATCTAGTCTTTCCCCCAACCTCTTTTTTTCTGCTTGTCCTTCTTCTGCTAAGACTGTCGCAATTATTTCATCCGCTTCTTTACCAAGTTCCCTAGCCATAAATTGAGCCAATTCATTCATATTTGAAGGTACAAAGAAATTCATTCCAACCTTAGCAGTACGCGCACTCTTTGGTGGCTCTCTCGGCCTTCTTTTCTCTATCCACTTCATACTATCCCTCAATCAACCGAGCCTAGATGGGCCAATCGAAGGAGATGTTGCATTCCTTTATCACGAAGCATTGTACCCCTCATTCCCCCCACAGGAACCCCTGTTTGGAATGTGGATTCATCCTCATAGTAAATTGCCGCGGCTAAATCAGCACAAATTTGTCGTAGAATATGTGCCATTTCTCCTTCTGAAACTGTTACTCCCGAAGCATGGTCTCCACTAATTCCAGTACAACCTGTAAGGTCATTACTAGACTTACCAGTCCATGCGAACGAATCACCGTCTATATCACCATTTCCGGCTGTACTGAAGCCCGTTGAAGAAGTTAGGGTAACCGTGGTAGCCCCGGCAGAAATGGCGCCGTTCAGCGTCGTTTCTTTGATACTTTTTGAGGGTGTGTTTCTTCCGTAATCTCGGAAAGTTTGGTCAATCTCAATTGTAGCACGCAAAATCGCTGATGAAAGTCTTGTAGAAGCAGCATCTCGCTGGGCACTATTTAAGCCCAACCTCATTCCAACATCAGCCGAAGAACAGTAGTATGTCATCCTTAATCACCATTGCTAAAGTTACTAAAATTATTAATAGCATCCGCTCCTGTTGTTTCTTAAACAACTTGAGCGTCTTTTCAAGGTTAGCACCTTGTACTGCATTATTACCTGCCTTTAATTCAATACGATATAAGCGTTGCTGAATATCATATATTGTATCATTAGGAATACGAGTACCCATTTTCAGCCAACCACATAATTAGCCCCCACTACAACAGCACCAACCAATCCAATTAATGCCATCATGATTTTTTGCTGTGAAGTCATAAATTGCTCTAGCAATTCATTTGTCATACGGACTTCCGTAGCAACCTCTGCGATACCAACCTGCATTTCGTTATGCTGGTCAGTTAATCGTTGAAGAATTTCTTCGTGTTTATCCACTTTAGACTCTACGCTATCAAGTCTAATTTGGACTACCGCCAAATCGCTCATTCTGAGGACACTTCCGCGGCTGCTAATCTTTCGATGAGTTCAGCCTTAGTTCCCGATATAGGAAGCCCCTTCTCTTTGCAAAGTTCAATCAATTCTGACTTTTTCTTGGCTTCCATAACTGTTTCAACTGCGTCTGCAACATCGTCAATCTTACTCTCACTTTCTGTTAGGGTATCAATTACTTCATCAAGGCTCACTTTACCATCCGCCATAATAGCCTTATATTTCTTCAATCCCCAAACAACAAGTGCGAGAATAGCAGCGATTGCCGCAATCCAAAGTTCCATTTCTACTCCCATTATTTCCATTTTAACTTACCTCCCTGTCATATATGACTTGCTTCATTGAACTGTGTGGTATTACCGTAAATGGTCTATCAGCGCCTTTTCGGTAAATCTTGAATCCGTGGGGTGTTTCTTCAATGTTCACATTAGTATAGGATTTTTCAGGTGGTTGATATACAATTTTACCTGCTCTCACCCTATCCCCTCTAATAACCCTGCCTCTGCTAAACTATTAATGATTTCCCCTATTTCCTCATATTCCAGTAAATCACATGTAGTTTCTGTATAAGAATAACCTACTTCATAGTCTTCATAAATTGCTGGACTTACAAAAACTCGATATCCATGTACTTCATCTTTGTAATCTAATTCTACCCATAGAACGAATCCTTCTGTATTGTCTTTGGCTATAACCGTACCAACTGTTTCACGACAAGAGAATGGATTGACTACACCATGATTAATTGAGGGTCCTGTGATACTTACTACTATTATTATTGAAAGAGAAATTGCAATTATAGCATCTACCAAATCTACTCTCATATATTCATAGAGATACAGAGTGATGCTTCAATTATCGCCAATTCGGGCCTTCAAACCAACCTACAAGAGAGGTTCTTGAACCACTTGTAATTGGCATTACTGCATGTTCTTGATAGGGCATAAATAACAATACGGTTCCTTGTTTTCTAACTGCATCAGAACTAGGGCTAATATGATGCTTAAAAGCAAAATCCCCCCCTTCATATTCTTCGGGGTCTGTTAACTGAATGACTATTGACATTTTTCTATTTCTACCATCTTGTCTATTCCAATCAATATCATGATGGAAGTCATAATGGTAACCCGGTTCTAAATACTCAGTAAATTGGATAGGAGGTAATGTATCGTAATCTACATTAAATTTCTCATTGGCTTCTGCTGCTAATTTGTAACATAAGTCATAGATTTCTTGGAATGTATCATCATGAGGAAGCCAACGAATTTGTGTTTTTCGTGCCCCATCATTTTCCCCATCGTCTTCCTGACCAGTACGAAAAGTCTTTGCCTCCTGTGCTGGCATTGTTTTACCTAATTCAAGCCATCTTTCACATGTTTCCTTTGGTATGTATTCTTCATACATTAACCATTGAGGATGCTTAAGAAGCATTGCCATACCCTTCCCTAATTCCTATGGTACATAAGGATGACTATTTAACAATCGGTACCGTCGGTAAAACCATCCATTGTTTTCAAATGAAGATAGGCCTGTTTAATTAGGTTGTATTGATTCTTAGACGCAGCCGTGTCTAACTCAAACCTACCATTGAAGCCACCTACGGCAGAGGCTTCATCCTCGTAGGCTGATACTGATGCGAAAATCTTACCGTTGTAATACACATCGAAAGTCGTAGTGCTAATTTCATCACCGTTCTCATCTTCCGTGATTTCCACTTTCTTATCTACCCTTGCATCTCTAATGATACAATGTGCCTGTTCACAAGTTATTCCAAAGTTAGTCTCATATTCTATTCTTAATGCCATTTTAGTTCACCATCCATTCAGGTTTTGTTGGTATGTT
>CEOH01004873.1_pt1 | contig 37942 bp, 45 predicted proteins | sample 530311 | NCBI WGS metagenome assembly CEOH01 (sample SAMEA2619923, study PRJEB7988) | marine metagenome | biome: marine biome (ENVO:00000447); feature: deep chlorophyll maximum layer (ENVO:xxxxxxxx); material: "saline water (ENVO:00002010), including plankton (ENVO:xxxxxxxx)" | depth 60 m
CTGGAATCTAAAAACAGACGGTACTTGGTATCATTTTGTAGTAACATATGACGATCGCTCAGATACATCTTCTGGTGCGGATCGTAAAATATATGTAAACGGCGTGCTCCGGAGCACAGACACTATCAATTGGAGCGCTACAGGTGGCTCAACTGGTGGTATGTATTTTGGGGCAAGGAATAATGAAGATAACTGGAACAATGGCTGGGCTTGCGCTCTTAGTGAAGTAGCTATTTTCAATACCGCAAAAGATGCTGACTGGGTTGCAACTGTGTATGATAGTAACGGTCCACAGATACCACGAACACGAAGAAAGTTTGACCTTAGAAAACAAAGTGGCCTTGTGGGGTATTGGAAATTTAATGAAGGTAGTGGAACCACCATCACTGATTACTCAGGAAATGGCAATCACGCAACTTTTGGCGCCATTTCCGGAGGTACAACAGCTTATCCAACTTGGGACTCAAGCCCTTTTTCAAATTCTTAAAACTATTTAATAATATGCAAAAACTATTCGAAAACTGGAGAAAATATTTAATCGAAGTTGACACAGACAACGACGGGATCGACGACGAGAAAGAATTAGCTATTATCGATAAAGGTGAGCTTGAACCGCAAGAACAGGAAACATCTGACGAACAAAAGATTTTTAATGCTTTTCTGGACAACGGTGTTCATGGTTTGCATTTAGCTGAAATGACAGGATCACCAATCGTTGGGGATCTAAAAGAGGTAGTACAAGATGTGCACAGTTATATAGCTATAATAGAAGACCCAGCTGCTGACCCTCAAAAACTCGCAAATAGTTTGGACTGGTGGACAACATCGATCGGATCCGGGATATATGCTGCAGGAGAGAAAGCTTTGATCGACGAGGATGAAATTCGAACTATAGTGGACGATTTTGAAGAGATGGTGGTAGAAGCTGGAGATTATGTTTGGTGGCATGGAAAATATGCTAATAAGGCGCCTCGCTTCAATGTTGCCTCTAAAGAAAGATCAGCCGCTCTGTTGAGCGATCTTAAAGAGTGGGCTGGTGTATGAAAATTTTGACAAACATACGTAATTTGCTTAAAAGACTTTTTGGTTTTCCAGAAGTAATTCGCTCAACAGCGTGTCAGGGAAAAACAAAGAGAGGAGATTCAGTCTTTTTCTGTATAAAAGCTTCAGGACATTTTGGGCCGTGTCGAACCTATAATGGCCGACACTTTTTTTAAATATGAAATTTAATCTAGATTTAAAATCACTAATAACAATTATCACTTTTGCAGTTGCTGCTAGTGGATTTTATTACACAACTCAAACTAGAATTGATAATCTTGAAAAAGAAGTTGTCCAACTACAAAAGCAAGTCAAAAGATTGACAAGACTGGTCAAACAAAAATGAAAAATTTATTTGAAAATTGGCAAAAATATTTGCGAGAAGAAGACAATGATCAGCCTAAAGTTGCGTGTGACTGTCTATGCACTGATTGTGTTTGGAATAAAAACAAGCAATGTGTAGCCAAGGAAATTAAACTAGATTTTGCGAAAACAAAAGAAGGGAAGACTATCTGTGAATGTCTAACTTACGAGGTTAAGTCAGGAGAAAAAAAAGGACCAGATAGCCAGAAGATACAAGAAAGTATAGAAAAAGTTTTGGAAATTCAAGTAAGAAAAATTTATAAATCACCGGTTCTTAACGAATCTGGAGGATTACAAATAAAAGCTCAATTAATAGGCGCTTATACTCAAAAGCTCATGGAGATGATTCGCGAAAGATGGACATCTTCTTCTGAATATAAAGTCTTGCAAGAAATGGGCTATGAAGTACAGGTTATAGATGGCGACGATATGGTGGAGGAAAACTATATATTATTAACCAAAGAACTGTTATGAGACAACAAAAAAAACACAAACCACTCGATGAGGCGCTTAAGGAGTGCAAATGTATAAAAGAGTACGAAGAGGTTGTTGAACTGTGGAAGACCTATGGAGGCGGCTGAGAGGTGCGAAAACTATTTGAAAATTGGCGAACTTTTCAGGAACAAAAAGACAGTAGATCCTCCCTATCTGCAGCCTTTGGCGAGCAGGGAAAAGAAAGGCCCTTTGCATTAAGCATCCCTGGCGATCTAGATGTAGAAAGTCCAATTAATATAATATTGTATTTTCATGGCAAATATAGAGTGAAAGTTTTCGATCACAGCGCTAGGCTGGACAAACTAACTTCCAGGGTTCCAAAAGAGCCAAATACTGTCTTGGTAGTTCCCAATTTAGGGGCAGATCCTCAGAAAAAAGGCAATTATCTACCTAGTGATTTTTTAAGATATGTATCCGATACGCTCGGAGGCGCTGTACAGTTTGGAAAAATAAGTTTGATCGCTCACAGTGCTGGAGGCAAGCCCATGAGCAATTTTATACTGTCCTTGGATGATGGTTTGCTAAGCAAAGTTCACGTGACATATTTGGATGCTACCTACAGCCCTGGAATAGTTAAGCGCGCTGTCAAAAAAATGGAAAAACTAGGACTGTGCGACAGAGTAGATATTACCTGGATCGAGGGGACGACCACTCATGCCCGGGCAAAGAGTCTTCCTCCATGTGTCAAGCAAAGGTCTGCGCAAAAAGGCATCAAGCATAAAGATTTAGAAGTCCCTCCAGAATGGGGCGATAAAGAGGCGCAACAGACTAATTAATTAAAGGGTGTTGTAAAATATGAAAGAAATTTTAAAATCTTGGAGAAGATTTGAAAAGTCTATTATTGCTGAGGCTAGTGAGCGTATCTTTGTCGCCTCTCCGTCTGGTGAGGTTGTTGAAGTGGTGCACGCCATGGCCAATTGGTATCAGGCCGGCGTAGAGGCAAGAGCAGCGCAGAGAGATGCCGGCGAGGGGACATATCAAGGCGGAGAACAAAGAAGGGTGAGGGTTTCCCCAGAGCCAGGCAGGAATCTCCCTAGAACTATCTCAGGTGGGCCCATGCCTCCTCCAACTCCAGATGTTGCTCAACAATTTCCGGATGTGACTCCAATGACGCCAATGATCAGATCTGGTGAAGTTGATCTTTATCTCTCTCAGAACAACCCTGTGCTCTTAGACAAGGTAACACAAAGAGCAATTGAGTTCAAGATAGATCAAAATTCTGGCACACTACTTTCTATAGAAGAATATTCTTCTGATATGCTCAGGGATCCCGAAGCGGACCCTGTTGATTCAGGACCTAAACAGAAGCGGCAAGGACGACGCAGGAGACAACCGAGACAACTTTCTTCTGGCATGGTAGATGCTAAAAAAGTTGACAGCTTGGTCCGGACGGATACTTCAAGAGCGATGACTCCGGAGCAGAGAAAGCAATTGCTAGTACATATTCGCAAGCAGCTAGAAATCACCAAGGCGTGGAAAGATTCAGCGCTTGATCTCGTGCGTGGCGCGCACGGTGATCTTATGGACATAGAGGGAGAACTGGCCATAGCCGCGGCTGAGCAGGACGCGAAAGAGCAAGCAGAACTTAGAAAAAAAGCTGGTACCAGAGCAAAATTTTGGCGTAAAAAAATCTTTAATTGGGTTAAGAATAAATGGGTCTATAGGCCGGCCTTGTTGGGGGGCTTAGGCCACGAGTATGGTCTGTGGCCGAAGGCCAAGGCTAAACTTGACACGCGCCCTAAGTGGCTTCGACTGGGATTTCAGTCTAAGGAGGAGTGGAAAACTCAAGCATATAAGCTTAAAAATCTTCGCGGCCCATTCGGACCAACCGAAAATCCCATGTCCGTGTTTTTTCAAGAAAAGCCTGCTCCGGGACGGTTTGGCTTGTCTGGTGTAGAATTAAAAATAGGAGAAGGGAAAAGAGGAAATTCAATTGGCGATGTAGTAGATCTAATGAAACGTCGAGGAGACGTCGAAGAGGCAGAGGAATTAGAGGAACTCCGACAAGATCATGAAAATAAATTTCGAGAGGTACAGGAAACACAAGGTAGAGAAAAGACATTTAGAGATATCAGAGTTCCCGATCAATCGAATCCCGGAAGGACGCGACCACTCAACGATGGCGAGATTGCTTTGCTCTCACAAGGAGAGCTGGAAATTTGGGATGATCGGCCGGGTCGTCACGGGGAAACGTGGAACCCGGGCAGAGCTGAACTTGATGATCCTCTTCCGAGAGACAGGCAATTTTATACAGTAGACGATTTGTTACAAATTGAGGAGAAAATAAAATTCCACCTAGAAGGCTATGAAGAAGTAGTTGATCGTCGAGATAAACATCCGCGGAATCCTGACAAGCCTTTAGACGATGATGATGCGCCAGACAAGCGAAAAAAGACGAAAGCTTCACCGCTGGATCCTGACTTCAAGCAAACTACTCTAGCGGATTCATTAAGGTCGGTGCGCAAAATGGTTGCCATCAGCGGCCTGGCGGCGGCGCTCCTGCTCTGGGCGCAATTAGCTAAAGCACAAGGGCGACGGAGAAATGAAGGCAAAGACCCGTTTGACGCAGAGGCACTAAAAGAATACGCACTGATAACCGTTGAATATGGCATCGGAGTAATCCCGGTCGTCGGGGACTTTTGGGATTTTTTCTTGGGGATCTGGGATATTATTGCTAGCGAAAACCCAAAACTAGCATCTCGAATTGCTGGACGGGCCACGGGCGAATTCTTTGGTATATTACCACCTACACAAACCGGAGGCTCCGGAGCAGACCGCGCGTTAAATTGGCTCATGAAAGATCCATTATTTTTAGAATATATTAAAGATCCCAAACAGGCTCATTTATGGGATCATCCTATAGTAAGACAACAACTAGCTGCCGATAAGGCCCGGCAACCGCCAAAAGCTGAACATGTGGACCGATATTTACGTACGACAAGAGAAGACGTGCTTGTTCCTCGCCATGATCTTGGCTTGAGCAGCGCTGATGAATATCCAGAAAAATTTAAAAATATAATAATTCATGGTGACAGAGCTATTAAAGTTGATGGACAGTACGTACTTAAGCCTGAGTATTGGGGCATGAGTCCGGATAATCCAGCGCTGAGAAGAAGCCCGGGTCTAAATGAGAGTTTTCAAAGATCAAAAATAAAAATATTAATTAAATAACTTAACTTATATATAAAAGAGTTTATTATATAAGAGAGCTTGTTTGGTATGAGCATATTATAGGAACTAATTTTATGAGTGTAAAAGAAGAAGATTCAGAGCATATTAAGATTGAGAATATTCAAAATGAAATCAATAAATTATCTGATGAGGTATTTTTGATTCAGAGAGATTTAGCAAACTTTAAAAAAGCTGTAGAGGATGATCTAGATAAGTTCGAAAGACAATTACCAAACTTGATTAGAGGTAAAAAATGACAATATCCAAATATATTTTAGTATTAGCTATGGCTACGATCCCAGCATCGACGCCAACAAATAGTCAGTCTGTTTCTTCCGATAGGGCATATATATTAGGATTCGAAGACGGATCTGAAGCAGTGACTAACGCAGTTAATGCAGAAATGTGCGCCAAACATTATAGACAGCAAGGTCAAGGCCCCGGACCAGAGTGTTACAAATTTTTTGAAAATTTTAAACTAAGAGTCGCTAGGTATGACAAGATCAAGAGAGATCTCAAGGCTGCGGAGGAAGAAAATGGGAAAAATAGCTCAAGAGATAAGAAAAATTCAAATAAGAGAAAAGTTAAGTCTCCCTGAATTATTCGCGAAATATCCTCATTTAGCCAGCCTTCAGCATGAAGAGCTTCGCGAAGAAATGGAGCTAGATGAGAGAAAAGAAGAGAAGCAACTTAAGCTTTTATTAGATTGACAACATGATACATGTTCCTACGGTATAACCATGGGACAGTATCTCCTCGCTCTTATAAAGCGTAGAAAGAGTAGTTGGTCACACGTGGGTTCGAGCCCCACTTGTCCCACCAGTTATTGAGAGAGTGGTTATGCAAAGAAAAAGTAAGCAAATTTATCTGAATGAATATAATAAATATAAGAACATCCAGCTGTCGCTAGACGAAGTATATGTTAAGAAATCTCGTACTACTGAAAAAGTTATTTTACTAGAAATTGACGAAGAAGCAGAAGTAGCTCGGGTAAAAAACGTTCGCACCGGCGTGTTGCAGACCAAGACTCTTCACTGGTGTCGAAAAAACTTAGTTAAGCTATAATGTACACATACAGTGCTTATGTAACTAAAGTTTACGACGGCGACACGGTGACTGTCGACATAGACTTAGGCTTTGGAGTACTTCTTAGAAAACAACGACTTAGGTTGTTAGGAATTAATGCTCCAGAAGTTAGAGGCACCTCTCGAACTCAGGGTTTAGCTTCAAGAGATTTTTTAAGAAAAAAAATTCTTAATAAAAATATCGTAGTTAAGACTCATAAAGATAGAAAAGGAAAATACGGTCGCTTGCTAGCAGAAATATTTTTAGATAAAGAAAACATCAACCAGCTATTGCTATCTGAAGGTCACGCAATAGTATACTAAGCCTCCTTAGCTCAGTTGGCAGAGCACCGGACTTTTAATCCGTAGGTCGTAGGTTCGAACCCTACAGGGGGCACCAATTTCCAATAAGGAGAAAGACATTAACAGATGGCGCTCATGGACATATAATGTAACTGATGAGTTTAAAAATTCATCAATAGATGAAATTAAACAAACTCTTAGAGCCACTAGCAATCCTTTTTCTGTTCTTATGGAACACTGGCAAGGCGATTTTAATATTGGCACTATGATAAGGAATGCAAATGCTTTCAACGCTGAAAAAGTTTTTTATTACGGTAAGAAGAAATATGACCGGCGCGGTGCTGTCGGAACTCACCATTATGTTGATCTTGCTCACATCAACGATCCTGGGAGGCTTGTTTCTCTTAAATCTAGTTTTACATTCGTTTGCCTGGACAATGTAGAGGGGTCGGTTCCTCTAGAGAGTTTTGTTTGGCCAGATAATCCTCTCATGATCTTTGGTGAAGAAGGGACTGGGCTTACAGATGAAATGCTTTCGCTAGCAGATCATGTTGTATCGATAACTCAGTACGGCTCAGTACGCAGCATGAATGTCGGAACATCTTCTGGTATTGCTATGTACGATTTTATGAGAAAATTAAATGAAGCATTGTAATTCCAAAATTACTTAAATCTTACAGCCTTGCTGTCTTTGGCTTCTCTTCCTCTGATTTTCATGTCTCTTTTGACATTGCGAAGAATAAATCTTATTGTTGGGCTGTATCTAGTGCCTAGCATAATGTGATGAAACCTTATATATCCGGCTGAAATAACGCCTACTAATGCGCCTTTTTCGTTCATTATAGCCGCACCTGACATGCCACCTAGTACTGGCATTGTATACATTGCTTTTTTATCAAATTCGTAATGATTATACATACCGCTAAATAAGCCTTCGAACAATGGCGCGGTATTTTTTTGAAAGATTCCACCAGGAGCAGCCATTGAATACACTTTATCTCCTCTTTTAGGACGCTTTTTGCTTAAATAGAGGGGCTTTGCAAAGAGGCCCCATACGTGTAATAGGCAAAGATCTTCTTCATTATCAATGTCGAGAACCTCCGCAGAATATTTAAAATAATCCCAGTCATAGACAAAAAAGAAATTTCTTGTTATATGTTTTTGTTTATTGGTATTGTCCGGAATAACAATCGATTCTATTGATTCAATTTTTTCTCCGCCGCGCTCACATATATGGCCAGCGGTTATTACATAAGATCCTGTTTTTGTTCTCCCAACTACAGCTCCAGAGCCTGTGGATCCCCCTCTAGGCGCATAACATTCTGAATTTAGATCTTCGACATCATCTGGCGTACATTTCATTTTGTATATTAGATTTTCAATTTTTACAAATGACTGAAGAGGCCACTTAAATTTTTTTGCCTTAGTGCTCTGAATATTTCCTGCACAAGATGATACTATGGGAAACATCATAGAAAGAAAAACAAAGATAAAAAAATGTTTTGATTTTGATAACATCTAATATAAATAGAAAACTATTTACATTACAAGGCAAAAGACATGAAAAAAACCTACGTTCTTGATACCAACGTTTTTTTAACAAATGCACATTCTATATTTGAATTTAAGAATAACGACATTGTTATACCTTTAAAAGTATTAGATGAAATAGATAAGCATAAGAAAAGACAAGACGGTGTTGGCCTCAATGCGAGATCAACTATTCGGATCCTTGATGGTCTGAGAAGTAAAGGTAACTTACATAAGGGTGTTCGCCTAGGTAAGGGCCTAGGATTGCTATCGGCAAGAGGATACGATGCAAAATCTGTCCCTCCCGATTTTGGCCTGGACAGCGCGGACAACGAAATTATTGGCACTGCTATAACAGAAAAAAATCGTCATGCGCGTCGTAAGGTAATTGTTGTTACACGCGATATCAACATGAGGGTAAAGTGCGATTCTCTTGGCATACCAACTGAGGATTATGTTCCTAATAAGATAATTTCAGATACAAGTGAATTATATACTGGCTTTACCAAACATCTGGTAGATGATCAAGTCATTGATCATTTTTATGCAGGAGAAGAAGTTTTCCTGGAGGAGGACGAGATAAATATTTTTCCAAATCAAATGGTTATGCTAGTTTCAAATGCTAATGATAAAAAAACAGCATTAGCAAGATTTATAGATTACGATTCTAGGCTTAGAAAGGTTAATGAATACAAGAATGGTATTTGGAGCTTAAAGCCTAGAAATAAAGAACAAATGTTTGGATTGGACTTACTGTTAGATCCGTCGGTGCCTATAGTTACTTTAATAGGAAAAGCCGGCTGCGGCAAGACGCTCTTGGCCTTAGCTGTTGGTTTAGAACAAGTAATAGAAAAAAATATATATAAAAAATTAGTAGTTTCCCGGCCAGTGCAGCCATTAGGAAAAGATATTGGCTTCCTGCCAGGAACTATGGAAGAAAAGATGAAACCATGGCTTATGCCCATTCAGGATAATCTTGATTTTCTTTTAAATGGAAAAAGAGAAAATATGAGTCATTTTTTTGATGACAGGACAATCGAACTGGAAGCTTTGACTTATATTCGAGGTCGCTCTATTTCTAATGCCTACATCATCATTGATGAAGCACAAAATTTAACAACACACGAACTTAAGACTATAATAACAAGAGTGGGAGAAAATACCAAAATAGTCTTAACTGGCGATGTCGAGCAAATAGATAGTGTATATCTAGATGCTACCTCGAATGGTCTTTCTTATGCTGTGGAAAAATTTAAGCCACATCAACTAGCCGGCCACGTTACTTTAGTGAAAGGTGAAAGATCAAAAGTCGCGACATTAGCCTCGAAAATACTTTAACAAGAGAATGATATGAAAATTTTTAAAACTTATGCTACTTTTTTTGGCGCTGTCGTGCTGTCCTTGACAGCGTGCGATATAAATGTAGCTCTAAGAGATTCCAATGTAGTGGAAGATATTCAAGCCGATGTTAACTTCTCGGATATTGATAATCCAGATTCAACTATTGACGCCGCAGAGCCCGCTGAAGATAGTAAGCCAGATTCAAATTTTTTAGATGTTGTCATCGCCGTCGACCTGCAAGACTCAGAGACACTTGAAGAAGTTCTCTCCTATCCACCCGGACCTTATTCACTGAATAAATTTCATATTGTCCCAAACATGACGTTTTATGAGCCATGGAAGGATGAGTGGATTGAGTTGGGAGATTTTTATAAATCAGAGAAGGTGAAGGCCTTAGTAATCGTTTCTAGTGCCGGCTGGTGTGGTCCGTGCCTGATGGAAGCTGCAGCCTTGGTCAGCATATATGAAGAATATGCACCAGATGGCCTAGAAATAATCTATACTCTTGGAAACGCTAATATTCCTGGAGATGTTCCGTTTGATACAACGCATGGAGATACTAATTCAGCCGGCTTTGCAGCGGATTTATATTTTATGGAAAGCTGGAAACACATGGCAGAAACAGAAGCGGGACAAGCCATACCATATTCTTTTTATGCCGATCCAAAAAGAGAATTTCTGCCATATGCACCAAATCATGCATGGCCGTTTTCTATTTTAGTAACCACAAAAGATATGGGCATTCGCCTTGTTGAAGAAGGCTACTGGTCTGCTTTGATCGAAAATAAAATTAATATGGTACTTTACAACGAAGTACCTAACCTTCCTTTTGAATAGGAGTTGAGTATGGAACATATAAGCGAGAAAGAATTTCTAGAAAAGAATCTTAAAGAAGTTGTTAGAAAAGAGGGCCCGTTAAAAAATCTCTTGATAGAGTATGTGGGCGACAGAAAAAGACCAGAAGATAATAATGTGACAGTGGAAATGATAGTAGAAGTCTTAGCTGATGAGTTTCCAGAATTCTTGTTGGCAATTGCTGAAGAGAACTGGGTTCGAGGATATCAGCAGGCTCTAACAGATGTCGATACAGGTCGTTCCATCGAGGAGTCTCATGATAAACAAGAACAAGATAATAGACTACATGAAACAGCGGAATAGAACTCTTTCGCAATATCATTTTGGAAATATCGATGTCGTTGTAAAGGATGAATTGACAAATAGTATAGATATTTCTAGAGTTTTTAATGATGTTGTACGAAAAATTCCAGATCATTTTTTAAATCTTATTGAGATTGTATATGTGGGAGATTTTGATTTTTTAAAAGAAAAGAATGTCAATGCCGCATATATGGATGGCGCTATTTATGCTTCTAATGTGCAGGATAGCGAGGAAGACTTTTTAGATGATGTTGTTCACGAGATAGCACATGCAATAGAAAAAAATCACGGTGATTCAATTTATGCTGACGGTGCTATTGAGCGTGAATTTTTATTAAAAAGGAAAGCACTAGAAAATATTTTAAAAGAACACGGGTACCATACTGAGAATATCGATTTCTTAAACACCAAGTACGACAAAGAATTTGATAATCTTACTTTCGAAGAAATAGGCTATGATTCTCTAAGATTAATGACGGTGAATATTTTCTTGAACCCTTATTCTACTATTTCATTGAGAGAATACTTTGCAGCTGGATTCGAAGAATATTATTTAGGAGATAGCTCTTTATTAAGAGAAATATGTCCTTATATATATAATAAATTAATCTTTTTATTTGAGCAAGAGTTGGAGAATAATGAATACTGAATTTGTCATAGATAGAGAAAACAACCAATTACTGATGACGATTACAGCAGAATTTCGACACAGAATGTCGAATGATCATGTGAGAATCGGCTTCTCAGCAGCCAATAGGATTTTAAAGGAGCAGTTTGAATGTCCAGAAGATCTTATTTTAGGAGAGTGCCTAACTCCTACAGCTAGCGTTGATAACGAATACCTGAATCGATGCTGCGTAACATGGACTTTTTCCTTGATATCGAAATCACCTGCACCGGTGGCAAAGAAAGCTCGCACTCGTTCGAAGAAAAGCACGACGAGGGTTAAATGAGGAAACATATATCTTTTTCAGAGTTGAAAATCTGGAATGAGTGTGCATACAAACATAAGTTGATGTACATTGATGAAATTAAAAAATTTCTAGGAAACGAGCATACGGCCTTCGGGAAAGCTATGCATGATGTGTGCGAGAATCTTCTAACTTCTGATAAAGATTTCGATGCAAAAGAGTATTTTAATATTCAATTTTTAAACGAACTGAAAGAACTAGAACAGACGGGCATGGAGCTTAAAGGCGACCTTATCAAAGATATGAGAAAGCAGGGGGTATCTTTGATACAGCACGTGCTGCCTGCTGTAAAGAAATTTTTTAAAAATTTTGAAGTAGTCTCTGCCGAGGAACAACTTTACGAAGCTTTAGATGAGAACGATGTAAAATATAAAGGATTTATAGATTTAGTATTAAAGACTAACGATGGGAAGTATCACATCATTGATTGGAAAACATGTTCATGGGGCTGGGATTCTAAGAAAAAATCCGATAGAATGATCACCTATCAATTAACTTTTTATAAGAATTTTTTTGCTAAAAAGCATAACATAGACCCAAAAGATATTGAAACTTATTTTGCTCTCCTGAAGCGTACTGCAAAAAGCAATCATGTCGAAATATTTAGGGTGACCTCTGGTCAGAAAAAAACACAAAATGCTCTTAACTTATTAGACAAGGCGATCTATAATATTCAGAATAAGAAGTATATTAAAAATAGACTTTCTTGCCATGGGCGCTTTGGCCCATGTGAGTTTTTAAATACGGAGCATTGTAGACTATGAAAAAAAAGATCAAGGTTTTTGTCTTGGCAGACCATCCTTTCTCACCATCTGGAGTGGGTACACAGACTGGATACATGGTAAAGAGTCTTCTGAATACAGGAGATTATAGCTTCATATGTTTTGGCGGTGCTGTGAAACATACAGATTATTCGCCACAAAGATTCGAAGAATTCGGAGATGATTTAACGATTTATCCGGTCGATGGTTACGGCACTCAAGAGTCAGTTAGATCTTTGATTCGCACTGAGAGACCAGATATACTGTGGTTCATGACAGATCCACGCTTTTTTCCGTGGCTTTGGGAGATCGAAGATGAAATTCGCTCTTTAATGCCTATGGTGTATTATCATGTATGGGATAACCTTCCCTATCCAGATTTTAATAGAATTTGGTATGAATCTACTGACCATATTGCATGTATATCAAAAGTTACACACGACATTGTTAAAAATGTAGCTCCTGATGTTGATACGTGCTATTTTCCGCATGCTGTTGATTCAGAGATTTTTAAGCCTATCGAAACTGAAGAACTGCCTGAGCTTAGAAAAAATCTCAATATGGATGAGAAATTTACTATTTTTTGGAACAACAGAAATGCGCGCCGTAAACAGTCCGGTACATTAATCTTTTGGTTTAAAGAATTCTTGGACAGGGTCGGGCACGACAATGCACAGATGATAATGCATACAGATCCACACGACCCTAATGGGCCAAACCTAACATCAATAATTGGCAACTTAGGATTGACAAACGGAGAAGTAAGATTTTCTACCAACAAAGTCGACCCAAGACAACTCGCAGCAATATACAATGCTGTGGACGTTACGGTAAATATTTCTGACGCAGAAGGATTTGGATTGGCCACACTTGAGTCTTTATCATGCGCAACCCCGATTGTGGTAACCATGACCGGCGGTCTTCAAGAACAGGTGACTGATGGAGAAGAATGGTTTGGAGTCGGAATTGAGCCAAATTCAAAAACTATAATCGGCTCCCAGGATATTCCATACATTTTTGAAGATCGTATTGGCAAAGAGGATTTCTTGAATGCTCTTATGAAGATGTACGAATTCACTGCAGAACAGCGTAGAGAACTAGGTCTCAAGGGACGTGAGCACGTTGTAAAAAATTATAGTTTTGAAACATACTGCAACAAATGGGCTCATCTCTTGAGAGATATACATGAACAAAAGGGATCTTGGGAAACTCGAAAGGGGTACAAGACCTGGGAACTACTAGAGGTTTAAAATGAAAAAGGTACTGCTGAAGGGCCCGTTACTCACTCAGTCTGGTTACGGCCACCATACTCGAACTGTCCTCCGTGCCCTTCGCACTCGCGAAGATTTATTTGATATACATCTTCAGGCGATCAACTGGGGCAACACAAGCTGGCTTTGGTCTGATGATGAAGAGCGTCGTTGGATCGATGAACAATTACAGAAAACTATCGAGTATGTCCGCTCCGGCGGACAATTTGATATATCCTTGCAAGTTACAATACCAAATGAATGGGAAAGAATTGCGCCTGTAAATATTGGGATAACCGCTGGTATTGAGACAGATCGAGTCTCTCCTCAGTGGATCGAAAAATCAAATGTAGTTGATAAGATAATTACTATTTCGGAACACTCAAAAAAGACTTATGCCGGCACGGTTTATGAAGCTGTTAGTCAGACTGGAGAAAATATAGAATTTAGAGTACCAGAAAATATTCCGATTGAAGTTGTACATTACCCAGCCAGAGTTTTTGAGCCAGCAGATATTGAATTAGATTTAAAGACAAACTTTAATTTTCTTTCCGTTGTGCAGTTAAGTCCAAGAAAGAACGCCTCTCAACTATTGGAGGCTTTTATTTCTGAATTCAAAGACGACGAAGACGTCGGGCTGGTTTTGAAGCTAAATATGGCTAAAAACTCAAAGATCGACAGAATGCACACGTTGGCAAGATTGAGGCAGGAAACGGAGAGATTCGGCGATTATAAGTGTAAAATTTACCTATTGCATGGATTTTTAACAGATGCCGAGATGTCTGCCTTATACAATCATCCAAAAATAAAGGCTTATGTGACTTCTACTCATGGTGAGGGATTTGGACTTCCTATTTTTGAAGCGGCATGCTATGGCTTGCCTGTGATCGCTCCGGATTGGAGCGGGCACGTTGATTTTCTATATCAACAGAAGACAGTAAAAGGGAAGAAGAAATCTAAGCCCATGTTCTCCAAGGTTAGTTTTACCTTGCAACAAGTGGAAGAGGCGGCTGTATGGGATACCATTATACAGAAAGAATCTAAATGGGCCTTTCCGGAAATGGGATCTTTGAAGATGTGTATGTCTGATATTAACAAAGACTATGGTCGTTTCAAAAAGCGCGCCACTCAACATCAGAAATGGATACTTGAAAATTTTGCTGAAGAGAAGCAAAATAAGATTATGACTGATGCAATTTTTGATGAGAGCATGAATGAAACCTGGCTAGAAGAAATAGAGAATATTGTAAAAGAATATGAGTAAAAAAGTATTCTACATATCTGATTTTTTTGTTGATGATGTGTTGGGTGGCGGCGAATTAAACGATAACGAACTCTTAAAGATTTTAGAAAAATCGGGGTTTGAAATATCTAAAATGCGATCTCACGCAATCACACAGAAGATTTTATCTGATAATCAAAAATGTTTTTTCATAGTTTCAAATTTTTGTAATTTATCACAGGGCGCAAAAAGATGGCTTATAAAGAATGGAAGATATATAATTTATGAACACGATCACAAATATATATTTACAAGAAATCCGGCAGATTATGATGAATATAGGGCGCCCCAGTCACAATTAAGAAATTTTTCTTTTTATAAAAACGCACAAAAGATTTTGGTCCAATCATCCTTTCATAAAGAGATAATGGAAAAGAATCTAGACTTACGAAATATAATCAACGTCTCAGGGAACCTATGGTCTTTGGAGTCCTTGGAACTGCTGAGGGAGCTTAGCAAGCTAGAGAAGAAGGATTCTTGTTCTATTTTACAGTCTTCTATTGGCCACAAAAACACAGCAGACGCAATAAAATATTGTGAGATCAAAGGAATTTCGTATGATCTGGTCTCCGGAGACAAGTATGAAGATTTTTTAAGAAAACTAGGATCAAATAAAAAATTTATATTTTTCCCAAAGACTACGGAGACTCTCTCAAGGGTTGTCGTTGAAGCAAGAATGATGGGAATGTCAGTTCTTACAAATAATCTTGTAGGCGCCTCTTTTGAAGATTGGTTTCATATGAAAGGCGAGCAGTTAATTGACTATCTTGCTGAGAAGAGGAAGGAGATAGCAGATATAGTTGTCGGCTTAATCAATCAACCATCTTCCAATAAGAGTATAGAGATAAGCATTTTAAGCACTTTTCATCAGGGTGAAAAACACCTCGAAGGATTTTTGAAAGATATAACCAGTCAGACTATTTTCGATATGTGTGAATTGATCTTCGTCGATGCTGCATCTCCTGGAAAAGAGAAGCAAATTATTGAAAAATATATAAAAAAGTTTAATAATATTAAATACATTCGTCTGGAAGAAAAGCTTCCTCCTACTGACTGCATCAATATAGGCATTAAGGAATCTGCTGGTGAGTATCTGACTTTTGGCTTTATTGACGATCGAAGAAAAAATGATTGTCTAGAAGAATTATATAAAGAAATCAGCACCAGTGTTGGGATTGACTTGGTTTATGGAGATGTCTTGCAAACAAAAATTGATAATGAGACGTTTGATGAAAATACATCTGATGGCACACTATTTGAACATTCAACACTACAATTTTCAAAAGAAAATATGGTAAAGTGCCTTCCTGGCCCAATGCCACTATGGAGGGCAGATATTCACGAAATCTGCGGCTTGTTCGATGAAGAGAACTGCAACTACGCAGATGATTGGGAGATGTGGCTAAGGGCTGTCAACACCGGCTCTAGATTCAAGAAGGTAAACAAGACCGTAGGCCTCTACTTGCTGGGTGGGCGTTCTCAACAAAACTTCAATCCTGAGCAGCGCGTCGAAGAGGCGAAGATATTTTTTAGATATCATCATTTATTTGGAGAAAATTTTAACAAATTTAAACCATATTTTTCTCAATTCGTAAACAGGGTATAAAATGGAAAGAAAATATTTACCAACTTTATCTGAGCTAATAGATCGTCTATCAATTGTGCAACTAAAAGAGGTGTTTATTCCGGAACACAAGAAGGCATATGCAGAAGAAATAGAACACATTGTTCACGATATCCAGTTGATTTTAGACTCGTGTGATACAATTGATGCTGAAACCATAAGAGCTATTGTGGTCTTGTCTCAAATGAACTTACATATTTGGCATAATGAATCAAACTATCGAAAAGGCATTAAAGATGGTAATAATCTTGAGCTTACACATGGAATAAATGGAATTAGAAATACAGCTAAAAATAAAATTCAAGAATTAAATGGCGGCCGAAAAGATTATAAAATCGATTGTTTAGCGGCTGAATTTGAAGATTGGGAGGTGAGTTGGTGATGAATTTTCAACAATACTATCAACACTATCTAGCGCTACATCAAAATAAAATGTGTCGCAGACTTCATGTCTTAGGACAGGCTACTACCTTGTTAGTATTGCTTTATGCGATATTGTCTAAGACATGGCTTTTATTGCTGGCAGTGCCTTTTGTGGTGTATCCATTTGCATGGTCTGGGCATTTTTTCTTTGAAAAAAACACTCCGGCCGCGTTCTCCAATCCACTGTGGGCTAAAGCATGTGATTGGTTAATGCTTAGAGATTGGATTTTAGGGAGGATTGAAAGATAATGAATGTTTTAATTACCGGTGGTGCAGGCTATATTGGATCCGAGCTTGTGCAACATTTACTAGATGATGGCCATGATGTCGTTGCATATGACAATCTTATGTATGATCCATCATCTTTATTGAGATATACAAATAATTCGAATTTTAGTTTTGTGAACGGAGATGTAAGAGATATAAGCCTATTGGCAAAACACGTTAAAAAAGCTGATGTGATTATACCTTTGGCTGCTCTAGTTGGCTTTCCGCTATGTCGCGATAACCCACGAGATGCAAAAGAGATTAATTTTGATGTTAACAAGTGGATAGCCGATAATAAATCTAATGATCAAATGGTCATCTATCCTTGCACAAATTCAGGATATGGATCAAAGAGTGACGGCGTGTGCACCGAGGAGTCTCCTCTAAACCCCCTGACACTCTATGGAGTTACTAAGGTAGATGCAGAAAAAGCTTATAAAAATGTAGAAAATCACGTAACATTTAGATTGGCTACGGTCTTTGGTCCCAGCTCTAGAATGAGGAGCGATCTATTAGTAAATAATTTTGTCCTTAAAGCTCTTCGCGAAAGAGTGATTGTGCTATATGAATGTGAGTTTATGAGAAATTACGTTCATATACAAGATGTTTGCCGAGCGTACAAGCATGTTATTGATAACTGGGACGAGTGCAAAAACGAGACATATAATGTCGGCAATGATGCTATTAATATGAACAAACTTCAGCTAGCACAAAAGATTTCAGAACACATGCCTCTAGAGATAATAAAGGCCGAATTTACTAGCGACCCAGATACTAGAGATTATATTGTTAGCAGTGAAAAATTCTACAACAAAGGATTTAATTGTAATTTTGATTTGGATGATGGTATAATACAGCTTGTCAAGGCGTATTCTATCATAGAGAGCCCTTGGTACGCTAATTATTGAGGTGCATTGTGAGACAGTTAGATATATTATTTGTTCACCCTAATGCCTCCAAGGCAATATACCAGGGATTAAGCACTAAGCATTCAGCTATTGAGCCTCCTATTTGGGCTGCCATGTTGGCAAATCATTGTCGCATTCGAGGCTTTGGGGCGAGAATCTTGGACTGCGAAGCAGAAAGACTAGACTATCTATCAGCTGCCTCTGAAATAGTTGATGCAAAAGCAAGAATTGTATGTTTTGTCGTATACGGTCAGCAGCCTAGTGCATCTTCACAAAACATGGAAGGCGCCGTCGCCACTGCAGACGAAGTCAAAAAGTTAAGTCCAAATACAAAAATATTATTTGTTGGTGGGCACGTCGCTGCCTTGCCTAGAGAGGTTTTAGAAGAGCCCTCAATAGATATGATTTGCCAGAACGAGGGCGTATATACTATAAGCAGTCTTCTTAAACTTAACCGGTTTGATGAAGACAGCGAACTTAAAAAGGTCGATGGTCTAGGCTTCAAAGCGCAAGAAGGAATAATTTTAAATAAACCACGACCTATTGTCCCCAGGGCGCTTTTGGTTCATGATCTCCCCGGAATGGCGTGGGATCTCCTGCCAGATATAAAGAAATATAGAACAGCCGGCTGGCACTCTTGGTCGAATAATTCTGAGAAAGAGCCTTTTGCCTCTATATACACGAGCTTGGGCTGTCCTTATCGTTGTTCTTTCTGTATGATAAATATTATCAACAGAACTGATTCCTCTCCCGGAATAGCTAGTGATAGTAGCAATATGTGGCGATGGTGGCCACCAGAATTCATAATTCAACAATTTGATGAAATTGCGAAAATGGGAGTGAAAAATGTAAAGATAGCAGACGAGCTTTTTGTTTTAAATCCGAGGCACTTTGAAGAGATATGCAAGCTGATTATTGAAAGAGGTTATGATTTCAACATATGGGCGTATTCTAGAATTGATACGTGCAAGCCAGAATATCTAGATATCCTCAAAGAAGCAGGCGTCAACTGGCTGGGTTTGGGTATCGAGAATCCAAATCAAACTTTGCGCAAAGAAGTGCACAAAGACAACTTTAAAGAAGTAAAAATTATTGATATAATCAATGATATGCGCGCAGCAGGAATCAACGTTGCTGCAAATTATATTTTTGGCTTGCCAATGGACACAGCCGAGTCACTTCAATTTACATTAGATTTTGCGCTTGAAGCTAATACAGAGATGGCAAATTTCTATTGTGCAATGGCATATCCCGGAAGTCCATTGCACATTCAGGCAAAGAAAGCTGGCCTGGTCTTACCAGACCGATATTCAGGATATAGCCAGCATTCATATTATACACAGAATTTGTCTACAGACAATTTAACGGCAGCGGAAATACTCAAGTTTAGAGATGACGCGTGGACAAAGTACCACACTAATCCAGAATATTTGAACTTACTTGAAAGAAAATTTGGAGAAAAGGCTAAACAAAACGTTGTCGATACTGCTACAATCAAACTCAAAAGACGCATTTTAGGAGATTAAAAAATGCCAGCAAACGATATAAATAAAGTAACGATTCTTAAACTAAGAAGACAAAAAAGAGAAAATACAAAGACTGTGTTGACTACAGCATATGACTATCCACAAGCACGAATTGCTGATGGAGCCGGCGTAGACTGTATCCTTGTTGGAGATTCTCTGGGCATGACGACTCTGGGATATAAAACAACAATTCCCGTAACTATGGATGATATGATAAGACATTGTGAGGCAGTCGCGAAGGGCGCCAAAAAGTCGTTCCTTATTGGCGACATGCCTTACATGTCTTATCAAGTCTCTAACGAAGAGGCAGTCGCGAATGCCGGTAGGTTTGTCCGGGCTGGCATGGATTGTGTAAAGGTCGAAGGAGCAATGACAGAGAGAATAAAAGCCATCGCCGATTCAGGCATTATGGTTATGAGCCATCTGGGCCTTACGCCACACACTAGAGCAAAGCTAGGGGGGTATAGGGTTCAAGGCAAGACAGCTAAGCAGGCTGAGATCATTCTTCAACAAGCACTCGACTTACAAGAGGCCGGATGTACATTCTTGCTTCTAGAGGGTATGCCGAGAGAGTCTGCTGAGATCATTTCCAATGAACTATCAATTCCAGTTTATGGCATCGGCGCTGGAGATAAAGTCGATGGTCAGTTAGTTATTTTTCATGATTTGATGGGCTTGTTCTGGGAGTTTAAGTCTAAGTTTGTAAAGAGATATTGTGAGGCCGGCCAGATTATGCAAGCTGCTCTGACAAGATATGCGGAAGAAGTGAGATCTGGCGAATTTCCAGCCGAAGAAAACTTCTATGCTATCAAAGAAGAGGAGCTAGAAAAGCTGTTAGGCGGTGGAAACTGGAAACACGACGAGGTCATTTATGAGACAGATCAAGGATTTCCCACCAATCATAGTGCTACACCAGAGACTGTAACTATTAAGAATCGCTCTTCAGATTCCGATGCAAAAAAAAAATAGATGAACTAGAAGAATTCAAGAAAGAACTTTTTTCTATGCATAGTGTACAATAGGATAAAATAATGAAAAAGAAGGTCGCCGATTTTGTAATCGATCATATCGCGGACGAGGGAATAAAGGAAGTATTTGTTGTATATGGTGCAGCGAATGGTCATCTCATCGATGCATTTACTAGAAATGATAAAACTAGATATGTTGCTGTAATGCATGAACAAGCCGGCGGCTTTGCAGCTGAAGGATACGCCAAGGTATCTGGAAAATTTGGCGTAGCTATTGCGACTAGTGGCCCCGGAGGAATGAACTTCGTGACCCCTATAGGAAATTGTTTTTATGATTCTGTTCCGTGTGTATTCATTACTGGGCAAATCAAAACTCAATATATGAGACCGGATGAATCAGTAAGACAGATAGGCTTTCAAGAAACGGATATCGTTGGAATTGTCGAGCCGATAACAAAATATGCAAAGTTAGTTGAAAATCCAGAAGATATTCGCTTTGAGCTAGAAAAGGCCATACATATCGCGACATCTGGCCGACCTGGCCCGGTACTATTAGATTTGCCTATTGACGTGGCAAAGACTGAAGTAGAAGTTGACAATCTTCGCTCTTTCGATGCAGAACAAAGCAAGCTAGCTTTCAATCTTGAGAGAATCGATTCTCAGATTGATCAATTTTTAGTTGATTTAAAAAATTCAAAAAGGCCTTGCTTAATGGTGGGCGCAGGGGTTAAGCTATCTGATGCTGATGAGGCGATGTTAGAGCTGGGAAGAAAGTTAAAAATACCTTGCTTCCCTACTTGGAACGCGCTAGATATTATTTGTTCAGACTATGAATACTATGGTGGTCGCATTGGAACTTATGGCGGCGCAGGCCGGAACTTTGGTATACAGAATTCAGATCTTATATTAGCTATTGGTAGTCGTATTTCCGGAAGAATTACGGGCGGTGAACCATCTACTTTTGCCCGCGAGGCTAAAAAATACATGGTTGATATTGATGCGGCTAATTTAGTTAAAAAATGGCAACAGCTTCCTTTTGATGAATGCATACATTCAGATGCAAGGCTTTTTATAGAAAGACTTATCGATCGCTTAGATTATGTTAACTCATATGATTCGAATTATTTTCCTGATTTTTCCAATTGGATGAGCAAAGTGACAGAGTGGAAAGAAAAGTACGATCCAGTGACAACTGAAATGTTTGAAGAAAACGGCGATCTTCATCCCTATGCCTTTACTAGAATTTTATCCGAAGAGATGAAATCTAATGATATTCTTGTGGGAGATTGTGGGGGGAATATCGTTGTGCTCAACCATGCCTTCGAGACCAAGACGGGGCAACGATATTACACAAATAATGGCAACTCGCCCATGGGCTTTTCTTTTGCCGGCGCCCTTGGTGGATGGTTCGCAGCCAATGAAGATCAGAATGTTGTTTGTGTGATAGGCGACGGAGGATTCAATATGAACATTCAGGAGCTGCAAACTTTATTAAATTATAATATCAAACTAAAGACTATTATTCTAAATAACCATATTTATGGCATTACCAAGGCCTTTCAAGAGGTAAATTTTCAAGGCCGAAGCGAAGCCTGCGGCCCCAAAGGCTATTCTCCTCCAGATTTTGTAGCTATTGCAGATGCATACAATGTACCGACAATGACTATCACAGGCGCCGACAGTTATGAACAGGTGAGGACTAAGATAAGAGAGTTCTTAGAGTTTGACGGGCCTTTGATTTGCGATGTGAATTGCCATGAATATCACACATATGAGCCAAAAATTGTTGGCTGGTCAACTCCGGTGGAGGATATGTACCCCTATCTCCCAAGAGAAGAATTTTACGAAAATATGATAGTTGAGCCAATGGAGATTTCAAAGAACCCACCGATGCCCAGCATCTTTGATAAAGAAGGCTCATCAATGGAGTGAGGATATGGGTGTTGATATTTCCTTCTTGCTTTCTACAATGAATGACAAGCGAGAAAATTCAAAATTTTGTCATAAAACTATTAATTCTATACAGGCCATTAATTGGGGCCCGATCAGCTACGAGATTTTCGTATATTCACCTTTAAGCCCTGAAGCAGACGGAGTAACTTGGCTAAAAGAAGAGGCAAGGGAGGGGAGTGTCAAGGGGTTTAATGAGATGTACAAGAGATCATCTGGCACATTTGTCCAGCCGATCACTGATGATATGACATTCCTTACGAGCTTTAAGGAGAATTTTCAAAAAATTCTACATGATTACCGCCGCCAAGAAGATCATATCACCCTTGTCAAGCCACACCACGGCGCCTCTGTTGTTGATTTGTATAACTTACCTATGAATTTTGATAATACTACAAGGCCTCCATGCGCTAGATTTCCTATATTAAGCCGAAGCCTTGTAGATGGGGAACTGTCTGGTGTTATTTATCCTTCCTTGTTTAAGTCAAGATTTATTGATCATTATCTATCTTTTTATTTATTTTATGTAAAAGGATATGACAAAATAAGTGAAAGTACAGAAGATTTCATACACATCCATAATAAACAATCAAGCGATACTTCAAATGATCCATATGACCGAGCTATATATTGCTCTCTCCTCTCTGCGGCGACAGCAAAAAGCGACTTGGGATATGATATTTCCTATTGCGAACTCAAAGAGATAATTGACAACCCGGGCCGGCCAGAGGTGGCCTTTCCTCGCCCACATGAAGCGCCCACTTGGCTTAACAAGCGTCTGGTAATGCCGTTGGAAGACCCCAAGTCTAAGAAAAAAACGTCCCCGAAATCTTCCAGTCGACTGAAAAAACCCAAACTTAAGAACAAAATATCCTCTTTTGAAGTGCCCGTCCCCGAGCGCTCAACATGCGATTGCACGGCCGCAAACTGGACACCCTGTCCGATATGCACACCTGCTCCCATGCCCTCCACGACCAAGACGTTAAAATGAAAAGATTAAAATTATATGTTTATCCACAAGCCTTAAAACATGTACACGATGATGTTGCTATATACTTTAATACTGTGCCAATGAGCAAAAAAGGCCTAAACGAGCACTTTGAGCTAGCGCCGGCGTCCGAAGCTGATTATTTTTATATGGGTCAAATTCCAAATGATAAATTTCGAAATTTCAAACCGTCAGACTTTTCTTTCTTTAAGGGCAACGAGAAGAAACATATTTGCGATATCGAGGGCGAAGGAGGAATGCCCATACCATCGTGGCTTCATGGGTCGATTATAACCACCATGGGACCCCTTAAGAGATATTCAAATATAGAATATTTATTCACTAGGCCGACCTTCTCTTATCTTTTGCTTGAGATTATTAACAACAGAAATGAAGAATACACTCTCCCAGATAAAAGAAGCTTTGGCTTCCGGGGATTTCTGAATCATAGAATTCGCGCCATGATGCTGCACGCGGTGCACCATTCCGATTTTAAAAAAGATATCCATATTAATAGAAGCTGGTCAGGCCCATCGGAAGTAGGATCAGAAGTACAGCAAGATTTTATAGACACTATGCTTTCAAATTCTTTATCGCTGTGCCCCCGCGGCTCTGGCATAGACAGTGTACGCCTTTTAGAGACATGCTATTATAATCGAGTTCCAATTTTAATATCAGATGAAGATTATTTTCTTGTCGGCGAGGATCATTATGATACTAGCTTTATATTCAGAATTTGTGGAAATGATTTGACACCACAAAAAATAAAGCAACAGCTTGAATATATTTATACTCTCCCTCGCGACGAGATAGAGAGGCGCGCCAACGCCGCAAAACAATATTTTGATAATGTAGTTAGAGAATACTTCAAGGATCCAACCGCTTATTTCTTAAAATGGCTAGAAGACAAAAATGAAAATTAATGATATCTTAAACAAAGGAACGTCTATATTCAATCCACAAGCGAAGATAATTGCAAACGTGGATCGCGCTATAGAATTTTTCGAAACTGGCAATGCCAACCCTGTCTTGGTTGAAGTTGACCCAAGCAATGCATGCAATCATGGATGCTATTTTTGTATTTCTTCCTACATACACCTTCCGGAATCAAAAGCTTTGGAGACCTTTGATCGCTCTGTGATGCCGCGAGAGATTTTAATGGGAATTTGCCAAGACTTTGTCGACATGGACGTCCGCGCGGTAAATTGGACCGGCGGCGGTGAGCCAACTATCAATCCTCATCTTAAAGAGGCGATAGAATTTCTTGGCTCACACTCAATTAAGATGGGTATGTTTACAAATGGTACTTTGCTAGATAAGTGGGATATGTTCGACGCTTTGGTAGACAATATGACTTGGGTAAGATTCTCTATTGATGCTGGCACTAAAGCAACATATAATAGCGTTAGAAGAGTCAAGAAATCTCATAATTGGGATAAGATGGTTACAAATTTAAAAAAGCTGATCGATGTTAACAATAGAAAAGGAAAAAAGATAAATATAGGTGTAGGGTTCGTCATCACTCCCGACACATACGAAGAGATTGTTGATTTTGCAAAGTTTTTTAAAGATTTTGATTTAGATTATTGCCAATTTAAGCCCGAGGTGGTCAACCGCGAGCGCGAGTCTGGAGTGCAGAGAGAAATTGATTTTTGGAATGAGAAAGTGGAGCCCCTACTCGACGAGGCCAAAGAAATCTTAGGAAGCAAATTTCAGATAAATGGCTATAAATTGACAGATTTAGAACAAGATCCATCTTTGTATGGTAGAAATTATAAAAGATGCCTAGGCTCTCAATTACAGCCTTGTGTCGGCGCCGACTCTCATGTTTATGTGTGCACCAACCATCGAGGCTATAAACAATATAGTTATGGTAATTTGCGAGAGAGATCTTTTAAAAATATTTGGAATGATATAAAAAAACGCCAAGAAGTAATGTATAATATTGATAAAGTAGAATGTTTCAAGAATTGTACCGAACTTTGCAAGCCGCATGAAAGCAATAAGATGATGTGGGAGCTTCATCAAAATTTTGATAAGATCAATAAAAAAGATCTTATAGAAAAACAAGAAAAGATTAAGTCAAAAATCAAACATCCGGAGTTTATATAAATGAAATCTGTAGTAGTGTATAACACATGTGGAATAAAGAGAGACAATACAGCTTGGTATATAGAGTGTATTAAAAGCTTTTTAAATCAAGATTTTGATGATTATCGAGTGGTTTTGTCGTCGTGTCTAAATAGCGCTGAATGCTTGCAGGAAATATATAAAACCTTTAGAAACGAGATATCTTATTCTTTTCATTCTGAGCCTCATACTGTCAATATAACTTTCAATAAAGCATTGCAAGACTTTACCAGTCATTTTGGAGATGCCGAGACATATGTTTATGTCGACTCTGGCTGTACTTTTGATGATCAAAGAGATATTCTATCAAGACTCTACGAGACCTACAAATCTGGGCCTAACGGAATCATTGCCTTGCAATGTGATACCGACGAGGCACTTCAAGTGCTTGATCCAAAATTTAAATATCAAACTTCAGATGTGCAGATAAAAGATGAAGATTATATTATACCAATTGGAAAGTCAATAAATCAGCATGTACATCTTTTTAGCAATGAGATTTATAAAGCCTACAATAATAAAATTGAACCAGACGTATTTGCTGCATATTGTTCTGAGTCGACATTTAATTTTCTTGCAGCTGCTGTCAATCAGAGGTGGGTGATAATGAAAGATATACAAATAAGACATCTCAAGGGCGTCGATGGTGCGTCTAATTGTAAGCCTCATTGGTCATCCGTTCATAGAAATCCGTGGAATAATTTATTGTGTGGCCGCGACGCGAATGATTTTATTAATGATCCCGAAGCGCGAAGGGTGGGCATGGGATATGAGGAGTGTAACGACATTATGAATCATAATCCAGATGCCTATGGCCCTGATGGCTTTCCTCTTTTTCCTGAAGAATTGAAAAGTATGATAAATAAATATTTTTTTCTCTCCAAAGAAGAGCTGGATTATGATAAAATGAAATGTAAGTTCATACCATGAGGCAAGATGGGTATTATTGAAGAGCGGCAGCAGATCTATAATCTAATAAGAGAAAATTGCAATGTCTTTAATGATCGTGGAATATTTTTTAATATCAATATTGACGATAGGCTGCTTAGCCAACTGCAAAGAGCTTTTGTAGAATACATACACAAGACATTACTTTCTTTTTATGGAAAGAAGATTTTTCTAGCTGATTGGCGATTTGATGAGTGCGACTTTGATTTTTTGAATGTCTATGAGCAAGAAATCTTCGCTCTTCCTAATATAAGCCCAAATGGGGTTTTTTATCCAAAAAGAGAAAACTTAAAAGAATACAACAAGTTGCAGGCTATAGTAACCGATATTTTGATTGACACTGGGCTGATAAATTATATTTCTCATGCACAATGCATCACCCCTAGGATTGTCTCTGGGAGAAGTGAGGAAGTGATGAGAAGCCGCCTGCTAGCTACAGAGAAATATCATTCAGATGCGTGGGCTTCCCAGTTAGGTGATTCTATACTGTCTATTCCAGTTGGCGGTGATCCCACCACTACAGTTGAATTGTGCGAACCGGTTGATCCTTCACCAGACTTTTTTAGTTCATTGACAGACTATGATGATGCGTATAAAAAATCATTTTTTAAATCTTTAAAATTTTTAGATTTTGCTCACTTTGGAGCTATAAATATTTTTGATCATGCTTGCGTACACAGGACACTCAAGCAAGGCGGCGGGTCACGTGTCTCTTTGGAAATTGGCTTAGCAATAAAAGATGGAAGGTCTATTTTTCAAAAAAGTAAATCTTTTGTTTATGAACAATATAGAAATAAGTACCTACCCCAGAGAGATGTATCAAGACTTGGCAAGACTCTTCATATAAATGTTCAGGAAACTTTAGATGATGCCAAGAATTATAAAAATAAAAATTTCCCTAGAAGTCGCGACGAGTTTGAATTTGTTGAGGTTTGATGGATTTTGATTTCTATAAACACATCGAAAATTCTAAAATAGAAGATGTATATAAAATTTCTTTAGATACTTTTTCGGACGAAAGGGGAGAGATCTGGACGATTTTTCGAAATGTGGACTGGCTACCATCTTTTGTGGAGGATAAGATTTCAATTTCTAGACGGAATGTCTTGCGAGGCCTGCATGGAGATGACAATACTTGGAAGCTTATATCGTGTTTGCACGGGGAGATGCTACTGGTCGTTGCTGACGCCCGACGCCATTCAAAAACATATGGTTTGACTGAAACGTTTAAAATTTCTGAAAATAGTGGTACACTAGTACTAGTTCCCCCGGGGTGTTTAAATGGTCATTTATGTTTGTCGGAAAAATGCATTTTTTGGTATAAATGGTCAGAAAAATACCACGGACCTGAAAAGCAGGCAACTGTAGCTTGGGATGACCCCGATCTCAAAATAGACTGGCCTATTGATAAGCCTATCCTTTCTAAGAGAGACAGAAATGGAAGCTCATTTAAACAAATTAATTTATTCGGAGGAAAAAGTGAATATAAATTACCCGTTAGCAAAAGAAACGATTAATAATGAAGATGTGGACGCCCTCTGCGACTGGCTCCGTAGCTATCCGAGGCTTACGAAAGGCGAGTTAACATGGCAAGTCGAAGAACAGTGGGCAAACTATATTGGCACAAAGCATGCTGTTTTCAATAATTCTGGTTCTTCTGCAAATTTGCTTATGATCTACGCAGCGATCGCAGCTGGTCGTATAGAAAACAAAAAGATTGCTGTACCCTCCGTTGGGTGGGTTACTACCATTGCACCAGCGATTCAATTTGGTCTTGAGCCGTTTATGGTCGGCGCCGACCCGGATACATTTGGCATGGATCTGGATCAGCTAGAGCAGCTGTGCGAAAAAGAAAGGCCAGATGCTGTTATTTTTGTCCAAGTTCTTGGCGTCCCGCATTACAGAGAAAGATTGCTAGAGCTAAAGAAAAAGTATGGATTTTGCTTACTAGAAGATGCTTGCGCTGCTCTGGGCGCTGAATATTCTAATGGAGATAAAATTGGTACAGTTGGGGACATGTCTTCGTTTTCTTTTTATTTTGGCCATCAGCTTTCTACTATCGAGGGCGGGATGGTCAATACAGACGACAAGGAGCTATTTGATGCCTTGCTAATGTTGCGCAGCCATGGCTGGGGGAAGGATTTGGCTGAGCAAAGCTATACAAAGCTCGTGGAAGAGTATCAAATAGATGATTTTCATAAGCCCTTTACATTTTTTATGCCTGGGTTTAATCTAAGGTCAACAGACCTGCAGGCGTTTTTGGGCATAAGACAAATAGCAAAGGCGCCAGTTGTCGCTCAACGTCGATTTGAGAACCATGTTGCCTACGCAGAGCGTCTTCGAGATACTGTAGAATTTCAGAACTGGGGAGAGAATAAGCCTGTCTCTATTTCTTTCGGTGCCTTGGCAGAGAATAACGACCATAGAAGGGAGATTGTCGAGAGGCTGGTCGAAGCAGGTGTAGAGACAAGAATTTTTAGCGCCGGCAATCTTGGTCGCCATCCCTTCTGGTATAACAAATATGGTAAATTTCACGATCATATTAGTGATAAAATACATTCTTGTGGCTTCTTTTTGCCGAATTATCCTGAATTAACGGTGGAGAATATTGATACTATTTGTAGTATCGTAAAGGGATAAGATGAAAGTTTTAGTTGTAGGCGAGAGCTGTAGAGATGTTTTTAATTATGGTGTTTGTGAGCGCCTCTGTCCAGAGGCACCTGTTCCGGTATTTAATCCAATAAATGTTGTTGAAAATGATGGCATGGCAATGAATGTGAAAAACAATATTAATTCTATCGGCGCCATTAAGGCTGAGATCTTCACCAATCCTAATTGGCGTAGTGTGCGAAAAACTAGATTTATCGACCACAGAACAAATCATATGTTTATGAGGCTTGATGAGAATGACAACAAAATAAAAAGATGCAAGTTATCAAAAATAAATTTTAAAAACTATGATGCTGTTGTGATATCTGATTATAATAAAGGATATGTAACCGAAGAGGATATAAAATATATTTCTTCTGAAAATGATTTGGTTTTTCTAGATACAAAAAAGATGCTAGATCCAGCCTGGTGTTCTGATATTTCATATATAAAAATTAACTCATTGGAATACAACAAGACTGAACATCTTCTGAATGACGATATAAAAAAGAAATTCATCATTACATATGGGCAAGATGGTGCAAAACATAATGGAATTCTGTATCCTGTGCCAAGGGTGGAGATCAAGGACGTCTCCGGCGCCGGCGACACATTTCTTGCTGGATTAGTGACAAAATTTATGCAAACTAAAGATATTTCTGAATCTATACGTTTCGCAAATGAGTGTGCTACTAGGGTTGTGCAATCTCGTGGGGTGAGCGTTGTTTAAGAAAGTCTTTACAAATGGCTGCTTTGATATTCTTCATCCTGGCCACATGAAGCTTCTGCAATATTGTAAAAGCTTGGGGCATGTTGTTGTGGGCCTGAATAGTGATGGAAGCGTCTCAGAAAACAAAGGTCCAGCTCGACCATTTTTTTCTCAAAGAGAAAGAAAGTTTATGCTGGAATCGTGTAGATATGTTGACGAAGTTATCGTTTTTAATGAAAAAACTCCTTATTCGTTAATAAAACAAATAAAGCCTGATATAATTGTCAAAGGTGGAGATTACAAAATAGAAGAAGTGGTTGGAAATAATCTGGCGGAAGTAAAAATTTTTAATTATATTGATGGTTTTTCAACCACTAGAATATTGGAGAGTGAAAAGAATGACATATGTGTTTGATATAGATGGAACAATTTGCGCTAAACTTTGCGAATTAGAAGGTCAAAGTTATGAAGATGCAGTACCATTTCTTAATAGAATAGAGAAGGTTAATAAATTATATGAAGAAGGGCATAAGATTATTTATATGACGGCTCGCGGCATGGGCAGAAATGATAATAACGCTGCGTACGCCAATCAACAATTTTATGAACTAACTTCAAAGCAGTTATCTAGCTGGGGTGCGAAATATCATCACTTATTTTTAGGAAAGCCGGCCGCAGATTTTTATATAGATGACAAGGGAATAAATTGTGAAGAATTCTTTACCGATTAATTTTGTGCCCAAAGGTTGGGGATTTGAGAAGTGGATAGTTAACTGCGAGGAATACTGCGGAAAATTGCTTTATTTTGTTAAGGGCAAGAGGTGTTCGTGGCACTTTCATAAACTTAAGGATGAAGTGTTTTATGTGCAGTCTGGAAAGATCATAGTGAAGTTTTCTGAGCAAGACGATCTCGAAGAAGCGTCCTCTGTTGAATTAGGCCCCGGAGACAATTTTCATGTTTATCGTGGGCTAAGGCATCAGATGATCGCCCTGGAAGATACAGAATTGTTTGAGTTCTCCACACAGCATTTTGATGAAGATAGTTACCGAATAGTGAAGGGAGATTAGTGAAGATACTCGTTACTGGCGGAACTGGCTTTATAGGTTCAAATTTAATTCGCAAGTTGGCTGAAGACAGTCAAAATGAGATCTATTGTTTGGATAATTATTTTACTGGGCTATCCGATAGAATGGTGCCCGGTGTACAATATTTTGCTGGAAATACGAATAATATAGAGGATATAATACATTTTAAGCCGGATGTTGTATATCACCTGGGAGAGTATTCTAGAATTTCGACTAGTTTCGAAGATATAGAGAAGATATGGCGCTTTAATCTTGATGGTACTTTTCGCGTGTTGCAGTTTTGTTTAAAGCATAATGTTAAGTTTGTCTATGCGGGCTCTAGTAGCATTTTTGGCAATTCCGGGCAAGATGAGAACCTAACACCTTATTCATGGGCTAAGTCGAAAATTGTGGAGCTAACAAAAAATTATGCCGACTGGTATGGGCTAGAATATGCAATTGCGTATTTTTATAACATCTATGGCCCTGGGCAAATATCTGATGGAAAATACGCGACTGTTGTTGGAATATTTAAAGAACAGTTTAAGAAGGGTCAGCCGATTACTGTGGTCAGCCCCGGAACACAGAAAAGATACTTTACTCATGTTGAAGATGCAGTCTCGGGCTTGATCAAGATCGGACTTCACGGCCAGGGAGATGGCTATTGTCTGTGCGACGAAGCTTCTTTATATTCCATAGAGGAAGTTGCTAAAATGTTTTCTGATGATATAGTTTATTTACCAGAACAAAAAGGCAATAGAAAAGATCCGATAGTAATAAGCAATAGATGTAGTTTAGAGTTGAATTGGAAAGCTAAAAATAAATTAGCAGATTATATACAACATTTAAAAAGGAGTACAGAATGTTAAAATTATCTGATGAAGCGTTGGGGGCCATCATGATGGCTCTACAAAAGTCCTTGATGGAGCAAAGTGATATTGTTCCAACACTGAAAGGCTTTAATTTTAAAGTAAACGAGGATAGCCAGCTTTTTGTGATGAATCCTCCCATCATTAAGATGAATGAAGATGAGGACGAGGACTTCCCGCCGGGTTCGCTTGATTGATGCCAAGATATATATATAAATGTTTTGAATGCGAAGCAGAAATTTCCTTATATCATTCGATGTCTGAGACTAGGGAAGACTGCGAAGTGTGTCAATCGAAAAAATCTTTGAAAAAGCTTCCATCGCATTTTTCTACAAAAAGGGAAGATAGTTTTTCTCGTCCTACCAAGGTAGGAGATGTTGTAAAGAAATCTATAGAAAATTTCAGAGAAGAGTTAGAGTTAGAAAAAAAATCTCTAGAAGGATTAGAATGGACCCCCGATGAGTAGGTATATTATAGCACTATCTGTTTTGTTGAACGCTGTCTTGCTAATGGCTGTAGTTGGCGTTCTTCCGTTTTTACTATATGTTAGTGTGGTTATTAATATTGTTTTAGTGTGGTTTTCTTTAAAGAGTATCAAGCGAATTGAAGAAACAGGAGATGATATAGATAATCTTTTGGGAGAGTTTGAATCTTTTGCGGAACATTTGGAACAAATTCATTCTTTGGATATGTTTTATGGTGACGAAAATTTACAAAATTTGATTGATCATTCTAAAACGATGGTTAATAGAATAATTGATTTTCAAGATGAGCATTACGAAGTAGAAGTAATAGATGAGGAAGATGATGACGGAACCGAAGAAGACGCTGAAGCGACGCCGACGACCCCGTAGAAAAAATAATTATTTTACAAAAGTTCATGAAGAAGCAATAATTCGTTATGCTCTAACTGAAAGCAAGAGCGAGCGAACAGAACTATATATGCAATTCATTGGCCCTGCGTTTAATGAAATGGTAGATAAAATTGTCTACACATACAAATTTAATAATTTACCAAATATTGAATATTTGAAAGATGATTGCAAGATTTGGCTTATGACTATTCTTGACAAATATGATGTTGAAAGAAAATCTAAGGCATTCTCTTATTTTAGTGTTATAACAAAAAATTGGTTTATACACAAGGTTAAGCAGAACTCTAAAAAGCTTAAAAGAGATATACAATATGAAGATCTGAAAAATGAGACTGAGAATTCTGATCTAGTCGTCCAGAACCTATATGAGTCGCATCGTGAAAACTTTGAGTTCTGGCAACATCTTTTTAGGGAAATAGATGGCTGGGAGAAATTAAAATTAAAAGACAACGAAAAAAAAGTTATTGATGCGATCAAGATCCTTTTTAATAGTATTGATGAGATAGAGATTTTTAATAAAAAAGCTATTTACTTGTATATGCGCGAGATAACGGGCTTAAACACAAAGCAGATTGTAAACAACCTTAATCGCATACGAAAAAGATATAGGGACTTTAAAGCAGAATGGGAAAAGGGAAACATATAAATTCAGAATCCTTCATCGAAGAGGCTATTGACAATGTGAGGAAAGACCGGGCTCTAGCCTCAACTCTTCTTGTAGAATTGATGAAGATTTTAAAAACCGATGAAACAAAACACCAGTATACAGGCCCCGTCGCCGCAAAATATTTAGAAACCTTGCAGCGTTCGAACGAGCAGTTGGTTAAACTAGCTTCTTTGATAACTAAAAAGGAAACCGCGCCTGGTAATTTATCTTCAATAGATAAAACTCAAATCTATGATTTGATAAAAGAAGAATGAAGAGGAACTAAATGTGTCGAAGAAATTTTCACCTATTTGGAAGTGGGTCGGTAATTACGATGCTGACGAGGTAAATCCACAGTACGGTCCTCTTGTCGAGGAGCGACGCGATCGACAGGTGAGAACATCTAAACTACTGCGTCGCAAATTAAATGAACATTACGATGCCGCGAGTCGCTCGACCAATCCATATTCTGGTCGTCATCTGGCCATTGTGTTAAAGGTCCTGACCGGCCCCTCGGCTTATAATGATGCCTCAACAGGTGGTAACTTGTCAAAATCCATGAGACTTTCAGGACAAGAAGATATAGAAGAAAGATCTTCCTCATCTCTTAGGCACGATCCGCCTGTTAGAGTTTTGGCGCATGTGCGAGGAATTGATGATGCCCTTGTTGCACATGTTGGTGGCTTGGAAAATCTTGATTCTGATGATGAATTTACCATAGGCCTGCATGGCCAATATGAGGCTGTTGGTCTTCCGTCCACAGAGGCGCAAAAGATTTCCGTCAACTCAATAATACAGATTGAATTTAATCCTCGGCCAACTGGTGCCTCTGGGAAGCCGTCAGGTATCATAGTTGGAGTAATAGAAGATACGCCAATTCCACATCTTGAGGAGGTCAAAAAGTCTGCCTTGGATAAGTTCAAGCCGCCAGAATGTAAGCAGCCTCGAATCGACGAGGGCCCCGGCCCTGGTCTTTTTGTTGGTAGCACTGTTTCTGACATTAAATCTGATTTGCCAATTAGAAAAGTTAAGGGTAAGATAAAGACTGGCTTTTATGGAAACGGTACTGCACAAACAAAAGAGCACTTCGATGCAGCACTTAACTTATCGGCACCAAGCCCTGTACATAAAATTCCAGGACGCGCTCCGGGCCCTAATAATGCTTTTATATGGGCCGGCCACTTAAAAAATAATGGATATTTGGATTTATTAGATAGGCCGTTATCTTTAGGGCGCGAGACTATTATTTATGCATCAAAATTTTTGGATCTCTCTGCTCCAATTGAAATAAAATATTATTTTCATGATGTAGGCGGCTTCGGACATGCGTGGGTGAATGGGCCAAACACCACTACAGCTCAAGCACGCGACGCCGCAACTACCCCTGAGCCAAACGACTTTCGTGATATTCTAGGCCCAGGTATAAAAGATTTGATTAAAGAAGGGAGAAATTTTGTTCTGGTTATTCCCGAGATGATGTATTCAAGAGGTTTTGGCACTATGGCTCACGATGGCGGCGCCAATCGCCTAAGCGGGCTCTTAACTGGGGCAAATATTGGCGCTGGAATATCTCATTCTCCTCCTGACATTAATCTTGTGAGAGTCCATCCTGAAGGTATACAGAACGAAAAATTATTATCTGTCATTAGACAATATTTAGATGATATACCTATCAGCGTTGGATATAAGGAGGGCCTAGGAGGCACCGATCTTTTCGAAGATCCCGGATTCACTCCCACAGAGACTTTTCTTAATGAATCTGTTTTAAGCGTGACACGTCTCAGAGAGAGAGAATTTTCAACTTTTGATGGATCTTTTACTGGCGGTAATTTTGGACTTTTTCACGAAGAAGTGGTGGGTGTTTTAAACGAACATTTAGGAAATGTACGAGATAAAATTTCATATATCTCTATATTGGCCGATGGCCTAGGCGGCGTGAACTTCGCCTCCATGGTGCAGAGAATTTCTAATAGCCCTTCTCACTCTCGGGCAGAAACTGGTGTTAGAAATGTTGATATTAATCGTGTAGATTTTATTGATTCGGGAATGGACAATGATAGCTATCATCTATTTCCCTCCATTCCATCTTATACAATTTATGAGGATTATCTCCTATTTAAAACAGAGGACCTCACTCAGACGATTGAGTTTAATTATGTAACTCCTTTTACTAGCGTAAATCCCGGAGCAAAGAAATTTTTTAATAAAATTGGCTTGGGTGAAAAGTTTTCTCAAACGTATAAGGCCTCTGGCGCCCCCGGAGAACAGAAATTTTCTGCCCTTGTAGATGGTGCAAGCTTGTCAAGGAATAGTGTGAATTTATTTGTTACAAATACAAGCCCCTGGCCCCCGGCTGGATATGTCATGTCTATGAAGAACACCTTCCTCAAAGACATTACTCTTCCACAAAAATCTATTTCGAGAGCAGGAGAACAGCCAGGAGCCGGCACAATGCCGAATCATGCCCAAGCTCTTGCCGCGAAGAGGGGGAATGCTGCGAAAGCAATATATAGTAAAGAATTGATCCTTTTGAATGCTGTGATTTCATCGTTTGAAGAGTTTTTATATGATTTTGCCGCCCAGGGAAACCCCACTGGCACCTTCTTTGGCCATGGTGGCGACAATCTTTGCACCCTGGAGATTAATAATGAGAGGCCTTATGCAGTATATTGTAATGATAAGGAAAAATTGGTTTTTCACTCCGGGAGCCCGCTGGAGGCTAGATATAAAAAGTATCTAAATGCACGCAAGCGATACTATGAATTGTCAACACTGTCAGCCCATCAAGATGTGATAAACAATGTCGGCTCAGACAAAGAACTGGTAGAGGCCGCCCTCAAGGGATTTGAAGAAGCACTTACCGCAACAGAGCAGACAATAGAAGACTTTAATCATGAAGAGCTTTGGAAGAATTATAATCAAGCTTTTGGGGTTTATCATTTTAATACTTTAGAAAAGTTACAAATAAGTATTGGCATTGCAGGAAACGCTGAAAGTCACGGCCATCTAGGAGACGTCGCACGCTCTATAGGCATTAAATCTGCTCTACAAAAAACCATATCTGTCTTGAAGGAAGAGTTAAAAACCGCCAAACCATCTGGGCGAGACCCTGAGTGTGTTGTTAATCCTTTTAGTCTAAGATCGTTAAATGCGGGAGGATACCCAGATCCATCTTTGCTGTCGACAGATATGTCTGAGTCTCTAGGAATAATAAACTGCAAATCCAAAATTCCAGTACCTGAAAATTATTCTGATTTAGCTAAATTAATACCATTTTTTCCTAAGAAAAGCGAAATGTTGACATCTAGCAATGCATCGAAAAACAAGACCGGAATTTTAAATGCTGGCATAGGCTACAAAACAGGCACTTTTAGATATAAAGCCCGAGGCCCGGACAACACAGTTGTTAATTTGCGATCTCCTCCTGTTTGGAATTGCCTTGCGCCGATTCTAGAAAAAGCATGGTCAGCCGCATGCGCTCAATCAAATTATGTGCCTTTTCGAATTATGGAGGGTATAAAAGGTGCCGCCGGCCGAGGCGGCGTGACTGCCTATAAATCTGGCCTGTCGCTATATTCTCTAGGCCTTGCTTTATCGGTTGATCCATTCATAAATGGCTACTCTGCCGGCGATCCCTTCTTCAGTGCATGGACTGGTATGTGGTCTCCCGATATTGATAAACACCGCGAAGAACTTGAACGTCTTGGAGTCTGGCGCGGAAGAAAATACTGGGATGGGCCATGGTATAATCCTACTGTAGGTTTTGATTTTGGAACCACCAGCGATAATGTATATGAAGATTTTTTTGGCTTCGGCCGGCGTCTGCGCCAGGCAGAAGAATGGGATGATCTTTTTGATACTGATGGATATAGAAAGACAGAAGATAGCTACGAAGATGTTATGGAATTTGCCGATGGTTCGACGATTGTTCCAGTAGGCGCCAACCCCACACTTTGGATGTTAACATTTTGTGAATTATCTGGCATGAAGTGGGGTAACTCGTTTTTCATGAAGCGAAGATGGCGAGGTGGAAATATATGGAGTCCCGCCGAGCAAAGAAGAATAGATGCTATATATGGCATAAAAGACGTCGTTGCGCGAGTGAACGCAGTTTCTTGGTCTGATGCAAATATTGACGATCATATGCATTTTCATTTTTGGAGCGGAGAATCACTAGGAGGTCGTCTTATAAAGTGGGACGATATAGAAGAAGTGGCAGCTGAATACGGACAATAAGGAAACGAAATGGACTTTGATATCGCAGCCGGCGGACAGGTTAAAACATATCAGGTAAATAACTCAACGAAAGACGGACTACAGACAAACTATCATTTTGAAGTATTTGATGAGAATGGCTCTCTGGTAGAAAAGAAGTCTTTTACAGACCAAGCTGAAGCAGACAGTTATTTTTTACAAAAAATTGACGAAGGTCTGGAATTTGACGGAGTGCCCCCATCGCAAGCCAAATCTCCAGTCGGCGCCGGGCCTCCAGCATCATCACCCCAGCCCACCGAAGTTGACCCGGCTGCCCCCGGAGGCACGGCGTCTCAAAGCGTGGCAGAGCTTCAGGCTGATAAAGCTGGAAAAGCGCCAGATATCCCTGGAGTGTCTTTAGAAGATTTAATGGCTATGCCTCCTATAGAGCTTGAGGCCCTTCTTAAGAAGGC
>CEOH01003560.1_pt1 | contig 37246 bp, 52 predicted proteins | sample 530311 | NCBI WGS metagenome assembly CEOH01 (sample SAMEA2619923, study PRJEB7988) | marine metagenome | biome: marine biome (ENVO:00000447); feature: deep chlorophyll maximum layer (ENVO:xxxxxxxx); material: "saline water (ENVO:00002010), including plankton (ENVO:xxxxxxxx)" | depth 60 m
CGCCCGTTTACGGGCTGGATTTGTGCTTCAGCAATGGCGTATCATTATATATTACAGCCTTTACTTACTTTTATTTTATACAGTTTTGGTAATGAGGTAGTATTACCAACATTTGATATGGGAACTTTAACAACAGTACTTCTTGGGATGCTTGGTCTTGGAGGAATGCGTAGTTTTGAAAAGGTAAAAAGAAGTGCCTAAAACAGCAGTATCATTAACTAAATTTGACAAAGGTCTTAATGATAAATTTTCATCTAAAGATTTAGAAGCTGGATTTTTATCTGAAGCTGTTAATATTGATGTAAGTGAAAAAGGAAAACTTTCTTCTTTAGGTTCTTTTGTTAATTTAGGCACAAGTAAGACTGTAGCCTCTGTTACAGACTTTGAGCCTGGATATGGATTATTTAGTTTTAGAACAGATGTAGGTCCAGAGTCTGGAGACAGCGCTGGAGAATATCTTGTTTACACAGATGGAAGTGGAGCTGTAAAAATAAGCAATAACAATGCTTTAGCTGCTTTTAATTCTTCTGATTTAGGTTCTAATAATACTAACAATTATCCTGTATATTATTATGCAGACGGTGGACTTAGAATTGCAGATGCTAATTTTTCAAATACGGGAAATAAACAAATTGGAGTAATTAGAATAGAAAGAACTGGTTCTCCTTATGATGACGTAGCAGATGCTATGTATGATTATACTGGAGGATTTTCAATTCCAGCAGACGCAGAAATAGATGCTTTATCAACTACTGTTGTAGACCCTGATTCTGAAGAAGCTGGTACTTTACCTACTGCTGACATAAAAGTTGAAATGCAAGCAGCTGGTTCAGACGGATTATTTCCAGCAAGTGATTATAGTATTGGATTAACTTATGTTTATTACGGAGGACAAGAATCTTTAATTTCTGACGTTTTAGGTATTCAAACTATAACAGATGCTCAAGCAATTCAATTAAGTGTTTCTATAGGAGATATAGGGCATGATACTAACGGAAAATTTAGACAAGGAATGCGTCTTTATTTAAGAGATGTTAATAATCCAGACGCTGACTATACATTATTGCTTGACATTGATTTTGAACAAGGTTCTAGAATATCTTTATCTGACCCTTTTGATGCTTTAGTAGAAGAAGCTACTGATTCTGGGACAAATGTAAACGAAGGAGCAGAATTTAGCAATAGCGATACAACACTAACTGTTCAAGACGGTAGTCAATTTGCAGTTAATAACGTAATTAAAATAGACAATGAAAAAATGCTAGTTACAGCTATATCTAGTAACAATTTAACAGTAACAAGGGGCTATGCTGGAACTACTGCAGCGACTCACGATGATGGTGCTGATGTTTACAAAATACATTTAGTTACAAATGATTCAAGACAAACTAATGCAACTAGCTCTAATGCTATTGCATATGAAATTAAACAACCTAATTTAGACACTTATAGTTTAATTAACGGATATGACCCTCAAGAAAAAGAAATTAGTTTTAACGGAGACGCTTCTTATGGATACAAAACAGCTGTAGTAGCAAATCAAAGAACATTTGTAGGAAATGTCTTATATAAAGATTCTGAAGGAAAAACAAAAGCTATGGGAGATAGAATACAATATACTCCTATTAGAAAGTATGATATATTTCCTCAATCTTATTATTTAGACATAGGAACAAATGATGGAGATGAAATAGTTAAAATAATAGAAAACTATGATGAGCTTCTTGTTTTTAAAAAGAAAACATTGTATGTTATAAATATAGAAAGCGGGTCAGATTCTGGTTGGTTTGTATCTGGTATATTTAACGACAGAGGAGTTTCAAACCCTGGAGCTGTTTGTAAGTGTGATGATGGTATATATTTTGCAAACAAATTTGGATTATTTAGCTACGGAGTTAGAAGAGCAGGAACTTCTGCTGCTGATATATCTCTTAGAGTTCCAAGAGTCTCTGAAAATATTAAAGATAGTAATTGGGCTTCAGATATGGGAGATGACGCTTTAACTACTTTAGTAGGATATGTTCCTAATAAAAATCAAATTATTGTTGTAGGTGAATCAGATTCTGCAAGTTCTGTAGGATATTTATATGATGTAGGAACAAACTCTTTAGTATCTGTAAATACATCTAGTGTATTATTTAACCAAAATTTAAGTAATTTTGTTATGTTTAATCAAGAATTAGTTACTATGAGTAAAAATAGTAGTGCAGGTTTAGCGAAAAGATATTTAGATACTGCAGTTGCTAATACAATAAATTTAAAAACAAAGCAGTTTGATTTTGATTTACCTTCTGTTGACAAAAGATTTTATTCTGTTTTTATAACATATTCTCAAGGAGGAAGTGTTGTGTTAAAAGGAGGAATAGACGGAGCTTCTATGACTGATATATTTACAGGTTCTGGAAATGAAAACTTATTAGACAGCAGTAGTTATGTTACTGAAGAGTTTATTATAGATTCAAGCAATAGAGCTGGAAAATCTCTTCAATTAGAACTATCTGGAGCTTGTCACGCAGACTTTGAAGTTCACGATATAACTGTTATAGCAAGAGCGAAAGGACAAAGATAATGTCATTGACAAAAGGAAGAACTTTATCTGGAACAAATAAACAAGTAGTTAGAAGAGGAGTATCTAATGCTTCAATGAAAAATGGAGAAGAGGTTGTTCAGATGCATAGAGGAAGACTTAAAGTTATTAGAAAAGAATTTGGAAAATTATTTGAATTAGAATTTGTGCCTATTAAAGGACCAGCAGAACAAAAAGAATTAAAAACATTTGCAAAACATTCTGATGTAAAAACACCACAGAAAGATGCAATTAAAATTATTAAAGAAGGTGTTAGAGTAGCTAAAGGTAAAAAAACTTATTTTAGAATAGCAGAGGAAGCTGATTCTGCTCTTGAATCTGGAGAAACTCAATTAATAACATCTGGAGCTAATGCAGGAAAGATGTTGATACCGTAATGAATTTACTTGACATAGACGACAAAACTTTAGTATTTTATGGTGGTGAAGTACATACAAATCATATTTGTAATATTTTTACTTTTAATCAGAGGAGAAACGATGAGCGTAAATAACAATCAAATGAAGGCTTTAATTAAAGATGTTTGCGTTCAGCTAGGAGAAAAGTATGCGAAAAAAGAGGCTCTGGATATTGTCTACGCAACTGGACTTGTGGAAAGTAAGTACGAATACATTGAACAGATTGGACCAGGTCCAGCAAAAAGCTTTTGGCAAGTTGAGCCAGAAACAGCTGTTGACAACTGCAAAAATTTTATATCAGCTCGTCCTGAACTTATGCAAAAGTCTGCAGATATTCTTGGTATTGACCCTTATCACTTTATTGACCCTCAGCCTGATAATTGGGACTGGATTCTTCGCACTAATATTGCTGCTGGTATCTTGCATTGTAGAATTAAGTACTGGCGCGTACCAGAGCCTATTGAAGATAGCAAAGAAGGTTTAGCAAAATATTGGAAAAAACACTACAACACAGAAGAAGGTGCTGGTAGTGTTGAACATTTTTTACATTTAACAGAAGGAAAATTATAATGTCAAATTTTTATAGCATGATAAGTAGGCTAGAAAACCAAGGTAGATTAGGATATGCTTTAGACAAAGCTATGCTAGGGATGGATATAGAGGAAGAAAAGCAAGAAATAGAAGAAGCTAGAAGCTTGTACGAGCTTGATGTTGACAGAGCTGAAAGGCTAATGGAAGAAAAATCTAGAGCTAGAAGCGGATGGGGATTAGCTGGTACTATAATTGGAGGAGCCGCATCATTAATTAATCCAGCATTAGGTCCAGTTGCATCAGGATTGATAGGAGGAGTTGCTTCTGCATTGGGAAGAGAGTCAGTAACACCTTATACAACTCAAATTCAAAACAGATTGCCTGGAGGTAAATTTCATATGCAGGCAAGAACAGATTACAATAGAGATATAATGTCTACTAATGAATTTATTATGGATGCAGCAGAAGGTCAAACTCTATTAAATTTAACAAGCGCTTTTCAAGATGCATTAAATGTAGGAAGATTTTCAATGGCTTATGGAGATGACAATTTATTATCTGGACGTCCTAATACATTGGAAGATTCTGAAGATGTAGCATTGTTAGACGAGCTAGATTATTCAAGTATAGGAGTTAGTAGAGTATAATGGGAATGTATGACGACATATTAAAACAAATGCAAGGCAGTTTTATGCAAAATAATCCAAAAATGTTTGGAAAGCCAGCAGGGTTTAGTGACCCTAGATTTAATTTTAATAATCAAAATTTTTCTATGAATAGAGGAGACCCTGATGTTAAACCTGGTGGCGGAGGCTCTGGTGAAACAGGTGGCGGAGGTCAAGGAGATGGAAGTCCTGGTGGCGGTGGAAGTGGAAATGGAGATAATAACCAAAACACTAATAACAATCTTTTAGGTTCTACTAATTATGGAGGAAGTTTTACTTCTACATTTAGTACAATGTCAGATACTCTATCAGGAGCAGGTCTGGAAGGCTTTTTATTTAGAGACCCTGGTTCACATTGGGGATTTGGTGCTGGTAGTGGTTATGAAGATTATTTTCAAACGTTTGATACTGCTGCATATCAAGCAAGTATGGAAGCATTAAAAGAATTAGAAGCAAGAAGATTTACTAATATTGGTCAACAATATGAATATGGAACAGAAGGTTTACAAGCTGGATTGGAAGAAGCATTGCTTGATTTAGAAGGTAAAGAGTCTATATCAGGTCTTTATTCTGGAAGAGGTGCAGAAAGAAGACGTATGGCAAGAGAAATTGGAGGACTTAAAATGGATGAACTTGGAAGAAAAACCCAAGCTCAATATTCAGATGTACAAAGAGAAATTGGACAGCATATAGGTACATTAGAAGGAACTCTAGTTGATTACCTAACAAGACAATCTAATATTGCTCTTTCGTTAGAACAAGCAGATGCAGATAAAATGGAAGCAGGAGGAGAAGCTTCGTCAACTTGGGCAAATCAACCTAGAGGTAACTCTATGACAGCTGAACAGCTTTCTGGATATAATATATTTGGAGACTTAACAAATGGTCAAGCTGCTTGGTCAGAATTTGTTGCAACTGCTCATACAAATTTAAATGAAAGTCAATTAAATGAATTAGCTCAATCAATTTATGATAGCTATCAAAGACAAGAAGAGGAGACAGTATAATGGCTAGACGTCCTATATATCCAAGAACTCCGCAACAAAATGCGATAGATAAGCTTTTAAATCAAACTATACCTCAATTAATATCAGCTAAAGAAGCTAAAAATGAAAGAGATGAACAGAGAGCTGAAAGTTTAAGAAGGTACGAAGAAGGAAGAAAAGAGAGATTTGCCGACCAACAAGAACGAAGAATGTTGTATGTTGACAATGAAATGAATGAAATTGAAACACTTTTAGCTGACGGAGATTTAGCTGGCTATGATGCCAGAGTTGAAAGGCTTGGAGAATATACAGATAAATATGGTATTACTGTTAATTTTAATACTCATGATTTTATAGAAAAAGGGAAACAGTCTGCAGACGACCACAAAAAATTTGGTGATATTAGAAAAAACTTTTACCTTGCAACAAACCCTACAGAAGTAGTTGGTTATTTAGATGCCCTTGAAACCCTTGCTTCAACTTCTCCGTATATTACAGAAAGAGAAATTGCTTGGGCTTTTGAAGATATCCAAAAACACCCTGATAGAGAACAATACAAAGGTTTATCTGGTGTTAAATTAGACCCTAAAAAATGGTCTGCTGATGCAAGAGTTAGAGCTTCATATCATAGTAATACAGCAACAGGAGAAACTAGTGGAGGACTTTGGACTCAAGCTCATGTAGCTCAAGAATTACAAGCAATGGACGCAGAATACTTTGCAAACCTTAAGCAGTCAGGTATGGCAATGGACAATTTAATGACTGCTGAAAGTTATTATACATCTTTAGGAATGGACGGAATGATTACAGGAGGACCATTTGAAGGAATGACTGTTAAACAAGCTATTAACAAAAGGCTTGAGGGTAAAAACAGTTCTACAATTCAAAATATGCAACAACAATATTGGAGTCATTTTCAAGAATCTTTTAATGGAAATTTTCGTAATTATGCTTTTGATGATAAAGATAATTTAAAAATTACTGAAGCAGAAAGAAATCTTATAGATACCACTACAAAGCATTGGGCATATGTTGAGCTTTATGGTCCAGCTAGAGCAAATGAAATTAAAAGATTTAGAAATCCAACTCCTTTAGAACAATTAAAAGCAGAAGAATTGAGAAGAGATAGATTAGGATTTCCTCAAGAGTATGTTGATTTTGCTCAAGAAGAATTTGATAAATCTAAAACTAAGAAAGAAATTTCTGAAGAAGATAAGAAAAAGGTAGAAATACAAAAGCTTAGTTTTGACGAATTAGAAGATAGAGAGGACGAACTTATTAGAAAGGGAATAAACCAAGGTATTGACCCGTCAGAAGAAAAAGAATTAAAAGAAGTTCAAAGTAAAAAAGCTGAAAAAAAGCAGTTGGAAGTTAAATCTATTGAAGAGGTGGAAAATGAAACCCAAGAAGAAATAGATACTATACAGGCTAATTACGACCGATATCAGGATATTCTTAGAAAATCAAGAAAAGGTCAAATAGTTACAAATGATGAGAGGGATTTTGTAGAAAACTACCCAGAAACAATGAGAGAATTCGGTATAACCTGGAAAGGAGGAGCGTATCATCATAGAAAAGCAGTGGGTAAACGTCTTAGAGACCTAAGAAAGCAAAAAGATGAATGGAATCTTAGCGAGACAGGAGATGTTGCTCGAAGAAAAAGATTAGATAAGATAGAGAGAGATATAGCTAATATGAGACTTTACAAGAAACAAAAAGATGGTAGTTATAAAAAGGAACAATGGGGTTTAGGAAAATACATTATACAAGGTTTAAGTGGTGTGGACCATCTTTATGATGACGTTATAAGTGAAAAAGAATATAAAGAGAGAATGAAATCCTTACAGAAATCAGCAAATAAGTTGAGAAAAGAATTTAAAAAAGAATCTAAAGAGGCTTAAATAAATGCCTATCGAGAAACCAACATCTTTAATTAATTATTCAGATATAGAAGAGAGTAATAGAGGAATAGAAAAATCGAATTATCTATACAATACATTTGGTATTGAAGATGAAGAACCAGATATAGAAGAAAACAAAAGAAATTTCTTTGACAGTATGGGAACAACATACAAACAAGCATACAATCAGTCTCTTGGTGGAATGATGCACGAAATGATGACTGGTAAAAAATATTATGACCTTACTTTAGCCCCTCCAAGTTTAACAAGAGATATTGCTGCTGGATTTTTATCATTTTTTGCATCAAAAGAAGATATAGCCTTGTTAGGAGCAAGTATTTTTACTGGAGGAACCGCTTCTGCTGTAACAAGAGCTGGTGTAAAAGCGGCGGTAAGCACTACAGCTAAAAAAAGAGCTGCTTTGATGTTGGCTAAAAGAGGCGGTCTTGATGCTAAAGGAGCTAAAAAATTAATTGACAATGTTACTACAGTAGGTATGACACAGGGAGCTATTTTAGCTGGTCACGATGGTCTTTATAGTGCAGCAAAAGAAGCAAGAGATAAAATGTTAAATGAAGATTTTGATTTTGACAAATATAAAGATAAATCATATGGAGAAGTTTTAAAAGAGGTAACAGGAAATATTAAATTTAAAAAATTTATTCCTGGTGCAGCATTAGGTTTAGGGGCTGCAGGAACTAGAACTATAGCTGCCACTCGTTTAGCTAAAAAAATTCCAGAAGGTAGGGGAGCAGGATTTGCACAAAGTGGATTAACATATGAAATGGCAACATTTGCAACAGTTTCTCCAATAATGTATGAAGGTAGAGCTCCAGGTTTTCAAGATTATGCGGTAGCAGGAGGAATTCTTATGGGATTAAAACTTCCTGGTGCTGTTTTTGGTAGAGCAAAAAGTTTAGCAAAACAAAGACTTGCTGATGAAATTGAAACTACCGAATTAAAAAGAACAGCGGCTATTGCAAATGAAGCAAAAGCAAGAAGAGAAGGTAGAGGTGGAAGATTAATCTATACTCAAGCTATACCTACTAGGTTAAAAGGTACAGAAATTATAAGAAAGTCAGTTGACGATAAGGACGGAAAAAAGAAAACAGTTAAAACTCTTGGAGAAGAAAAAGTTCTTTTTGACAGAAAACTTGGTGGAGAAGTAAAGATTGTAGACGGTTCTATTAAACATACTAAAAAAGGTACCACAATGGAAATTGATGTTATTAGTGGTACAAAAGACTTGCCTGTTCAAAGACAATATAAATTAAACGAAAGACAAACTCAACAATTCTTTAGAACTTTTGTTGACGAAGATACAGGTTTAGATATCTTTACAAAAGAAGGAGGTCTTTCTGCTCGTCTTAAAAAGAAACTTATTAGAGGTGATAGAAACTTATTTGATACATTCTATGAAACTGAAATTAAAAACACTATTACAAAAGTTAAAAATCAAACAGGTGGATATGTAAAAGAAGATTTAGATAATGCTTATTCTAGAGCTGCAACAGAATTTTCAGTAGGAAGAGAAAAGGGATATGTTCACCCTTTACAATTAGCAGTAGATTCTGGAAAAGCAATTGAGTTTGATGTTAAGAATTTAACCACTATGGAGAAAAGATATCTTGGTCAATATTTAGCAGAAGAAAGAGCTATTAGAAAATTTGTTCTAGATGAATCTACTAACAATAATTTTATGTATCAAACAACAGGGTTTAAAGACAAAGGTATATTTTCTAGAATGCTTGGTCCTTTAAAACCTTTTTATTATGAATTAACTCACCCTGTAGCTAGAAAAATAAACAGACTTTTAAATAATACAAATAGAAATGTACAACAAAAAACAGCTCAAAGACTTTTAAAGATGGATGGAGTTTTAAAAATAGCTAGAGGACAAAATAAAGAAAATGTGAAATGGTATGATAACTATATTGACGGAATTTCTGGTTTTGGTAAACAAGATACAGCTTTTAATGATTATAAAACAATAAGAAGAAAAACTCTTGAACTTAAGGAAGCAGGAGAATATAGACCAAAGTCTTACACCAGAACAAATAAAGATGGGACAAAAACAAGAGTAGGTGCAAACACAGGATATCATTATTTGACTAGAAAAATTAAAAAGCAAATAGACCTTACATCAAATCCAATTGAAAAACAAAACTTACAAAACAGACTTGCTTATTTAAGACAAACTAAAAAAATTACAGATGAAGTATATCAAGATGCTAGAGGAGTTTTGACAAATATAGCTCCATATGAAGCTGGGTATGCTCCTTTAATGTACAGAAGAGAAGTTTTAGACATACTTTATGACAAGATGAGACCTATGCAAGAAAAGGTTGAGCAAATTTTAAAAGAAAATGGTATACATGGACAAAATGCAGATGGAACTTATCCTGAACACGTTAGAGAACAATTAGTAGAAATGGTTCAAAGAACTGTAAAAAGTTTTAGTGGTAAAAAAGGAAAGGGAGACGTTGAGTTTACTAGAGTTTGGAAAGCTTTAAAAGGAGATACTTCAAGAGCTGGTGGAGATTTTATGATGGATGACCTTGATTTATTTAGAGCTTTAGATATGCAAATGTATCAAAGAGCTTTAAGACCTTTTAGTCCTCTAGAAAGACAAAGAGTAAATATAGGAAATTTAAAGCTTAAAAATGTAGACTTGATAGAGTTTGCTTTAAGAACTAAACAAGAAGGTATATTAGAACAAAATATGAGAAATCTATTTGGAGAATATATTTCTGGAGCAAGCAAAAGAATAGAACTTGCTAGAACATTTACTTCTTCTGGAGAGTATTATAATCAGCTTTTAAAGAAAATACCTGAAAATTTAAGAATGAGTGGAAGAAATTTACCTAAAGCCTTTGGTGGACAAAAACTTCCTGTAACCTCTCAAACAGAAAGAGAAGCAGTTGACCTTATAAAACAAGTGTTTACTGGAGAAATAAATTTTAATAAAACTATTCCAGCGGCTGAAACGTTTCAAACTGTTGCTAATTTAGAAATGATAGGTAAAATTGCTTTAGGTTTTGCTGTAATACCTAACTTAACTCAAACATTTATTTCTACAACAGTAGAAGCTGGATTTTTGAATACTATGAAATCTATAGTTCGTGTAGCAGTTGGTAAAGATAGAATTAAAGCTAGAAATATGGTTAGAGAAAGTGGTTCTACAATTTTAAATGCTTTTGATGAAATGCTTATGACTAATAGTGCTTTGCAAATTGGAGCAGCTAGAACTTTAAAATATGGAGATGCAACTACTTCTTGGACAAGAAATTTTATGGATGTAAATAATGCTAGAGATGGTATTGCTTTGGCTACACAAGTTTTAGCTAAACCCTTTTCAGCTATTAACACTCTTAACCAAACAATTGCTGCTTCTACAGCAGAAACTACAATTATGAAGTTGACCAAAATATTATCTGGAAAGAAAACAGGATTAGGTGTTTTAGATTCATTAGCTCCTAATAAAAGAAAAGCTTGGGCTAGAGATAAATTAAAAAGAATGGGTCTTAAAGAAAAAGATGTTATAAAACACGCAGATAAAATTATAAATGGTAATTATAAAATGCCAGGTGATAAAGTTCATTGGATGAAAGATGAAGTTTTAAGGTCTATGCAAAAATTTTCAACTCAAAGTCAGCTACAAAGAGATTTTATGTTAGACCCTTATTTATTTAATGACCCATATATAAAACCTTTATTGCTATTTAAAAGATTTGGATATAGGCAAGCAATGTATTCTGCTAGCACGATAGAAAGAGAATTGATGAAGGGAAATATTTTGCCTATTTTAAATTTAGGTATTGGAGGTATGGCTGGAGGTCAGTTTGTAATGTGGGCTAAAGAAAAAGCTAGTGAACTATTATCTGGAGAGCCTCAATATTATGGTAAAGAAAATAGAATGAAAGAACTTAGAAAGCCAGAATGGCAAGATTTTAAGAATGCATTGGCAAACGTTGGTTCTTTTGGTGTTATGTCAGATATAATGACAGATGACGACCCTATATCTTCTATTAAATTCTTTTTAAAGCCAGTTATGATAGATGACTTTCAAAGAGTTGTAAGGTCTTTTGACACTTTTGTTGGAAGTATGCAAACACAATATCCAGATAATTGGGATGTTCCTTTTAGAAAAGCTCTTATTGTTGCAGCTCCAATTGCTGGTGGTATGCCTTCTAGGGTTATAAGAAGAACAGCAGAAACAGAAAAGATGAGAAAAGATAGGGTTAGAGGAAAGAAAAGACAGGCAGTAAAAGATATAAAAGATTTAATTATTCAAGGGAACTCGGTAGCAGCAGCTCGATTAATGAATGAATTTAACGAGTATGCTGTGGGCGATGCACAAAAGGGATTGTTTGGAGGAGATTTGAAACAACATGAATATTTCAGTTTGATAATCACTCCAGACGATGTTAGCTACAGCGCACTTATTAAAGACTGGGTTGACAGACTTGAAGCATTAGAAGAAGAAAAAACAAAAACATTTTAGGAGAATAAAATGGCAAACGGACAAGAAAAAAAGAAATCATTAGGCGATTATTTTGGAATGAAAAGTAAAGACGCAGATGATGCTAAAAGATTGCTTCAAGAAATTCGTCGTAGAGATTTTGAAGCAGCAGCAAGACAAGACTCTCTCGACCAAGCTGAAAGAAAGAATGCTTGGGAGATAGAAAGAATATTATTGCAAAAAATGCGAGAAGACGCATTTGATATGGAAAAAAGACACTACTTTGAACGAGAGGCGGCAGCGTTAAAAGACCCAAGATATGAATCAGGTCCTTTTAAAAGACCTGGTCCATTCACTGAAGCAAGTCCAGATACTTTGGGAAATAGACAGAGCAGAGAAATGTCAGAGAAAGATTACATACTAATGCAACTTCTTGGAAGAACACAAGAAAGCGACCCAAATAGAAATATGTTTAGAGCTGGTACAGCAGAAACTCTTCCATTCCTAGAACACTTAAGAGAAATGGACCAACCTACAAGAAGATTACTTCAAATGATTATAGATGACGAAAAGAAAGTTAATAGAAAAGTTCCTAGAGACTTAATGGTTCCAGGTTTAGAATGATTGATAATACCAACGTAGAAACAAAAAATAAAAAGATAGACACTTTTCAGTCTATGTTGGACGCAGCAGGATTTGTTCCAGTATATGGAGAACCTGCAGACGCAGCAAATGCAATTATTTCTTTATTAAGAGGAAATCCTAAAGAAGCAGCATGGAACGCTCTTTCTATGCTGCCTTTTCTAGGTGGTGCAGCAAGTATTAAAAAACTAGAACTAGGGAAAAAAGGTGAAATATTAAAAAATAAGAAGAACGAAGAAATTCGTCAAGGTTGGTTTGAAGAATCAATGGATACTGCTATGGAAGAAAATCCAGATTTAACTATTGGAGATATGGATACGATAGCGACACTAATGTCTAGACTTGGAGCAACTGAATCATTAGAAAAACTTATTACAATGTTGAGGAGATATGATTAGGTCTAAAGCAAGAAGAAGATTGAAGGATTTTATACCTTCAAATGCTAGATTTTTATTGACAGATATATTTGGTAAGTCTGATAAAGTTTTTACCGAACAGGATTTAACGTCAAATGAAATGCAATATCTGAAAGATAATATATCAAATATTATTTCAGGAGGTAGATTTGTAAATGACGAGAGAATTGCTATACAACCTGGAGGTGGATACGATGACACGATGATGGATGAATCAAATTTATTAAATCTTGTCAAAAAAAGTTACGACCCAAAATTAAGTTTGAGAACTACTTTAGGTAATGCTACTCTAGATTTAAGTGGAGGTCAGGCTGTTATAAGAGACAAGTATGATTTTACTTACGAGCCTAAACAGTATGGCGATATGTCTTTAAAAGAAATTATTAATGCAGACCTCGGAGCTTACGACTTTGTATCTGCTATAGCTGGAAAGTTTGCAAGCAATTCAAAGGCTAATGAAGGTAAACCTGTAGCTATAAATTTAGGAACTCTAGAAGACTTGGGACTTACTCCAGACGTTTTAAAAGGTTTACAAGAGGAAGCATCAGAAAGCTTGTTGACAACACGAAAACTGATAGAAGATAGTTTTGATAAAATGATGGAATTAGAATTAAGAAAAAGAATAAAAAACAAGCCTAACGTAAGAGGATTTAGTAAACACACACGTCTGCAAAAAGAAATGCAAAGAGCTAAAGAAATGATGGAAAGAGCTCTAAGAGAGAATCCTGAAGAAAGAGCTAGTCTTGAAGACCTTATTGGTCTAAATTTTAGAACGGAACATCGTCCATAGCAGGAGCTACACTAGCCTCTGCTTCTTCAACTGTCTCATAAATAGTACAAGTGTCTGGAGAAAATCCTACAGTCGCTTTTCCTGTTGAACCATATCTATTTTTAGCCACTACAATATCTAAACCATATTTTCCATTCTTAGCATTTTCAAAATTAACTGTCCAAGGATAATGTGTAAACGCTACTATCTCTGCATCTTGTTCTAAATTACCAGATTCTGCAAGGTCGCTAAGTTTAGGAATTCTTTCTGTTCTATATTCTATGTTACGATTTAATTGAGAAACTAAAATTACAGACATTTCTTCTGATTTACATAACCACTTATATCTTCTTGAAGTGTCGCCTATCTTTAGTCTTAAATCTCTTGTGTCACTAGTTGGATATTCTATTAGACCAATATGGTCATCGATAACCACATCAGGTTTTATACGTCTTATTTCTCTAAAAGTTCCCTCTAAATTACGAATATTATCAAACATAAATAATTTGTCTGTATAATTTTCTTTAATAACATTTAAACTATCTTCAATAGCCTGTTTATTTGTAACGGCATTATGTCTTAACATATGATATGTAATTCCTTTAGCTTCCATAGCTATAAACTTTTTCATCATTTCAGTATTAGGCATTTCTCTGTTAAACATAACTACCTTTTTACCAGACATAACTAAATTTCTTGCAATGTTTGCCACAGTTGTAGTTTTAGCATTACCAGGTCTTCCAGCAAAAATAGTAATTTCACCTTTAGTCATTCCAGATATAATGTTGTCTATAGCCTGAAATCCTGTGGTTGTTAAATTTCGTTGATTAAATAAAGAATCTTTTGTTTTTACTAATAAATCATCTATATCAAATTTTTGTCCTGGTTCTAGATTTAATAAAGAACTAGCAGTGTCGTGAACATTTACTAAAAGACTATTAATATCCTTATTTGAATCAGAAGCTTCTTGAGCTATCTTTTGAGACTGAATGACCAATTTACGCCTTAACCAATCTCCATTTAGCTGCCTAGCATACGACTCTACGTTTGCAGTAGTGGGAACTGAATCTGATAATCCAGTTATATAATATGTCATTCCACTTAATTTACTTGATACATTTACAATATCTACAGGTATTCTTTCCTGTTTAAGTTTACATATTGTATCCCATATCTCCTTATGTTTCTCTTGATAGAATACATCTTTTTCTGGTATAAAATCTTTTACAATATCAAAACATTTTTCATCTTGTAACACAGAACCTAAAACTGCCTTTTCTGACATTTCATCGTGTATTCCTAAACTTTTTAATACTTCATTCATTTTTTCTCCTTACACTCGTGACAGTCTCCTTTTACCAAAGGTATATTATTATATACTTCAGGGTCAAGATAATGCGGTTCAAACTTATTCCCTACGTGACACTCTATAGCCCAAGCTCTCTTACATTTAGGACATCTAGTAGGAATTCTAACCATAGATACTTTTTCATTACTAGGTTTAACTCTTTGTGCTGAAAAATACGGATTTCTTTTTCCTCTTACATATAAATCTAATATATCCTTATCAAACCAATCTTCATAGTTATCAGGGTCTACAGATTTAATGTAATAATAAAAAGTTTCAAACTCTGCTTTTTCTTGCAGCCACTCTTCTTTGCTTTTGTAGCTTCTCATAATACTCCCTTATTTAAGTTTTTAATTATCTTAATTGAAAAGTTTGTTGAATAAGTTCCAACAAATCTTTATATCTGATAGTTGCATATATCTCGCCTCTATCTTCTTTTAATAGAGTAATATCGCAGTCTTCTGGCGGTAGCAAGTATTTAGCTATTTTATTTCTAACCTTACATTGAACCTTCATCTCTCTAGAAGTTGATTCATCTAAAAGGTAGTTAATAACTATATCTACTTCAGGAGAAAGACCTAAACTTCTTCCGTCGCTTCCCCAAGCTCTCTTTGAATTAAATCCGTGTTGTTCTGCAATAGAAACACACTCTTTTTCAAATCGATTACCTTTTGCTTTTGATTTACTTGCCATACTCTAATATAATATTTTTTCTCTATCTTTGTCAATGCAAATTTTTTAATTTATCTATATCTAGCTTATATGCTATATCTTTAACAAAGTCGCTAAATACGACAAATCTTTTGTGCCACTTTCCTTTGTAATAAATTTTTGTAACAACAGTGTCTGCTAATATGATAGGTTTGTCTGCACTTGTGCTATGAACTGCTATAACTCCTATTGAATGTCTTTTCAGAAGTCTCCAAGAGTCTACAATTCTTTCTATAACTAATCTTTGTCCTGTAGGAAAAGGTGCGTCATCCTTTTTACAGTCTCCTATTAACAAAAACTTATTGCCTACTTCAAAACAAAAGTCTATATCTGTAGGAGAAACAAGTCCATCTTGCAATCCGTCAAATATAATAGGCTGTTTAAACCTTTTTTCAAATTTTATTGGTCTTTTCAAAATTTTTCCTCTCGAGAATGCCCCTATACGCGTGTTTAATTACTTTTTCGATATAACTATCGACTAATATGTGTTTCGTCCATATAGAGGCTATCTCGTGCGTTATTGTAAAATTAGTTAGTTTTTTACTGGAGAATCCAGTAAATCATACTCATTATCAATATTATAGTCTGTTTTTGATATCGTAAAGCCGAAACTCCTTAATTCATTGATAGCTTTATTCAATGTGCTAGGTCTAATATAGTATCTAGCGATTGCTTCTGTTTCAGATATCACTCCGTGTGTTGTCAGATGGTTTAGTATCTTTGTCGTTTGTTTGCTCATTTTCATTTATCTCCCTATATCGTTTACGTAAAATATGAACCAAATATTTTTCTTCTCTTTCATTTATATCTGGTATTGATTTTTGTCCTATCTTGCTTAGACGTTTCGTAACAAGAACCTCTGTAATACCTTTTTGGTATCCCAGAAGTTCCTGAAACGAAGACATAATGTTATTCCATTTAGAAATATCCATTAGTCGCAGTTATCACAATAGCCTGGTCCAACTTTAGCTTTGATTGACTCAATATATGTATCTTCATCCAAAGATTCATCCTTTTGATTATCAGACTCCATAAACTGTTCTTGGAACTGAGCTTTCATAGATGTTCTGATTTCAGACACTAACTCGTCTTCTCCTTCACATCTATGTTGCTCGACTATCTCTATTAAAGACATAAATTGCTCTTCGTTTAATGTAATAGTATATTTCATTAGAACGGCAATTCGTCTTCTTCCAAAGGCTTACTAACAACCCTATCAGATTTAAATACGTTAATAGCGATTGGTGTTATTCTCTCTTCTCCAGATTGGTCTGTCCATTTGTCGTGAACGACCTTGATATTCACTGCATTTCCTGATATGTCAGATTCCATAACCATAGGAAGAAGATATCTTCCTTCTTTATCTTTCTGCATTTCAAAACCACAGGCTTCTGCAAATATCATATATCCTTTATTATTGCCTTGATTATCTTCAAGGTTAGGATACTTTTCTTTGTCTGGAGCTTTAAATCTAAAGTAACCTTTAGACTTAACTTCTCTACCCTGTAAATCAGGGTGGTTTTTGTCGTCTAACTTATAACTAGCTTCAAATATGTCGCTAAGATACTTGTTCTTAACAACTATATCTTTCTTGATAGTTAGTTTGCTAACGACTGCTTCATATGTTCCTTCTGCAATAGTAGAATATTTCTTTCCACTAGTGTCTTCTGAAGGATTATAGTAAGCAACATTATTATCTATGTCGTTTAAGACATCTGTAACATTACTCATCTTTAGACTCCTCTATCTTGAGTTTAGAAATTACTTTTTCGTAATTGTCTTTGTTAATTTTACCAGATACTAAAGCAGCCTCGACTTTCCCTGCTTCATCACTATCTAGTTTGGACATACATAGATATAAATAGTCAGATTGGTCTTTATCAAGACTGTTATCTATATATTGTTTTCTATATACGTCATCTGCTACATTACATAGCCTATTTACTGCAACTTTAAAAGCATCAGAGTTAGCAGCCTTTAGGTCGTTACCTAAATCTACATAACCTGCTCCACTTCTAGCCTGGGCTATTCTATGTGCAGCAACAGAGTCAAAACTACGTGGAACACCTTCGTCTAAAATCTTTAGACGTCCGTGGACAACAATAGCCTTGTCTCCAAGTGTTTCATACTTTAATACTTCCCAAGACCAGATAGGATAATGTTGGTTTAATCTCCATCTCATATATCCCTCATCTACATAGTCAAAACCATTTCTACTTTTAACCACATCTTGAGGAGTAGGTATTTCTGAAACATGTTGGTGTTTTGCGGTTAGATTTACATCTGCATCTGAAATCATCTGATAATCTAATGCTTCGATTTCTTGCTTCTGTGCGTCTAATTCACTCATTTTACCCATTTATACTCCCTTGATTATATGGACAGACATATCTAGCGTCGCAATAAGACTGACACTTTCGTCCGTTCCACGTTTGTTCATCATTACATTTTTGAGGTAAATTTCCTGTCTCTAAAGACTTTACTAACTCATCTCTAGCCGATAGAAACTTATACTCAATGACTTCGTCGTCGTATTTAGGCACTTCAATTAGGTATATATTTTTATCTAAACCTCTATCTCTAGCAACTGCTAGACCTCCGTCTCTTAATGTAACCTGTATATACATATTGGCTACCTCATATCCAGACTTGTTTAGTAAATATCTATACCAATTAATCTGCCAACCCCAATCTCCAAAGTCTGCTAAACCTTCGTCGCGATACCATTGTTTAATCATTTTAGGGGTCCCTTTTTTTCCCCACTTACCACTTGACTTGTATTTAGCACCAGATGGGTCTGGTATTAATCTGTATGTCATCCCTAATAGTTGAGCACATTTATAAGAACCTGTATTTTTATAGTCTAATAACGATTTAGTTTCCTTATCATATAAGTCTGCTATACCTGTTATGTCAAACTCTTCCAACTGTTCTTCTAGTAAATGTCTGTCGTCTTCAAACTGTTCTAATTTTGCGTGATGCATAGTCCCTGCTAACGAGAATGCTCTATCTTGCGGATTAACATAATACTGTTCAGTCCTTTTTAGATATGCCTCACAGGTTCCGACTAAAAGTTCAGTAGTAGACGGCTTTCTATTTGGGTCTCTTTCCTTCGACATTTCAATTAAAGTAGGCAACGACATTCCCATTTTTACAATGTCTACATTACCTTTTTTTACTTCTTCAAAAGAAACTTTGTCACCATTTGGGTATACGAAACCAATTGCTGGCATTTTTTGTCTCCTTATTGTTAACATAGTCTAGTATAAGACTATTTAGCTTTTCTTTAATTGACTTTCCTTCATTAAGTGTTTTCGACTTAAACTTTATCCAAAGTTCCTTGTCGATAACAAATGAAGTTTGATATCTATTATTCATAGTGCAATTTAGCATAGAATACCTGCTTGTGTCAAATAAAACTTTAAAACTTTATAAATCTAATTTACTTAGTTTTTTGTCCACTGCTTCTTTCTCGTAATCAGGTATATACTGAAAATAGTCTGAATATATTTCATATGCTTTTCTATACCTTTCATATTTTGAAAAGAATTTATCTACTTCGCTTGTAAGCCTTGCATTTTCTTCTTCAAGTTTTTCTAGATATAACAGTAGTTTATCTAATTCGCTATCTATCTTTTTAATTAATTTATAACTTTCACTTGTCGCTAACTTCATAGTCTTCTCCTTCCATTTCTTCTAAAAGTTCTTTTTTGTAGTCTTCTATGTGTGTAAACAGTTCTTTATATAAGTCATCCTTTTCAGTCTCATATTGTAAGCCTAGTTCTAAACTTATATCTTGCAATATATCCACTCTTAACAAAGCACCTTCTTTTATAAAGTCTTGTGTTTCTTTGATTTCTGACAATTCACCACTTTCACCGTCATAGTATATTGTCATACATTTTTTAAGCATATTCATCTCCTTCTTCTGCTTCAAAATCTGACCAGTCACGACACTCGCTACATATAGCGATACCAATGTCGCCGTCTTCTATTAATTCTGTAATAGCAGTCCCAGTGCAACAAGTAGAAATCCAAGTTATATCATCTCTGTCTACTATGACTACATTACCTTCTTCGTGCTCAATCATACTTGCTCCTTAACTTTTTTTATAAAGTCGTTATATTCTTCCATTTTTTGGTAAAGTTTTTGATACTTATTAGTATGGAAGATTATATTATTACGGTTCAAATGTCCTTCGTGTTTAACACTCCAAGTCTTATTGTTTATTTTTGGTCGCTTAATCATATTTCAGCCTCTATATAACAACTGTCGTTGGTTTTTAGACATTTTTTTATTGCTTTACCTAACCTATATCTATGTCTATATAGCATAAGTATGTCTTCTTTTTCTTTACTGACACCAAGATATTCGTGTAAATATGGTTGGTCGCAGTCTTCTCCTTTATTTAAAAGTAGCCCTGAATACTTTTTAAAGTATTCGTCTATCTTTCTTTGATAGCCTTTTAGCTTCTTTCTACAAAGTTTTAGTCCCTCTTCTACTTCTTCAATGTCATAAACTTCATAGTGTATATACCCACTTTCCATTGCCCCAAAAAATTCAGGGTCAGTTGAAGGTTGCGAAGCAAATCCAAACTTTCCTTCGTAATGGTATGTGTCGTTATTTCCTGTTATGTGGTAATATCTACCCATTTGATGTGTCCTCCTTAATAATGTTATCAATTAGTTTCTTCAAGTCGTTTTCAAATTTAAGAGTTATTTTTGAATATTCGTCTCTGTCTTTTTCAGGAAGGTTTACATATATTTCGTCTAAAACTTCAAATATAGAACCTTCATCGACTGTAATTCTGTCTAAATCTAACATTTGTTTCTTCTTCTTAAACTCCTCTGCTATGCAAACACCGTCGCTATTATAATAGTAGTATTGCACACCATCTTTTTTAATTTCTGTTTCAGTTTTAACTATATCTAAATACATATCTTCTGTCTTCATAGTTCTACTCCGTCTTCATAATCGCCAGTCATATTGTCCAAAGCATAGTCTTGATTTTTTTCATACTCTGCATCTAGCGACTCTTGTCTTCTTTCTATTTTACTCGCCCAACCTGCACCTTCAATATATTTAACATTTATATCATATCCAAGTCTTCTTAGTCTTTCCGTCGCAATTACTATTTCTCCTTGCAACTCGACTGCTTCTTTATATCTGTCTTCAAACTCACTTAACATTTCATTCATATTAGTCTCTCCCATAAGGTTTATGAAGGGCACGGTTGCCAACCAGTGTATTTGCAATTCCGTCTAAACATAAAGGGTAAACAGGGTTGATTACCTGCGACTGCCTTTTTCCAGCCGTTAATTGTTTCACTATATGCCCTTCAATTATCATTTGAAACAATTTAATATTATAATTTATAAAAAGCAACATTTATTTTATTTTATTGAATGCTCTATCTAGCTCTCTATCTAGCATTGCACAGGGCTCTCCATATATTTCTCCGAACAGAAAAATATTTTTTTTCCGTCTAAACTCTGTGGCGACGAAAATATTATTCCGTCGTTCCTATCCTAAATAACCAACAAGTAATCTTCCATATCAGACATATTTATGTCTGACGGTATAGTGTAATCGTGGTTATCATCGTATCCGTCGAGTATGTTTACCGTCGGAATTCTACTCTTTAAGAGTAAATCCTTATGAGTAAATTTTCCGTCTTTAAACTCTATGAAAGACGAAACATCACGAAAGCAACTTTCAATGTGATTTCCGTCTGATTGTGAATTTAGTAATTCCACACTTCGCACACGATAAAAATCTTGTGTTTCTGTCGGAATTTCAAAGTATTCAAACATAGAGTTAATAGTCATACAGGGCTTCCTTAAAGTCTGTTGGTCCTGTATTTGTCGTAATAACGGAAATATAGAATAGAATTTCTTATCGTCTAATTTAAGTTTACTATTCAATATACTTTCGTCTAAAACATAATCTCCGTCTATTAGTATATGTCCGTCGGCATTTCTCTCCTTAGACCTATACTTTGAGTAGTATTTAGTTCGCTCTTCTTCTGACAACAGTTTGTCTATACCTGTGTTCATCAGACTTTTCATCATTTCTGACTGCCAAAAATCAGAGGTATGTTTATCTCTCATTTCTGTCCTAACCTGATTACCCAAGTCGTAGCACTTATCTATTATGCAACCCCATAGACTTGACCAATGTATCATCTTTTCGGCATTTAATGTGCCTGAATGATACCTCAACTCTATGCCTTGATTTGCTCCGAAATGACTGTGCAAGTTAAGTCCGTGATATCGTTTTGAATGATATCTGTCAAAATTAAATGCACCATCGTCGTAATAGAAGTCTACGAAACTATCTCTGTCGTAAATATTACGAAAAGCATATAGTGGTTGTGAGACGGGTCTACACCAACTGCTACTTCTTCTTGACGACGGAACCCAACTAAAAATATGAGGTTCTATAACTTTCGTCATCAAAGTTAAGACGGCAAAGTGATACCAGTCGTAATCTCGGCTATCAATATGTAAATGATAACCACACTTACGACTAATGTAAGCACCAAAGTCGCTTTTTAAGCATTCAGTCACAGTTTTTAAGTCCTGTTCTAAGACACCGTTTCGTCGTGGTTCGAGTATTATCTCGCTTCCGTGACTATGGTCTCCACCTGTAATAGAACCGTCGTAAGTAACCCTTACTCCTGCTCTATGGTCTCGGTAAGCCAAGCCATCCATTCGTCTATCGCTTGATAGACGAGCCGTAACATATTCCTGTAATCCGACATTATCTACATTGCTGTTGAAATTTGTCTCAATCTCAACTCCCATTGCTCGTTTTGTCTTAATTACAGGATTTAAGTCGTTGCGAGGATTTTCAAGGTTATCATCGCTTCTATATTGAAGCCCGACGAAGCCATGATGGGTTTGGACATATTCATTACTATGCACCTCCCATTCCAAGTCTTCGACACAACCTGAATTATACTCGTGGCAGTTTTCACACATATTGTCGCCTGTTCTGTCGTCATAATGCATATCATCTTCGTGATATGTCTCTGAACATACATCGCATTCGCGATAGTAGTAAGAACAGTCGTCGCAGACATCTTCGCCTCTGCTATCGACATAAGTCATACTACTTGCCTCACATTCAGAGGAACAGTCATCACAATATCCGTGAAAGTCTGCATGACAATCGTCGCATCTATGCTCCTCATCGACAGGCGACAGGTATGTGTCTTGTTCATCGAAACTCGACCCACAGCCGTAACACTCGACTAATACTACATTATCTTCTGTATTTTCTGTCGGCATATTACTTATCCTCTGTGTTGACAGACTGGAACCATAACTCTTCGTCATCTATATCGTCTTCGACTTGGCTATCATACATAGTGCCACTACAAATTTGATACTCATTAAGTATCTGATTTGACTGATGGTCTATGTAATACCATTCCTCCGACGAAGCATCAAAAAAGTAGTCAGACGGATGTCCTCCGTATGCTTCTGCCCATTCTATCTGTTCTTGTTTCTCCCACTCAACATTAATAGTTCCGTCGTCCATATACATATCTTGGTCGTAATTACTATTCGCCCAATCTATTTGTTTATGGTCGTTGTTATAACTATTTAGTTGCCATTGGTATACTCTACTGTCGTATTTAAACTCGGTCTTTTCTACATTCGTTCTGTCTGCTCCGAAGCGACGAGTATCAAACTTATAAAGATTATTCTTATTAAGTTCATAGATACTTGCTTCGTCTATTCCTGCTTGTTTTAGACCTGCTTCAATAAAGCATTTCTCACTTGCATAGAATAGAGTTTTCAGACTGCCGATGTATGAGACGAAAAGAGGTCTATTACTTTCGCGACATAGATATAAAGTCATCGGGTCATCTTTGACAAAACTCAAAGCGAAGTCGCTATCAAAGTGCTTGACGGCTTCTCCTATGTCTTGTGTTTGGTCAATAGACTTGAAGATTAATTGACTATCAACAGGACATCTTTTGTCCAATCTTGACTGCATTTCTTCTATGTTATAGACACAACCATTGTGTGCTCCTATAACACCTCCGACTTTAAATGGATGAGCATTATCTTTTGTAATTGCTCCTTCTGTCGCAAATCTCGTATGACCTAATAAGATACTCGTTCCCGAAACTAAACTATTTACGGCTTCCGAATAACTTTTGTCGTCTACGAATTTACTCGACGGCAGTAGAGATTTATGTATTTTTGTTTTACTTCCGACTTGTGCGATACCTGACGAATGTGAACCTCTGCTTTCGCTATCAATTGCTATTTGTCGTAGTATCTTCTTGACGAGCTTTAACTCTCTGCTCGTATACTTGGTCGGATGTGTCGCTAATCCATAAATTCCACACATAACTAAACTCCATTTGTTTTGGTTAAACTCTGTCTGTCGGTCGACCTGCCGACAAACCCTATTTGTCTTGCGACAAAATATTTTGAGGCACAATTCAAGACGAGTCGCGGGATACCAATTACGACTAATAATTTGTCTTGCTTCAATGTTGTGCCTCTACTATAAAATATCTGTCTGATGTATACCACCATCCAGCATTGTGTTTATGTTTATATTTGTAAGTGTAAGTCTTAAAGGTATTCATTCCGTCTAAACTATTTCTTTCCGTCTAAACTATCGTATCCGACTCGTTCTATTTTATTAGACGAACGGACAGCCCCTCGGGCTGCTCTTGCGACTACATCTGAATACCAGTCTAATCTCTTCTTTTTAGACTCGCCTGCACTTTTCGTCCAATCGTTCCACTCTGCCCTGTTTATGCGACTGTGTGTCTCAAAACGACTACGAGGTGTGCTTACGACGAATCTATATCCACGACGATGCAATGCCATTGCGACATTCTCTATGTTCCACAGACAAGACTTCATATCAGGCAATTCCATAGTAGTTCCGTCAGAACTCTTCTGATGGTCTATAATAGTTAATTCCCAATTCTTAGTTCCGTCTGTTTTAGGAACAATTAGACATTCAATACCTAACGGCAGTTCTTCCATCTTTACGACGGTCTCAACTGTATGCGAATGACCACAAGTCGTGCATTTACATTTGTGTCGCTGTATTAGTTTTGTCATATTCTCTCACTTTCCGACGGGAACTTGCCTTTCCGACGGGCAAAAGTTCCTCGTCAGACCGAATTTAGCGATTTTAGACGAGAAAGTCAAGAAATACTTTCCGACAAAAAAAATAATTTATGTCGTAATTTAGCACTTTCCGTCGCGCGGGAGAGTCGCAGTCTTCTATCTAGCATTTCCGTCGCGTGGGACTCACGACCGTAGTCTAGCGTTTCCGTCGGACGGGTTCTAATAAAAAAAAGAACGACGCATAGTCCAGCTTTGCGACGCGCGGGACCTAATTTAGCAATGCTTTGTCTAGCTTAGTCTAGCTACGCGTTGCTTCATTTTTTAAAAGCAAAAAAAAAGACAGAGCCCCGAGGTATCAAGGGCTCCATCTTTAATTTGGTGATTTCTGTTGCCAGGCTCACCACACCCCGAATCTCAGTTCAATTAATACCACATTGTCAAGTCATCGTTCAATCGATAATCGCCTGTCCAAGAGTCTTCGAAGATGAAATAATCGTGTTTACGATATCTCTTATTACACGGTATCATTAAAAATACCCTGTCTTCGGTTAACCTTGGAAGTATGACCCCTGTTTTAATGAAATCAGGAGACCATGCGAATGACTGCATGATGTTATGGGTTGGGATTAATAACGGGTCTTTGTAAATCTTCCGCGTTATTTTATCGCCGTCAAACCATAACTGGACGTTTTTGTGCCAATAATCATTGGGGAATACATTCCACCTGACACCCGTCCTAAACTTGAACTGATGGTATTCTGTCCCATGCCTGGTTGTCTCAACAATAGGAGTGAATAGCACCCTGTGCAAATCTTCACTATAACCATTGCCTTTAACCATTTTGGGAGTATCAACCAACATTTCAAACTTCATGATTGTCCTCCATGTTTAAGGTTTACATTTTGTCTTAATGTATTATATTCTTCATTTCTGAAGGAAGCAGGAGGGCAGACTGTATCAAATCTGCCCTGCGACTTCTTTTTGAGTTCCTAGTCAGTGACTATTTCAAACTTACAAGTTAGGTAAGGTTGACCTTTAACAGGTTTCTTGCCTTCCTTGATAGCTTTTTGAGTCTGAACTTTGGCAAATTTTACTCCGTCCTTGCGAACTAAAGCATTGAATTTGTCCATGCGTTCCTGAATATCGGATAACATCGAAGCATAACCTTTATTCATTTCTGATAGTTTCACAAATGATGAAGAAACTCTTGTGCCTTTGACATGGTGGTCAGCAGCATAATTGTCCTTCATAGCTTGGATTTGTTGAGGAGACAACTTAAGTTGCTTCCCTAACGCGTCCAAGTTAGACATTTGTCTATCATAGACTACTCTTGAAACAGTGCCACCTTTCTTTTTAGCTTCCGCCATAAGTTAGGTATCCCTTCAAAAGTCCCTCTAAAATGACCTGAATTAGTCAATAACTTGGGTGCTATTTGTAAGTTTATGCCTCAATTAATTCTGAAGCCGTCCATTTTAGCACCATTTGTTTGCCCCCTACGCTATGCATAGTCGGTGGCTTATGTGCCTGTGAACCCAATTGTCAAGTATTTCTGATACCCCAAATTCTACTATAACTTTTATGAGAAATGCAAGAAAATAATTCAAAAAAAGTAAAATAAATTGAGTTCTATGACGAGAAAACACATAAAAAAAAATCATTAAAAACCTTGACAATAGGCAAAAACATAAAAAATAACCTATTATATAGGAATTTCAATTTTCAACTAAAAAAAGCAATTTTCAATCAAAAAAAGACCCATCCCTCTTCGGGTGAACAAAAGGCACACACAATCTCGGGCAATTTTTCAACATTGGTTAGATTTCGGGGGTAATATTCTTAAATATGGCGTAGAACGGGTTTGAAAAAATTTCGGCGGGTAAAATTTAAAAAGGGCTCTCTCTGAGCATCGAACATTATTTAAAATTCTTTTTTAACAGATTTAATATTTATTAGAACATAGAACATTAACCGTCTAAAGACTGTATAATTTAGTGAATATGCTTGTTTTGGTCAACAATTATTTTTAATTCGAACATAGAACATTGGGTATTTCCAAATGTCGTCGAGTTTTTTATCTTTTTTTAATCTTTTTGTTGACTTGTGTACCATTTTTAGCGTAGATTCCATACACAATTAGAAAATAAGGGAGAAAACTAATGAAAAATAAAAGTATGGGTATGAATATAGGAGGACATAATTACATAATAATCCTTGAAGAACTATGCGCTGGAGAACAAGATAAGGTATTGTACGGAAGACATTTAGTAGAAGATAATATTATTTTAATAAATAGTAAAATAGAAAAATCAAGACAACAAGAAACGTTAATTCACGAAATATTGCATTCAATTCACTATAACTGCGGTTTAGAGCACGATGAAAGGACAATAGAAGCAATTAGCAATGGTTTATTTCAACTAGGGATAGGAGACTACTTATGGAAAAAAGCACAAAAAGGATATTAAAAGCAAAAAAAGAAGGCGATAAGGATATGGTACAAAAACTACAACAAATAGAAGGTTCATTAAATGACCCGATATATATCAAGGGTAAGGATGATAATGAAATCTTAAGAGAAGTTGCAGAAGGTTCCGAAGTAATAACAGATATGCTTCAAAAAACATCTACAGCTGAAGATACGGTAGCTTATATTAAAGAAAACTACCCAGAAACAGAAGAAAACCTTCAAAAAGTGTTAAACGATATGTATTTAACATTTTGCAGAAAACAATTTGATTACGGACCAGGCAACATTGCTATGGGAACTTCGCTTAAAAACGAAGAAGAAATCAATATGGCTTTACTAGGAATTATAGTAAGGTTAAATGATAAGATAAACAGACTAGTTAACCTTTCAACGAAACATAACTTCGAAGCACAGAACGAACCAATCGAAGACGCGTTTTTAGACACTGCTATATATGCAGCGATGGCGTTAATAGTCAATAACCAGAAATGGGGTAAATAATGGCAAAAAAGAAAACAAGAAAAAAATCCGTTAAAAAGCTAACCTTTTGGGAAAGAGTAGCTAATGGATGGAAAAAACTCTTTTCGTCTGCGTGGAGTAAGTAATGGCTAAATCAAAATTGTGGACAGATGAAGAAATAGTAATATTACATCAATACGAGAAAACAAACAAGTCTGCGTTTGTATTATATCAGGAATGTAGAAAAGCTGGATATAATAGAACATATAAGGCAGTTACTCGTAAAATAGAATCTCTAGGTTTTAGAAAACCTAAAAGATATGTAAATGGTCACGAAAAGACAATTGGATATCTAGACATAGAATCTACTGGATTTAGTGCAAATATAGATGTAATGTTATCTTGGTGTATAAAAGGCAGAGGAGATAAGAAAGTAGCTGGAGCTTGTATTACCAGAGAAGAACTTATGTCTGATAAGTCTGATGCACGTATTGTAGAACTGTTAGTTGAAGAAATGAATAAATATGATGTTATTATGACATATTACGGAACTAGGTTTGATATTCCGTTTATTCGAACTAGAGCTCTATATCACGGAACTCACTTCCCTTTATACAAAACAAAGTCGCATAAAGACCTTTATTACGTAGTTAAGTCTAAATTAAAACTACATAGGTCTTCATTGCAGGCAGCTACAGAATTTTTTGGTATTGATGGAAAAACAAGAATCAAACCAGAATACTGGCAAAAAGCAAGATGGGGCGATAAAAAGTCTTTAAAATATGTATATGAGCATAATGTAGCAGATGTAGAGATATTGGAGTCTTTACATAGAAAGCTAGAAGACTTTGCACCACCAACAGTAAACCCGCTATAATATAGGAGAAAATATGGCTAAAAAAGGAAAAGTAGTAGAAAGTTCTAAAGATAATGAACTTACTATGAATTACGATGGAAAAGAATATTCTTTCCAATATGACTCTCTTTCAAGAGATGCTAAAGCAAATTATTCTAGAGCTAATGAAATAGCAGCGTCTATGATGAGACTAGAACAGCAAGTATCTGAACAACGCTGGCTTTTGAATAAATACATTGCTTTTGTAGTAGGAGAGCTTGATGTTAAGAAAGAGCTTGACGAGAAAGAGAAAAAATAGGTAATTTAATGAAGACAAGAAAGGTAAATGGTGTAACTAAATATCTATTTGAAAATGTAGATGAATTTAGAGAATATCATCCTTCAGTCAGTTTATGTAAAGATTGGAGACACGCTTCAGTAGATGACTGGATTGTGACAGATGATGGACAAGTTTGCCAAGTACTACATCTTGGAGTGTTAAAAAGACCTAACAGAAAAACAGAGACCACATTCATTAGGACTATTATAGGTTCTTTTGTATGTGGTCCTAATGTTACTATTGAGGGAGAAATGCGTACTAATATGCATACCTTTGCTAAAGATGGGAAATCTCCCTCGGTACGTAAGAAAGAAAGAACAAAAGCAACAGAAAAAGAATTTCTTTTTGCAAAGTATGTAGCAAAAGGAGATGATGTAGTAGAAGCTTATATGAGTGCTTTTCCTAGTAAGAAAAAATCTTATGCAGCTTCACAAGCAAAATTGTTGCTTAAAACCGATAGGGTGAAAAATTTGATTAGAGAAGAAATAGATAAAGTATTAAATGAGGCTGAAATTACTCCTTTATACCTTTTAGAAGAAATGAGGGCTATTATTGATAAGCCAGATGCTAATGATAGAGATAAATTAACAGCAGTTACAACATTAATGAAAATCTCTGGAATGATGGATACTGAAAAGAAATCAGAATCTATTACATTATTCCAAGGTTTTACACAGGAGCAATTAAATGCAATTCAAGGGTCACAAGTCAAAAAACTTCAAGAAGTTAAAAGAGATAGCGAAAAATAAAGAATGTCTTATTTGTTCGTCTAAACTCAAAAATACAGGAGTTTTTATTTGGGACATAGATAAAGAGGATTGTACTCAAATTAAATGTATTAACTGTTTAACTATGTATTCAGTTGATTTTACTATAACAAATTTGGGCATACCAAGAGAGGTAGGGTATTCATAATGAGACTTGCAGTATATGGAACATTAAGAAGAAATTATCCTGATAAGGGAAAAGTAAAAGGATTTAGTTTGGTTTTTCCAGGACATCAGTCTTTTCCAGCTGTTATTAAAAACGAAAAAGGAAAAGGAGCCGTTGTTGAGTTAATGGATGTTTCAGATGAAGAACTTAATATGTATGACCAGTATGAAAGTGTAGATACAGGTTTATATATTAGAACAACTGTTGATGTTGATTTAGATAACGGTAATAAAGAAAAAGCCTGGATATATGTTGCAGGTCCTGTATTATGGCAAAGCTCATCTTCTTTTACAGAAGTTCCAGATGGAGATTGGCATTCAAGAAAAACATTAACTATGTTAGACAGGGTTTATGAAAAAGAATTCAAAGAAGCCTGAAAAATTTAATATTATTCCTCCAGACCTATCTCAAAAAGAAAAAGCTTTAGAGTTAGCAAAAAAAGATATTATTACCTTTGGTCAAATGTTTATGCCAGAGGATTTTATGAAATCTTCTCCAGCACCTTATCAATACGAACTAAGTGATTTGCTTTTAGGCGATGAAAAGCGTATATGCATTATATTGCCTAGAGGTCATGCAAAATCTACTTTAGCTAAAACAGCTTTGTTATATCAATTATATTTTGCCCCTCCAGAAAAGAAACAATTTATTGCTTGGGTATCAGAAGAACAATCTCAGGCTATAGACCATATTAAATATATTCAAAACCATATAGATGTAAATCCTGCATTAAATTATTACTTTGGAGATTTAAAAGGAAGTAAATGGACAGAAAAAGAATTTACAACAGCAAGAGGAGATAGGGTAATAGCAAAAGGAACATCTCAAAGATTGCGTGGTCGTTCACAATTAGGTCTTCGTTATACAAATATTATTCTTGATGACTTTGAATCAGAGTTAAATACTAAAACACCTGATAGAAGAAGAGAAATTAAAGAATGGGTAATGTCTACTGTAGAACCAGCATTAGAAAATTCAAAAGGAAATGAAGGTTCTATTTGGTTAATTGGAACTATTGTTCATTATGATTCATTTTTACAAGGAGTATATGACGGGCATTTAGATGCAGAAAAAGAAGAGAGAAAATCTCCTTGGACTGTTTTGTATAAAAAAGCTATGGTTGATGGAGTTCCTTTATGGTCTAGTTATTTTACAAAGAAAAAATTAGATGACATTAAAGCAAGGTTCTCTGATATGGGACTTGTTCATAAGTTTGCTCAAGAATATATGAATGAGGCAAGAGACCTTGAAACAGCTAAATTTAAAATAAATAGAATTAATAAATATAGAGGTCACGTAGAAGAAAGAGGCGGTTTTAATTATATGATGATTGAAGATACAGCTATTCCTGTTAATATTTATATGGGAGTTGACTTGGCTTATGAACATAATTCAAGAAGTGACTATCAAGTTATAATGACTATTGCTATAGATAGCGATAGAAATATTTATGTTTTAGAATATTATAGAGAACATTCTCCTTTATATGATATGCCAAGAGTTATTATTGATAAAGCTAGACAATATCATCCAGTTAAAAGAGTTAATGTAGAAAAAGTTGGGGCACAAGGATTAATTAAAGACCACGTTAATAAATTAGCTGGAAGTGATAGAAAGCTAGCTCCAGGTCTTTCTCAAGGAGTTAGACCTCCTGCAGGTATTAAAAAAGAAGATAGAATAGAAGCTTTACTATGTCCTATTGTAAATGGAAGAAAATTATTTATAAAACAAGAACACGAAAACTTGGTAGATGAGATGTTTGAATTTCCAAAAGGAAGAAATGATGACCTTCTTGATGGATTATGGTATGCAGTAACAACAGCAAAACCTCCTAAAAGTGGAGCAATAGAAATAAGTAAATTAAGCGAAAAACTAGAAAAAAGAGAAAAAAGCCTTACAAATAGGGCAATTAACTGGGTTACTGGACAAAAAATATAAATAATTGTTGACAAAGACGTCGTAAATTTATTATTTTAGACATAAAATTAAATTGGGAGTCTAAAATCGCATACGACACAAACGACGCAAACAAATCAAAGCCGCAGGTAACTAGAGAACTCTACAGAAGATGGAGAGATGCTAGACAAAGTTGGGATATAGAAGCAAGAGATGCTGTAGATTTTGTATTAGGTAATCATTATACTACAGAAGAATCAAATGCATTATCATCAGTAGGTCAAGCAGATTTTGTTATTGACAGAGTTTATGCTGCAGTTGATAAACTTAAATCTTTACTTACAGCTCAACCTGCAAGATTTTCTGCTATTGGTAGAGAAGATTCAGATAACAAACTTGCAAATGTTTGGAAAACAATATTAGAATACATTTGGGATATATCCAGAGGAGATTCTGTATTTAAGCAAGTAGTTCACGATTATGCAGTTCAAGGATTAGGATATATGTATGTATATCTAGACCCAGAAGCAGACTACGGAAGAGGCGAAATTAAATATACGCACGTTGACCCTTTTAGGGTATATGTAGACCCTGCATCTCGAGACAGGTTTTTTCAAGATGCTTCTGGAATTATTCTTTCTACGTTTCTCACTAGACAACAAGTAATAGACTTATATCCTCAATTAGAAGAATCTATTGATGATATAGAAGTTTCAAAAGATAGTTTATATGGAGATGATTATCCTTCTTCTAGTAGAAAAAACAGTCAAAATGTATTAACTCCCGCAGAAACAAAGAATTTAGATTATCAAGTAAATCAAAAATATCAAATTCTTGATAGATTTTATAAAGTTAGAGTTCCTTTTTATAGATTGTTTAATACATCTAGTGGAGCAGAAAAAATTATTAATGCTGAAATATATGCAAATATGATAATGGAAGAACAAAATGTTCAAGCTATCGCAGACGGGGCAATAGAAGTAGAAGAAGTTATGCAAACAAGAATTATGCAATGTAGCTCTATAGGCGATGTATTATTATATGAGCGTGTTTTAGATACTGACATATATCCAATTGTTCCCTTTGCAAACATTTGGACTAACACTCCCTATCCTAAGTCAGATGTGAATAAGGTTAAAGACTCTCAAAGGCTTTTAAATAAGCTTTTCTCTTTAACCTTATCGCACGCTCAATCAGCTGCTGGACTAAAATTACTTGTTCCAGAAGGAAGTGTTGACAATTTAAGTCAATTAGAAAAAGATTGGGCTAACCCAAATGCTGTTATTGAATACAATCCAGAATTTGGCGACCCACATTTTCCACAACCAGCTCCATTAACATCTGAATTTTATTATTTAATTGATAGGGTAGAAAAATATATAGATTTAAACTTTGGTATTCCAGAGTTATTACAGGGATTTAAAGACCAAGCTCCTGAATCTGTTAGAGGTACAATGCTTTTATCAGAAATGGGAGAGTCTAGAGGAAAATCTAAATTAAGAGATATTGAATCATCTCTTAGTCAAGTAGGTCAAGTGGTTTATAACTTATCAAAAGACCACTATAAATTCCAAAAAACTTTTAGAATTGTACAACCAAATAATAGTATTACTGAATTTGCAGTAAATATGAAATTGTATGATGATAAGTCAAACGAAATAGCAGCTGTTGAGAATGATATTTCAATAGGACAGCATGATATTCGTATAATATCAGGTTCAACTTTACCAAGTAACAAGGTTGCAGAATATAATATGTACCTTGATGCTTATAAACTTGGCTTGGTAGATGATGTTGAGGTTTTGAAGAAAAGCGAAATCTTTGACAAAGAAGGTGTTCTTCAGCGAAAAGGACAAATGGCACAAATGCAACAGTATATTAAACAACTTGAAAATCAAGTAAAGAAACTAAGTGGTGACTTACAGACATCTGAACGCGAAAGCGTTAACGCTAGAAAACGTACAGAAGTTGAGAAGTTTAAATCAGAATTAAATGAGATTACTTCTGCTACTAAAGTTAAAGAAAAAGAAAAGGTAATGCAACTGGGCAATCTTGTAGACCAAATGGAACAAGCTGATGAGAACGAAAGAAAACAAAAAAACACTGGTTCCGAGCGTAAAAGCTAAATCAGGAGGAGAAAAAACACATGGCAAAAAAACAAGAAGAACAACAGGTTGAACAGCAAGACCCAATAGTAGAGTCTGTGGTGGAAGAAACAGTTTCATCAGAAGAACCTACAATGCAAGAAGGTGAGGAATTATCTGAGGCAGTAGATTGGGAAGCTGAAGCTAAAAAGTTTCAGTCAATGTACGACAAAAAAACAGCAGAACACGCAAACCTTCAAAACGAAGCTGAAAATTTGCTTCAATTAAAAGATGCGTTAAATGCTAGACCAGAATTGGTAGACGTAATTGAAAAAAGCCTTGCTGGAGAATCCGTAGCGGGCGAAAAATCTGGAGAAAGTACAACACCAGAAAATTTCGACCCTTGGGACGCCTATTACAAGCCAGACTCAGAATCTTACAAATTTAGAGTAAGTAATGAGAAAAAGCTTGTACACGAAACAGTAGATAACGAACTAGCTAGACTAAAAAACGAAATGGCAATCAATAATTTACAAAATGAATTAGTAAGCAAACACAATCTAGAGTCAAGTGAGGCTCAAGAGTTTTTAAGGTTTGCAACTACACCAAAAGCCAACTTACCTATAGAAACCTTAATTAAGGTTTGGAAAGAAGGAAAAGGTGTAAATGCTAAACCTAATGAAAACAAAGAAGCTGTTAAAGCTGCTAAAGAAGTTCCTAAATCAGCAGGAGTTCTTCAGGGTGGCGAACAACCACAACAATCTGAAGGAGACCAAATTTGGGATAGAATTATGAGCGCAGGAAATCGTGGTAGACTAGCTAAATAACATTAATAGTTAGGAGACTAAAATGGCTATAAATAGCGGAATACTAAAAGCTTCCAACATTACAGCTGCTGCTACAAGTGCTGGTTATGGACAAGCTCCAGACCAAAGAAAATTGTATGATTTCTCTGATAGAGTTGCAGAACTTACTCCAGAAGAATCACCTTTTTTCACCTACTTGGCTAACGTTTCTAAAGTTGCGACTGATGACAATGTTTTCAGATTTCTTGAAAACAGAACTCAAATCAATCACACTGATAGAAGCTTCTTATTAGCAGCCGATGTTAATGGCGGCGCTGCAGTTTCTAAAGACGTTGTTTACTCATTTACCGTTGATACTTCTGCAGGAGCAGCAGTAAACTTCCTTACAAAAGGAATGGTATTTGCAGTAGGAACTTTAGACGGCAGTGCAGGATACACTCAAGCGCTAGTTAGAGTGGAATCTGGACCAGAAGCGGGTTCAGCTTCTTCTACTTTCCAAGGTAGAATAATTGGTCTATCTGATGCTAATTCAGGAGCATCTGGTTATAATATCCTTTCAGACGATGATACTTGCCAAATTATTGGTACATCATTTGAAGAAGGAACAGCATCACCAGATACTTTCTCAGATAGTCTAGATGACGGATTTGGTTATACACAAATCTTTAAAACAGCTTGTGAACTAACAAACACAGCAATCGCAACACGTCATCGTGGATATGCGAATGAGTTTGATAGAATATGGGCTCAGAAATTACGCGAGCATAAAATCGATATCGAAAGAGCAATGCTTTTCGGACAAAAAGCTCGTTACAATGGCGTTCAATATACTGAAGGTCTAGTAGGAAACATATTAAAAAATGTTGCTCCAGTTGGTGCTGGAACAGCATTATCATACTCTTCAGGTAAAGCTTATCACAGAACTTTAGCTGAATCAGAGTTAACATATGACCAACTACTAAGCGACTTAGAGGTTATATTTGACCCAGCAAGAGGCGGAGCAAGTGAAAAACTTGTTATGGCTTCCTTGCCAATTATCTCATTTTTTAACAAAATGGGCGACGGTGCTTTTGTTGATGCATCTGTAGGCTACTCAAATGCTCCTTACAGAGTAAACATGGGTAACGTAGACGGTGCTTTCGGACACAAGTTAATGGAAATTAACACTGTACACGGAAGTATGTTCTTAGTTAAACAGCCTTTATTCAGAGGTATCACAAGTGGAATGATGGTTATGGCTGACATGAGTCAGTTAGCATACAGACCATTAGTAGGTAACGGATTAAATCGTGACACTCAAATTATGACAAATGTACAAAGTGCAGATGAAGATTTGAGAAAAGATATGATTCTTACTGAAGCAGGTCTTGAAATCACACTTCCTGAATCTCACGCTCTTTACAACATTGAAGGAGTATAAAGATGAAAACAGATGGCATAAATAAAAACAGTGGAGCATACGGTTCATTACCACGAAAAGTGGTTCTTGTACCAGACGCAAGCACTTACACAATTTTAGCAGCAGATTCTGGCATAATTCACGTTATGCCTGACCTTACTGCAGACTGTGTAATTAGTTTACCAGCAGAAGAACAAGGATTAAGTTACGAGTTCTGGTATGGTGGTACAGCTGCTGACGCTCAAGATTGGCAATTCGACACAGGTGCAGATGCTAACTACTTTATTGGTGGATTAGTTCATAATGACACTGATGGCGACGTAACAAACGTTGTAGACTCAGATAACAATAGTAACTCAAAGGTTAGTGTTTTAACACCAATCGCAGGTACTATGGTTAAATTTGTTTGCAATGGTCAACAATGGTATTTAAACGGACACGTTGTGTCTGCTACAAATACTGCTGTTGTATTTGCTGACCAATCATAATAGTTAATTAGGTACTATGGAGTGGGTTAATTCCCACTCCGAAACCTATAAGGAAAAATTATGTGGAAAATATTTAAAGACGACAACGATTATAACGAGAAAGCAATCATAGGATTTGTTTCCTTTGCTATTATGGTTATGTTCGGAATAGTTGATTTAGTGACAGGATTAATGGGACAAAATTTAGTTATCAATGACAATGTATATAATTCATTTGTCTGGGTAACGTTAGGTAGCTTCGGTATAGCTGGAGCAGAAAAAGTTTATAAAAAATAATAGGAGAAAACAATGGCAGTATATAACTCAAATGTAAAAATAGTTATTAACGATATAAGTGATGCAGCAGATTCAGTATCTGGCTCTTTAGCAGCAGATATTAAAGCAGCAGTAAATGCTTTAGATAGTACTAGTCAAGCAATTATAGATATTTCGGTTGTTAAACTAGACCGTTCAAGAGTGGCTTATATAATTCTATATACATAATATGAATTGTCAACATTGTAATGAGCCTAATCCTGAAAGGTTTTTTAATTGCCCTTCTTGTGGTCAAAGAGCGGCAAAGCCTAAATGGAATACTAATTTTGTTGTACGAGAAAATAATCGTTTTGCAACAGCTATTAGAAAAGACCAAATGGAAATAAGAACACTGTCCGCAGAAGAAGGAATGAAAAAGCTTAAAGAAGGAGCTTCAAAAGTTTCTAGAAAAGGACCAGCACAAAGGATAATATAATGCCTAAATTAGGTGGAAAGATATATAAGTATACAAAACAAGGTATAGCTGCTTATAGAAAAGCTAAAGCTAAAAAAAATAAAAAAGCTAAGCGTTATTAATGCGTAGAAAAATATTTAGCAATTTTACTGTTCATAAAAAGACAGAAAAGAAAACAAGGCAAGGACAAAGTAAGCATACAAAAAGCGGAACGAAACCAAATACGGACGCGCTGTTTGTTTGTACAAAAAGTTTAAGAAAATATAAAAAAGCATATAGAGGACAAGGAAAATAATGGCAACATTT
>CEOH01000130.1_pt1 | contig 35852 bp, 38 predicted proteins | sample 530311 | NCBI WGS metagenome assembly CEOH01 (sample SAMEA2619923, study PRJEB7988) | marine metagenome | biome: marine biome (ENVO:00000447); feature: deep chlorophyll maximum layer (ENVO:xxxxxxxx); material: "saline water (ENVO:00002010), including plankton (ENVO:xxxxxxxx)" | depth 60 m
GCTTTGTACGTATTTGGATTTTTTCTTACCAGTCTCCACATCCTTATAGCGCATAGTGTATGCTTCTCTAAAAGGGTAGCCGTATTCTTGTTGAAAATCATTAATAATATCCATAGCTTCTTGAATTGGCGGCGTGGGCACAACTGTCTGTTCCTCATCGACCAAAAATTTATAATACTGAACCGATTGCTCAAGGAATCCATACCAGAACATATCATCCTTAAAGGGATTAAACGATTCCCAAAATGCAGATTGCACATCTTTGAATCCTTCCTCCATATGTTCTACTATGTAGGCAGCAAAAATGTTGCTAAAGTTGTCTGGAAATTTTGGCATAATCTTGGAGAAGACTCCGATCGCCTTGAAAATATGAGTACTGGCATAGATTCTAATCGCAGCATCTATAAGGCCCATCATTCCGGCCTTAGCTGGTCGATTCATAATTCGGTTAAACGGAACTTCTACTGCACAGTCAGGATTATTCTTTAATCTTGGATCTTCTTGCAGCAATGGGTATCTCTGATCGATCTTTCCTTTGATTTCCTCAAAATCGATCAGGTTTTGATTTCTCGGCTTACAAGGAGAGTATTCAGGGAAAAGCACCTGAGTAAATCCCATCCAGCCATCATATTTAAGTGGCTTAACATACAGAGGGGGGTTGGTGTAAGAACCTCCAAATTTTGATGGATCCAAATAAATGGCGCGCGCATTCTCAGCACCTCTCAGGTATTGATCATAGCTAATCCCAAGGATCATGTCATCATTGCTTGGGCCGCGGGTATATTCATTGCCAAACAAATCCACATCAGTAACACTAATTGAATCATAAGGATTTCCAGTTTCAGGATCGACATAATATAGATCCGACTTGGTCAGATAATCGTAATCCATTCCGTATTTCCATCCGGTCTCGTTTTCTCCAATTTCTTTGCAAAATCTCTTGAAAAGCTTCGTCATATAATCGTTGTAGTTATCGTACTCGGTCGCTATCGTCTGACCTGAAATATCTGCCAAGAGAGCTACTTGTGGTGGATATTGTTGATTTAAGACAGTCATAGCGCGAGCAAACTGTGGATAATCTGCCAAGGACAGATCGGGCTCCACCGGCAAGTCTAATTTCTTAACCGGCTGGGCGTGGAACCCATTCAAACCCTCATCCACGGCTAAAAATTCAAACTCTCTTGCTCTTAAGATCTCATCATCTAACTCCATGCCGCCGCCCGGCACAGAAGAAGGTTTCACAATCATAGAGAAAGGATACATAATGAGGTTAATAAGTGATTGAAGAGCCCAGCCAACAATAGGGACGTTTTCTATCCAATCCGGCAAGTCAAATGCATCATCTTTTTCATATTCAGAGCCAATATTTCCGCATAAAGGGTTTTCTATTTCAGCGCCAAAATTCATCTTCTCTTCAATCTTTACTCGAAGATTGTCATCAAATCTGTTTACATACTTTCCTTCCTCTTCAATTATATCTGAGAAGTAACACTGAAGATCAAACCCCCAACTCCACGTGGATTCGCCACCTTCGTTACTGCCGCGGCCACAACCTTTTCGAAGACCAGCAGCATTATCTTTGAAGTTTAAAGAAATATCGGCACCATCAAGTTGCCAATGGGCGCCGGTTTCGCGGGAAGTGGGGCCCTTGCGGGCTCTTCGCGTTACAACTATCTTTTCGGCTGACATGTCCGCGCGAAGAGGGGTGTTATAGCCCATATCTGGAACTCTCAACAAATCGACGCCGGTGCCCATTACTGGATTAAAATCAAATTCGTCGAAATCGATCCTAAATCTTTTTTCGGGCATTACGCCATTCGTGGCCCTGAAATTTAATTTATCTTTCAGATCTTTTCCGCCTTTGCTGGTTTTGCCATAATGAGGGTTTTTTGTGCTCTCTCCCGCATTCAAAAACTGCCTCATCATCCACTCTCCCACATAATAAGGAAATTGTCCATGTTGGGAAGAAAAGCCTGCTCCGGGCTGGAGGAACGAAAAGAATCCTGTGGCTGGCTCACCACCATTTGGCTGATTGGAGGCAAAGTTAACGTACGACTTATTATTCCATGCCTTTCTATGGTGTGCAGTCAACGGATTTCCTTGTGTATCTGACATGACCATGTTGATAAATCCCCATCCGTCGTCGCCAACAAACAATCCGCCATTTCCAAGCATATCTTTTATGTAATCAATCTCTAGCTGTTCAAAATCATTGCCCAAGGCAGCAGAGGTGACTGCTATTTGCTGCTCTGATTCGTATGGAACAAGGCCGTCATCACAACCGGGCGTAGAGACAAGAGGTGGCATATTATCTTCGATGTATTGTGGGATACCTTTTTGCATAATTGCACCCAAATCATCCAAATCATGAAGAAAACCCTCTCTCAAATTACAATACATCTCCTGACATTGCTCTGGTGATGCTCGTCCTTCGAGCATTTCACATCTCAATTTTCTAAAATTCTCAAGCTCTTCCGTGTTTGCGCAAATTGACGGATTAGCCGGCAGCGTTCTTGGATCTTCTCCTCCGGTTTGCTCCAGTTCTTCGGGAGTTGGTTCGCCGCGAGCAATGTCTCTCAACTGATCTCTGTAATCTAGCGGGAATAAGTTACCAATATTTCCAAAGAGCGTTCCAAGAGAATTTTTATTTGGAAGTGCTTCTCTGAATTCGGGATATTCATATTCAATTAGCTGATCCGCTATTTCAAGCATTGCTGCGCTTGGATTTCCTAAAAAGGCATCTGAGATTTCTTGCCTAGTAACCGAGTTCGCAATATCTTCTGCAAATTGAATAGTTCTAGATCTGTTGGCAAAGGCAGCACCGCCGGCACCAAGCTGGGCTACAATATCTACAATTGTATCTTCGACTTTCTTGTCATCAGCGTCTGGTCCACAAATCGCTTCTTTGATTACCTCTGCGAACGTTGTCTTGCCTGACAGTACCGACGGTATTGCCATGGCCATCGCTCCCATGGTCTCAATTGCTTTACATATTGCATCACCAATCAATTCACAGATTTTAATAAACAGAAGCATCAGAATCTTCAATACCAATAGTTTAACGGCATATTTAATCGCTTCCCATAATAGTCGAGTAAGATCTTTTAGTTTCGGGATCCACCCAGCATAGTTTTCCATTCGGGGAAGGCGAATGTCGCTGATATCTCCACAGAAAATGTTGCCCAAACTCTTGATGAAGTCCCAGAAACTTGGATTAAACAATGGGGCCACTGGGCAATCCAACATTCCAATAAGAGATGCTATGATCTGGGCTCCGGGGAATTTGTTTAACTCATCCAGCAGTGCAACAAGATTTTCTGAATAGTATTCCATGAGCGCTGCAATATAGGCTTGCATTAGTGCGTCAGTGTTCAATTCTTTATTGGCTTGACCAGCAACATCAAATTGCTCGCCAATAGTTCTTCTAGTTTTTCCAGAGGGCGCGCCAGTGGGAGCACCCGGAACACCATAAAACTGGCCTTCCTTAGTTCTTCTTCTTTCGTCGTCAATAATCGCTTGATTTTCCCATGGCTTTGAGATACCTTGACCAGCAATTAAATTGGACACCTCTTGTGGAGTGCTCCCTGCAACAAAAATATCGCCGCTTTCCAATTTCTTAGCCGCCATTTCTCCCAATTCTGCTTGCGCTTCAGGGGGCAATCCAATAAATAAGTCTCCAAAATTTTCAATCGACATGGCGTTTAGCGCGCTTTTGATCAAACTAGCCATGGCCTCCTCTAAAGTTAGGCCGGCCATCAAACATCTAATCGCATCCATCAACAAGTCGAAAAGACCACATTTTTTAAGAGGCTCAAAACCATGGCGCCACAATTTATCTAACTGGCTCGCTGCTGGGCCAAATTTAGTTGTAGATGCCAAGACTATGGCGCATATCATCGTAAATGTGTTATCTGACTTTTCAAGTTCCTTGAAAGCTTGCATCTGGGCCATACCGTAAATGTTGGCTTTGTTTACGTCCTCTCCGTCGATTTGCAATCCCATATCGATTTCATCTGCTCTGATGCCATCAAATCCGACTTTACAGACATTCTTGTTAAATTTGTGAGCAATGACATCCGACAAGCTTAGTATTTCATCAAGAATATCTTGACCGAGTTGTTTTCCTTCATTCGCTAGAGCATCGGCAATACAGCTTGCAACGGTCTTAGATTCGTCGTCAGCCTCTTCGTCAATTGTGGAATATATCTTGGGATAAGTGTATTGTGTTACAAATTCAACCCAAGGAATTTGAACACGAGCAGAGAGGCCCGCTTCCATTTTAAAAAGCTGGGCGAGATAGGCGTTAGCTGTTACATCTTTCCAAGCATCTAGTTTGGTCAATGGTCGAAGTTTTTTTCTGCCGAAGTGGTATGGTTTTTCTGCACATTCCTCTGTATAGACAAGCATCTTCTTAAGTTTATAGTTGTTCCACCTAAAGGTGATCATTGTAACTGTTTCTTGACCAAAGCCGGCAAAAAGACCAGAGAATCCGGGACCAGCGACACCGGGAATTTGAAAGCCTTTTTGGTTCAAGAATGCTTCTAGTCCTGTCATCATCTCCGACAATATTGAACTTGAAAATAGGGCCACGTCTCCGTATTGCTCCAAGTTAAACAATCGATTGTCTTCCCAGAAAAGCAAATTTCCACCATTAATTGCACGGTATACTTTCAAATATCTACCATAAAGGTCAAGACCCTTGCGAACTCTAATCATTTTCGTTATCATTTGAGAAGCATTGTACGTAACTTCAACCTCTCCGGGCTCGTCCGGTTCTGGCTCTTCTTCCTTCGTGGCCGCCGGAATTTCATACATGACATCGAACGGTACCGAATATAGAAGCTTAAGTCTCGAATTGGGGCGCGGATCTAAATCATATTTATCATAAACTATATATTCACGAACGAATTGTCTAGTTTCAGCAGAATCGTGTTTTTCATAAAATGTAAACAACGAGTCTATGACATCATCAACATTTTCTTCGTATTTAGATTGTAATTCTTTCTTTATTTCATCTTCATCGCCAGAACTTAAAGTGGTTGAACTAGCGGTTGACTTGTGGGGAGTAACCACTGTTACTTGATATAGACAGAATTTTTCATTTAGTGTTGGCGAATCGATAGTTCTTTTTCTCCAGTCGGATATTATCGCCAGAGGGTTTGGGGTACACGGACCTTTACACGGCGACGGTCTTTCAAATATCTCATCATCACAAATATCGATTAAGCCGTCGTTATCAATATCTTGCCATTTTAAAAATTTAGATTCAGCCATTTTTAATTCTCCTACTTCTTAACTCAACGTAACGTTTGAACTGTTAATGTAAAGATACCCAAAGGGCTCTAAGTGATTCAGTTCCCAAAAAAGCATATTGGCTCTCGTATGCCACAAACTATTCAATACGAAATCAAGCACGGTTACCGTGGTTGGCGGGCCGGCTGCGGCGATCCACGGGCGCCATTGATCAACTGAATTGAGTGCATTGTAGCCGGCTTGAATCAGTGTTAAATTATATAGCGCACTCCAAATTTCACCAACTGCATCGTGTAGTTCCTTAAGCGCGTCAACTAGGTTATCTCCAAGAACAGCGCGCTGAAGTGTGTTGACTTCTTTGAATAAGTTTGCGATACCGCCATACACAATCCGAGGCTCAGTGTGGTCACCTGCTATTAATTCAATTGCTGGGGCTGGCAATTGTTTTCCGCCGAGGGAGTTTGGTTCGCCATCGGCGCCAATGCCAGTAAATCCACTAGAGCGGCCGGTAACAATTTTAATACTCGTCCTACCTATGATTCTAACATCATCGGCCTTGATTCCAATACCGGATCTCTTTTTTGAATATCCATATTTTCCGCCGGCGAGACCAAAGTTCTTATCGATATCGGTCAATTGACTTATATAGACTCTTGCAGCATCTGCGGACATCATTGGGTCCAACTGTGCACCTTCCTGTGGGCCGGCGCCTTTTGAGGCTCCCGCGCCGCGGCCAACAACTAGATCGATCGTACTTGTGCCCTGAAAGCCCTCTGCACCAGCGCCAGAGGCCTTACTAGCTGGACGATCTGTTCCTAAAACTATATAAGAGCCGCCGTGTTGAATTACTGATTCGTCATTCGCCATCTTGAAACTAAGATTCTTCATCGGAACGACTGTGTGGAACAAGCCACTATTTGTCGGAACCATCTTTACGGGCTGTTTGCCCTTCATTTTTTGATATACGGTATCTTGGTCTCTTTGATTTTTTGGCAGTCTTTTTTTGCTATAGCCTTTCTTCTTATCTGTTCCGATTCCCATTATTCTCTCATTGTTAAAGTTTTATTTTCCATCAGAAGCTTTTGATCTTCTTATGTTTTGAATTATGTTTCCTTTTTTTATATATTCAAAATGCCATGGCTCAGGTAAGCTTCCGCCTTGGCGGGCCCACGCTGGGTTTGTAAACCCAAATCTCGGCGCATTCGCCAACATCCATTTGTATCTGGTTGTTCCATATCCGCCGGAGTTCCAGTCAAATGCCACTCCCCAACCGTGTGGTGATGTGCCGGGTGTGGCCGCGAATCTGCCGCGACCTTTTGCTGTAAATTCTTGTTTAATTCTAAGCTGCGTCTCAAATGGTCTATATCCAGAATTCACAACTAGCTTTTTCTTAAATCTTTGATAATATGCAGCCGCTAAATTATTAAAATCCTCAACCACGTCTGCACACAGTTTTTCTTGCCTATTTTTGCCTATCACATATGTCGTATCAACATAGACCTGTAGAGCTTCTGGGAATTGTCCATTTGTGACAGTTTGGTGTTCGCCAAATTTTCCTGTGTATTCTGCTATCTTGGGTCGGCCAAAACTACCGCCGGAATATGTGTGGGTCTGGGCGCTTGGAAACGCATCCACTAGTGATTGACACTGGCTCTTGGCTAAGGGGTTTGTCGGCGAATTTGCTCTACTGATTATTTTTACAAACTCGGCTACCTGTAAATCATCGCTTTCGCCATCAGCCGATCTTTTTAATTTTATTTGCACCATATCGCCTACATTAACTGAGGCTACCTGACCTGAATTTGGTTCATCAAATATAAGAACCTCCGTAAACAGAGTTATCAGCGAGGCGGCGTCTGCGGGGCTTTTTGCTGTGGCCAATTCACACGGATCGGGTAAAATTATGTGTTGACTATTTTCATCTATTATCTGTGCTCTGAATTTATACTTTGCGATTCTAGCTCCGCTAACACTAAAAGGATCTCCACCGGATGCGTTTGCTTCATTGCCAGCAATTCCATACATAGGCGACAACACGAATGCTAGTGGTGTATCGGGAGAAGATTTTGTCTTGAAGGAACGCCGAATTGACTCTTTTACTAAGTCGGCCGGGTTATCAAGTATGTCGGCGTATGAAATGCTCATTTAGGAAGTGCTCGCGTCTTGTATTAAATCTAACAGATTATCCTTATCTTTTTCAGAAAATTCGTATGAAGAGTCAACATTTTTTTGTCTCAGAGAAATAAGCTTTACAAGCTGTTCGTTTGAGCGCTGCATTGTTTCGATATGTTTTGCGGCGACTGGGCTAAGATATTTATTCTGATCAGTATCACCGGCGATTTGATTGGCAATCTCATTAAGAAACTCACGCGCAACTTTGCGATCGTTTCTGATGTTGTCCAATGCTTCGGCTATTAATGACTCTAGGTTGTTGCTCACAATTCTCCATTCTCCCAACTAGCTTTAAATGTTGAATATCTTTTACGAAATTTCTTAAGAGAATTTACTATCTGCTTGGTATTCAAGCCAGTAATCTCACGAAGATATAAATAAATAGCTTTCTTGTTAAAAATTTCAATATCTTCTTTTGACTCAAAAAGGATATTAATTGCTTTATACACCTTTAAATCATTTTCTTTCATTTGGGTGGTATCCCACGATTGCAATTCTTTGTGAAACGATATCCAAAATTCAGCGCCTTCGCGTTCAGTAATATACGATTCATCAGTTGAGAGATACTCTTCTTCATATTTTTTCGCTATATTATCATAATCAACTTCGCGCGCAGAGCGCTTTTGTTGTTTCTTTACTTTGTGAATAAACCAGTTTTTTGTAATAACTGAAAAATATGAAAAGGCCTTGGAGCCCTTTGCTGGATCAAATTTATCTAGGATGGTCATTAGCCATACTTTACATTCATCTCTTAAATAATCACAATTTGGTAAATTAGTAAACTTGTATGTATAGACTATTTTATCGACCATCTCATTAAATGCTGGCTCAATATAATTCACGTACAATTCTGTTCTTTCTTTTACGCAGCTTGTTTTTGCGTATTGTATGATTGCGTCTTCGTGAACTTGTGTAAAATAATGATTCTTACGTTTCTTCGATCTCTTCCTGCGCTTCGGCTTCGGGTTTGGTGCTGTCATAAAATTCTTCTTCTGTTAGCGTATAAATGAACTCAAATGTATCCATCTGTTCATTAAACGAGCGAGCATGCTCCATTAAGCCTTGTAATGTCTGATCTCCGTAAAACATCTCCATTTCGTATACTTTTTCTGTATGTTCCGAAAAGGAGCTTATCATCTGCTGTAAGTCTCCCAATTCTTCCGACACCATCAGAAGACGCGCAATTGCTGAGCGCGCATATATGAATATTCCAATGTTCAACGCGAAAGATATAAAAAGACAGAAAGACAGTATTGTTTCAAGTTGGCTCATAGGTTTCGCTTTTGGCTTCCTTTTTTTGTTGTTTTAAAATTTTTTTGTTCTCTTCAATGTATTCTTTGGTGATTTCTCCAACTTCCGCAGTTGATTTTTCCTTTTCAGAATTAACAGTAAACGAAGCTGAATAATCTTTTATCATAGTAGATTTGTTACAGTTTTCACAAATCTCAATGGACTCATTTATACCATGAAAAAACACTTTTGTAAAATCACAGTCCGAACACACATACCTGTATCTCGGCATTATTTGACCATTTTTTCTAACTGATCTGGTGTCACTTCACTATTGTCAGAAAACCTAACCGTAGGTGGGTTTTTGACAACTAGGCCTTCACCGGACTCTTCAAGTTCAAATCCTTGCAGAATTGGAACTATATCCAACTCATTTAAAAGTGATTCTTGAAGGGCCATCATGATGGCTCCGAGTGCTTGGTTTGATAAATGCATTTTCTACTCCTTATTGTTTAAATGATTTTTGCAAATAATAATTTTGCAATTTGGGTAAACTGAGACTGAGACTCCGGGTCGGAATGGGCGAGTTTCTCGCTCGGGAATCACGAACTCATCGAATCTCTTTTCCAGTTCTTCTTGTATTTTTTGCCATTCTGGCTGACTAGTGCCATGAAACTCTAATGCAAAGTTTAAGATCTTTTTATCTATATCATGCTTAAAAATATGCGGCAACAGTTCGTGTTCTCCGCCTTCACAATCCATCTTTAGGAAATCAATGAAATCAATATTATTTTGCTCAATAATCTCCTTAACAGATATTTGTTCTGGCAGATCTCTTATTTGTTCGGTATCTGCGTCTGCGGAAAATCTTTTTTCGGAAACATATGAATCATTGTTCTCGAAAAGGGCCTTGTGGCCACCAATCGATGTCGTAGACTTCGCGAGACTGGCGGCTCTGTTCTCGCCTATGACTGCCATGTGATGTACTTGAATGTTTTCGTGTCCTTTCAATCTTTCTCGGGCGCGGAGATAATTTGACTCTTCTATCTCGTATGCTAGAACTATTGATTCGGGATATCCATCACTAGCTAATTTTGCAAACCAGCCGGTGTTGCACCCTATGTCTACAATGAACTTAGGCTCTCTCTCAAAGTTGCATTTTTTAAAGCGATAATTATCATCCCTATAAGCTTCGCTTGCCATTCCTCGCTCGTCGCTTCTTATGCTTTGATCATTGTTGTCCCACTCTTGATATCCCATTTGTACTCCTTAATTTATATCTGTTTTGACCCATATTCCGGGGAGAGAATCTGCTAGTCTTTTTCCCCAGCCGGGGTTCGAAGGGTCGGCGGCGTTTCTAATCTGTTTCTCAATTAGAGGCTTGCGATCGACAAAACACCATTTCATCTCTACAATAAGCTCTTTACCATCTTCTGAGTAATATGCTCTTTGTTCGTCGTGGGGCGCGACATCTGGATTGCCGGCTAAAACATCATCTACCAAGTCTTTAAAATCTGTCACTCGTTGCTCCCAAAAAAGTTTTCTGAGTTTATGTTTTTATCGTCTATGAACAAGTCATAAATAGGCTTGCCAAATCTTAATTCATGATATTTTACTCCCCATTGGGCGAACTGCTTCTCTGTTGTATCTCTCCAGTCGATGCCCGTGCCCGTGCCGCGAGCAGTCCAATATACAATTACATTGCCCTCTTCGAAGAGACTATTAATTTTATCTATGTTCTTCTTAATTGGTCTTGCATCGGTATAGTCCCTATTCTCTGGTGAATCGCAAATTGTCTCGTCTATATCAACGAAGATGATCATTTATATACCTCTTCCTTATCGTAAAAATAGTCTTCCTTGTCGAATGCTGTGGAACACAAAACCAACAAAATATCATTTCCAGTTAGATATTCTTGTTGAGCCCAGACCATCCTATCGAGAAAGACTACTTTACCCGGCGTTAAAAATACGGTCTCAATGCCATCTCTGGAATGTAGCTCAACCTTGACTTTCCCCTGAACACAGAAGATGTATTGTTGATCTTCGTAGTGCCCGTGCTTTCCACGAACTTCGCCCTTGGGTGTGTCAGTAATATAATACATTCTTCTTGGAATAAACTTTAAATCAGTCAATTCCATATATCTTAAAATTCCAGTTTCTTCGGTTCCATTTTTGGATAACATACTATTTTTTTCTCCTTAATAAAATTAAATTTGATTTAGGTAGCTGACCTATCGGGTACCGCCAGAGATCGTCGAGCCACGGTTTTCTATCTAATACTTCAAATTTCTCTCGCATTTTTACAAAATCATTATAAATTTCTGGTCGCAGTTGCTTGAATCGTTCGTTAGCCGATGTTGAATTCGGAACGAGTGGGCGACCTTCTCCGGCTCTGTTCTCACCACCATTGTCAAACAAGGTGGTTGTGTCAACGGTCTCCGGCAACAAGCGAAAATCGAAGACTGCTCGGCCTTGGCCGGGTTTCGTTTTATCCTCATTGGGTTGCCAATGGGTATCCTCAATAATATAAAAGCCTCCAATTTTTACCAAACTGGCCAAATTAATAAAACTCAACTGTTGGTGGTAAAAAGCATGCGATGCATCATCTATTATGATTTCAAATATCTCTGATGTCTTATTATACACTTGTTTTAACACTTTCTTAAAGTCTTTATAGCTATCTAAGCTTCCCTGATCTCCTTGAAAGAATCTAAATCTTTCTAAATCAGTATCTGAGGTTTTTAGCGCATTTATATCGAACCCCCAAATGTCAGCCTTGTGATAGTATTCGTGCCACATTCTTATGGAAGGAAAGTCTTCTATTTTCCTATTCATGTTATTCTCGCCATGCTCAGGTCCGCCATTGTTTAGACCAATTTCCAAAATATTAATCTTATCGTGTCGAGAGTATTCAAAATAATGTTCATACAAAAGTGTAAAGCCGGAACAACATCCGGTTGTGGTGCCCTTGTCGGTTCCAAACTTGTTGGCTAGTTTCGTTAAGGTTAACTTTTGGAAGAAGCTGTTAGTGGGAGGCATGCCCCACGGGTCGTCATAAGATTCATAAGTTCTGATCGCGGATCCTTCCGAATCATATTCAGTAATCACTTTCTTTCCCACAATACCTCTTTGATTACTGTTTCCACCTCTTCATCCGTCATCATTTCGTGATATGGAATGCTAACAGTAGAGTTTGATTCAATGATAGATAGCGGGAGTGGGGTCTCTGTAGTTGATTTGTAGCACTCCACGTCGTGAACCGTCCTGTAATGAATACCACATTGAATCCCCCTTTGCTTCATGTTTTCTATAAAATCATCCCTATCGTCAACTCTCAATCTGTACAGGTGTCGACTTGTGTTGCTTAACCCAAGCGCACTATTGTAGGCCTCTCGAACTTCATCAAAGCGCTTAGCCTTGGCTTCAAGCTTTTCAAGATTTTTCAAAGCCACATAAGCCTGTATGGAATTCATATACATTTTCCAGCCGGGAAGAACGAACTTTCTCTCCCAACTGTTATCTTCGAAGTTTGTTCCATATCTTGAGAGTATTTTTAATCTTCTAATCTTCTCTTCGTCATTTGAGACTATCATCCCCCCGTCAATGCTGCCAACAGGCTTGGTTGGATAAAAACTAAAAATCATCAGGTCTTCATCGTTTGCTTGTTCGGCAAACTGATTTTTATCTAGCTGTTGTGCCGAATCTATGATCTTATAATCCTCAAATTGGTGAAGAGTGTATGAGTGCCCTACCCAGTTCACATCATCTCTGTATCTTACGTTGTGTCCTGCTGTTAAAATAGCGTTCGGCACTACGGGCGGAATGATCGAAGGGATCTCAATTGTTGTTTTTTCTTGTTCTAATAACGTCATGAAAATAGCCATCGTTGCGCTGTGAATCGAACACGCATATTTGGCTCCAACATAAGAAGCTATTTCATTTTCCAATTCTTCCACTATTTTATCATTTAATAGAGGACGAAATTGAGATGTGTCAATCACATAATCGTTGACATGCATTAATTTAATCATTTTATCTCCAAAGGGGGGCTAAATTTTTTTGAGGTGCTGACAGTCCTAGAATACCCAATACTATCTCCTTTACCCCATTTAAAATTATCAGAAGCGATTTCTATTTGTTGAATATCAGACATGTAACTACTAATCTGTTTTCTCCACCAAGGAAATTTTTTAACTGTTAGTCTTGCTGGCTCCCCGTGTTTATTGTGTGACTGCATATGGTGTATTGCCAAAATCCATCCTTCTTTGGAGACTCTGTTCATTTCTGATAGTACGCGTAATAAATCTTCTTCCGGAATATGCTCTAAGACTAAAAAAGAGGTTACTATATCAACGGTATTGTCACCTAGTGGTATCTCTGTTGAATCTCCTTCAAAAAAAGTAATCACATCACTGGCGTATGAATCTGTTATTCCTAGACCTACACTGGCTATATCAATGCCATAGGCTTTTTTTGCACTAAACGAATTGACTGCATCGTAACAAAATTTTCCAGACCCGCACCCAATATCTAAAATAACCTTATCCTTAAGATTAAGTCTTTGATTAATTTTTTTATCATTCACAGAATTTGTAAATAAATCATAAAAAGCACTACCATAGTTTCTTACTAATCCTTTTGGAGCTTTAGTGCCATTTGGCATTACTGTCCAATCGCATCCTTCAGAGTGTAAGTAGCCATCCACAAAACTAGTTTTTAGTTTTTCATTCATAGCTTAATTCTTCCCGTTAACATATCCTTAAACATAATCCAGTCACTAATCTTCGCCTTTACGGGATCACTAAATGCTGCTGGTTTATTTTTTTCAAAAAGAAAGTGGCCAGACCAAGCAAACGGATAGATCACGAATGGTGCCAGCAATAGCGACCACAATTTCATATTGAGTCCCACAATTAAGCACACATAGGATATTGTAGCCAATTGACCTACGAAATGAAGCCTACGACACCACTTATTTTGATGTAACGTTAAGTAGTGTTTATAGTATTCATCCATTTCCATCTTCAAGCTCCATAAATGTCTGTATGTTATAAAACCTTTTGTCATTTAAGTCTATGTTTCTTTTTTTAACTTCTCGCAATATTTCTCGAATTGATTCTCTCGGGTTGTATCGGGGTTGAAAATTTAACAACTCCTTAGCTTTCTCGTTTGAAGCCAAATAGTTTCGAACATCTGGCCTGTTCTGTATTTCTACTTCGATGTTTATACCGTTTTCTGAGAGTTCTTTTTCAACGTCTTCTGCTAGTTTTCCGATGGTGTAGTTTTCTCCGCAAATATTGAACACGCCGGCGATACCATGATCACAAGTAATTGCCTTCTTGTATGCTTCAGTTACATCTCGAATATCGATTAAGGGGCGCCACAAATTAGGATTATGAACAACTATTTTACCTTGCGTTAGAGCAAACTTGGTCATTGTGTTGACCACTAAATCAAATCTCATCCTAGGAGACCAACCGCCCACTGTGCCCTTTCTCATCGAAATGGGTCTGAAGGATTCATCCTGCAGGTTCATCAGTGAGTACTCTGCTTGTAGTTTGGAAATACCATATGGATATTGTGGATTGACCGGGCTGTCTTCAGACATAATCTTGTTATCTGTAAATCCATATACACTACACGAACTAGCATACACATAGCGCGGAACTCCAACTTCTTTGCTTATGAAGGCCAAAAATGACGGGGCTGCGGCGTTCTCTATAAAGTTTCTTTTTGGGCTAAAGTTGGCCATTGGGTCATTGGACAGGCCAGCGAGAAAAACTACTGCGTCGTGTCCTGCGATCTCTTCTCTGGTAAGATCCATTAGGTCTTTGTGAATCATTCTTACATTTGAATTTAGGTAGTTTCCGAACCAAAACAAATCGACTGCAGTTACTTGATGGCCCTCAGTTGCCATCTCGTTGCACAACCTAGTTCCCACATAACCTCCACCACCAGCAATTAACACCTTCATCTACAGACACTCTTCCCTAAATTGATCATAATATTTGTACCAAATTTTAATTGCAGCATTCTCATTCATAAGAGTAGCAAACCTGATGCAGTTTTTGTTGTTATCATCTCCGTCCCATATCGGACCCCATGGTTTGCGGCGGCCGCTGTAGTGAATTATCTTTATTAGTTCTTTGTTGTTTTCATAATCTTTTGGATCGCCCTTGCCGCCGGCGCCAAAATTTTGAAAATTATAGGCTTCAGACACGGTGCCCACATCCGGATTATTCGGACTGAACATATGCTGACAGGTGACCTGATCTCCATCGGGCCTGTGTTTTATCCCTGTGCTTACAACCAATTCCACCATCTTGTCATAGCATTCGCCGGTTAGGTATTTCTCTCCTGCAATCAGCAATCCAAGATTGGGATATTTCCAAATAATCTCAGTCTCATCTTCTATAAGATTAGAAAAGTCTCCGGTGCACAACATGTCGGCATCTAAATAGACGCTCCTTTTGTATCCAATTTGAGCAAAAGTCTCAAACGAAAGATAAACATCATAATTTCCAACACCATAAATTGTTCGTGGAATATGCTCATAAAAACTAGAATCTCTCGGAGGATCAAAAATCGTATCCTTGTGTGCCTTGCGAATGAGATTCATGCTCTTTTCATTCAAATTATTATAGGGCACCTTTATATCACATTCATCAAAAACTCTCAAATTCTTTTTTAATGAGTGAATCAGTACCGCGGCCGCTAAAGCAAAATCATCAGAAGCGGGTATGCAAATAGCATATTTTTTCATATCTTATACCTTATTTAAATAATCGGCCAAAGGCCTTTTGTGTTCCGGGAGGCTCTCGAAATCCGATAACTTCATACGTCCTCCAAATGTCTCTCTCCATTCTGTGGGATGTATCCCATAGTATACCGTTAGTATTGTGCGCTCGCCTTGTTCAACCTTTGTTCCCTTGTGGAACCCGTTCGTATTACCCAGTATAACATCTCCGACGTCACCTTTGCATCTAATAATCCTATCTTTTCCATAAATCGATTCGATATCATTGTGTGTCCAGCGATATTTTGAGTTCCAACCATTAAATTTTTGTAGATGACTTCCGTGGACATAAGTAAAGGGACCGTTGGCGTCTGTTACATCATTGAGATAAAAGAAAAATTTTAAAAGTCTTGGGCTATCTTTGTCGCAATGAAACAAGGTTGTTTGACCATTGCCCGGAATATTTGATTCACTTATCGTAGTAGCCTTGCTTTTTCTTAGCTGGACATTATTGATTGCGGGGAGGCAATTAAAATAGCTCTTTGCTATTTCTACAACCTCATCATCAAACGCAACATTAAAGACCGAATCACACGTTAAAAGAGGGTGTGCAACCTGTTCTGTGTAGAAATCATTGTACTGTAATTCTCCCCGAGACTTAATTAGCTCAAACTCTTCCTTAACTGCGGCTAATCTTATAGGATCTATAAACCCTTTTATACTCGAATACCCATTTAAATTTACCTCTTCCGCCGCGTGCTTGTACGTATCGCCAATATCAACCGGGTATTTCTCCCTACGCTCCTGAATGCATGCGGCGTATCTTTCCACTTCAGATTGACCTCCCCATGCGCATGTCGGATTTATCTTAATTTGTATCACTTTCTACATCCAAAGTATTTTCTTCTAACTTCTGGAAAATCATCAAACATGTGAAATTCAAACTTAAGTTTTTCCAAAAGGTCCAATTGTTGTAGATGATATTTCACTAATTGATGATTTGAAATACGGCCGCTGGCGTCAGTTCTGCAATTTTCTGGCTTATTGTATTCGTCTAAATGATCATACAGCGAGAAGAAGTCTGATGAATTCTTAGAATTCGCAAAAAACCAGAGGTCTAAAAACCCCTCATCATTGATTGGATAACCCTTGGTGGTTCTCTTAAGCTCTTTGAGCATTGGATGCCGGGCCTGTATTAAATCATATAATGGGCCCCGACCTCCTTTGAATAAATCGGTTCCATTTCGATCAACAACCGCAGACCACTTGCCGGCATAAAAATATTCATTATCAAAATTGTCAAAAATCACATCAGTCTCAAATGCCAAATCAAATCGAGTTGTCATAACGTAGTCATATTTAAAATCATTTTCTTGTTCATGTTTTTGTCTAAGCTCGTTGACTATTTTGTTAGAATACCACCTACTATAGTGGTTATTTTTGCGTGTATCCTCCCCCTTTACATAATCTGGTATATCGAAGTATATCTGTTCTTCGAAAAGGCTCTTGGTGGGATTATAAAGCTCCAAAGTCTTATCTTCCAATTCTTTGTCCCAGCAATGCACAAAAACATCAACATCATTTTTGTCAAGTATGTGTCTTTGGTAGTGTTCGTGCCCTTTTATGAGTACTCTAGGATCTGATTCGAAGAAACCTGATTTTCCTTGTATATTGCCTATTTTTCCACTAAGACATAGTGCTACTTTACTCACTTAAAAACTCCTTGATATCTGATAATTTGTTTACGTTTTCGGAATTTAGCGCCTTGTCATCAATCAACAGATCATAATGAATCTTGCCCATGACCAATTGATCAAACTTGACTCCCCAGTTTTTTAACTGCTCAAAGGTTATATCATATAAATTTGAATATATATCATTTACATTACCAGCGAAACTGGTCATGCCGCGGGCTGTGTACACTATAATTTTATTGCCCTTTGCGTGACATTCGTTCACTATATCAATCATATCCTTGTTTGGTTCGCATGTGTGATATTTTTTAATTTTTCCTTTTTCAGATGTCCTGTAACACAAGACATCATCCAAATCAAATGCAATCACCTTATTGTGCATAAAATTTCCTCTATTCTTTGATTGATTTTTCTTTTAATCTTTGAGTCTATGTTTGGGTATTTCCCTTTTATCTCTTGAAACTCGGGGTTTGCAAAAACATAATGGCCCGATGTCCTTATTATAGCATACTTTCTTATTTCGTTTACGCTAAAGAGCGCTTTTGCAGGAAGCCATTTTTTCCACTTGTCTGATTCATAACAAAGAGAATACAGTTTTTGGAACGATTTTTCATCAAAATGATTTAAAATCTCTTCAATCACACACTGTGTTTCTATTGCTCCAAATTCGGGAGCAATATTTATAGCGTCTAATCCCAAATCAAATCTGTTTTTAATCTCCTCTGGGGATAGATAATCTCCATTGTGTTCTTTCGACAAGACACCAAAGTTTTTACAGGTCTCAATCATTTTTGAACAACGCTCTTCGTCGTATTCGCCTATATTTCGATTTCCCTCAATTCTGGTGCCACCTTGTATAACCGCATATTTAATCTGCGCAAAGGCGGGGCCTAGTATTTTTTTCAAATCAAATAAGATCTTTTCAAATTCTCTGTGTGAGTATTTTCGAATTGCCTGTTCTGTGCCAATTTCATATAGGCAATTCGAATTTACGCGGTTGCAGGCTTTGATTAATTCGGCGGTTGCGTTAATTCCGTCTTCTATATTAGTATATTCCTTCCAAGGATCAATATGTATCAGATCAAAACAGGCTTTTGCATCAGCAATTAGTGATTGTTTTCCATCATCCATAGTCTTTCCTTGGGCTGGGCCGGCGTGATCTCTTTCTATAATCACCTTGTCTGTTCTATTTCTAACATAATCAACAAATTCGGCTGTGGTCCAATTGTTTACGTAGCCGCCGTCATGTTCTATTTGGCGGCGAGATGGGATTAGTCCGATTATATCATCAGAATTGTTGCATTTTTCAATGACCACATCTACTATATTCTTGCTCATTGGTCCAATAAAAAGTTTAGCCACGATTAGCCTCCAATAAATTATATAAACTTTGCTTGCCTAAGTAAAACAACATCTTGGAATAAGGATAATGATGCAGTGGTGCAATATTTAAAAAGATGAGCGATGTCAATAATTTAACTTTGTAGATATCTAGTTCATTATCATGTAAAAATTTTATAAAATCGGCTTCATTCTCAACAAGAGAGTGTTTTCTATAAAAATCATATCCTATCACGTTGTCCGTCTGCTTAACATTATAACACTCTTTGTTAATAAGTTCATGTGAAACAATCAATCCGTGCAACAATTTTGCCAAATCATAATAAAGATCGCCATATGCTTTGATTCCTGCGAAATTTTGGCGCCAATCTAAAAGACAGAATTCTCCAGTTTCAGCAACCAAGATATTTTCAAAATGCAAATCCCCATGCATTCTCACTGGTGTTCCCATGGAGAGGTTTTCCCAATCTACTTTGCTAAGTAAGGCTTTAACGGGAGGGATCTTTTGTCCATTGATTGTTTCAACAAGATCCTGCTCCGAAAAACGATTAAAATAAAGTTCCACCCTTTTTTCCGTCTTATCTTTATAAAATTTATTACAAGCACTCTTGAATTTTTTTTGTTCCTGCTCGTCTAATGCTTGTTCAGTCCAGAAATCTTCCAAAAACGATAACAGTCTTTTGAACGTATTTTTATTTGTAACCTTTGATAGTGTTTGACCTGTTATCATCCTATATGAATACATGTTCTTTCGGAAGTCTAAGATTTCCGGCACATATCCCTCAAGGCGCTTGGCTCGGTCGATGCGATCTAGGATAAAGTCTGGATCACTATTGTATTTAATGGCGCGGCCGTTAACAAACCATATGGCTTCATTTGGCTTTTCCAGAATCTCCGGCGCATTTTTAGATTTTACGATTTCTCTGGCCGCCTTTAAGCTTTCTAAATTGCCTGTGTCGTACCAAGTAAACTTCTTAGCCTCTATCAGAGAGTTTCGTTTTACCATTTCTCGGAGGGCGTACGATTCACCGATACGAATTGAACCGTACTTCTTACCAGATTCCATCGAGTTCCAAAATTCTTTATAATCCTTGATCCCGGCCAAGCCAATATAGGGCTTTGTGTCGTATGATAAGATTTCATCCTTCTCACATATCCTTTCAACACAGCTTGACTTTGATACCTTAAAGGAGCGATAGTTCTGATTGTTTTCGACTTCAGCATATCCAACCCAATTTGTTGTTGGTTCGGGTACTTCCTCTAAAATCACTGTATCATTGGGGCAAAAAATGAACGGGCACTGTAGGTGCTCTTTGCATTCCAGTATCGTTAGACCAAGACCGGAGCCACTACCGCAATAGTTCTTTATTTTGACGCATGTAATTTTTCTGTCTGGGTGGGCCATCTCAAGATAATCGCGCAGCAAGTCACCTTTGTGCCCTAGGGCTATAACTATTTCTATCTCTTTTGGAAACTTCTCAATAACATGAGAGATAACCGGCTTATTGTCGAGAGATACGAGGGCTTTGTTGAGATTCTTGCTAAAATCTCCCAGTCGTGTGCCCAAGCCGGCTGATGGTATTAGCACTTTATAATTCATACTATTGTGATCCCTGCATAATCATCTTTATCATATCCGAAGTTGTCAAAATCTTCTTTATAAAATTCATAAATCTTATTTGCTGTTTCTTGGGTCATTGCTCTTGACAGTTTTTGGCTCTCCTTGAAAGATGCATTATTTCTACCGAGAGATAACGGCTGCCGGTTGATTACCTCTTCCACAAAACATATTCCTATTTCGTTTTCTAATCTCTTCCAATCGTTTTCAAAATTTTCAAATCTACCAACAAAATCAACATTATGATGCTTGGGAAGAAAGAAAGACTGATTTTTAATGTGGTTATCTTTAAACGTGTTCGTGTATACTTGTTCTACAAATGAATCAAAAACTAAAGCACCCTTTGATGCTGTCTCCATGGGATCAGAATCAAAAGCACGAAACATCTTATAAGCAGAAAATAGCCTGTCATAAGGATTTCTCACAAAACCAAATTTGAAGTAATTTCGAAAAGATCTCTCGCCGGTTATCGGCGGGGCATCCGACGCGCGGGTGCCAGATGGCTTCAATTGAAGGCTCGGGGCGCGCTCTGCATTCATGCGAGCCTCTTGGCTTTTCCAATATTCCCACTTAAGAGTTGTCAAATATTTTAAATTCTTGACGGCGTCTTGTGGGTTTTTTTCAAGCCACGACATTAAGCTTGGAATTTTCAACATTTCCTTTATAGATGAAGAAGCTGACTTCGGATTCAAATAACATGCTATCTTGTTCTCGTGATTAAGAAATAAGGTTTCCCACGGGCCGAGAGCGGGATGTTTCAATACTTCTCTTTGGAGGATCCTACCCCATGGCGAATATTGAGTACGCTCTTCTATAATAAAAGTGTAGTCTTCTGAATATCTCTTTTCTGTTTTCCACTCTGGCATTATACTACAAACCCTCCGTAATCGGCCCTATTGTATCCGAAGTTGTCAAAATCTTCTCTATAGATTTCATAAATCTTGTTTGCTGTTTCTTGGGTCATCACTTTTTGTGGTATTTGTTCTTTTTTCAACTTTGCGATCGCCGAACCATAGGGTTCTGGTTGTTTTTTGGTTGCTTCTTTCATAAAGCGTATTCCTATGATTTTCTGCAATTTATGCCAATCGTCTGAGAATCTTTCAAGCTTTCCGATAAAGTCGATAGATTTTGGAATATGCCTACTTTGTCGATTAATGTGAGAATCAAGTTCGACTATTGGGCGCGTTGTGCGCCAGCCAGACCACTCTTGAGCAGAAAGTTCGATGCCCGGTGAAAGGTTAACATGACCATTGGGGGGACCCTCAAGGAAGGGTCTGAACGATGTCTGGCCACAATACAGGCTGTTTATAAAATTATCAAAATTGGTTTTGCTAATTTCATTCCATGGAAATCTATTCTTCCATGAAGGGCAAAACTTAAACATCTTATATGCTGAAAATATCCTCTCATATGGATTTCTTACAAATCCGAATCTAAACGGTCTAAAATGTTTTAAATTTTCTGCGATCGCTGATCGATCTATTGCTATAAAATATTCGTTGTCGGTGCGCCACTGCCAGTGTGTGTCCGTCTCCAACACCTCCCTCATTGATGTAGAAGCCACTTTAGGATTCAGGTAGACATACAAGGCATATTTATATTCTCTGTGGGTTATCTCGAAATCCATGCGCTCACCTTCGATAATCATCCTCTAATCTGACGATATCATCTTCTCCAAAATAGGTTCCACATTGAACCTCAATAAACACCAAATCATCATCACCGGTGTTCTTAATTCTGTGGCTGGCTCCGATTGGGATGTGTACGTGCTCGCCTACTGAAAGTTCTAGGTCCTCCCCGTTGAGGGTGACTGTTGCGTTGCCCTGCACGATAACCCAATGTTCGCTACGTTTATGGTGGTATTGGTAACTTGGACGGTGGCCGGGCTTGATAATCAACCTCTTTACTTTGCAATATTCCTCGTCTAGTAGGTTTTCAAATGTGCCCCATGGGCGCTCTTCAGTATAATTCATTGTAGTCCTTAGTGTCTTGCGCTCCAAGCCAACGTTGGATCCGGATTTACATACCCGGGTACCTCATAACTCGTTGTCCACTCGGGGCTAATGTATCGTGGTGGTTTTTCTATTGTTGGTTTAACGCGTATGTTAACAACATCTCTATATCCCTCTATAATGGGATTAACCCTGTGAACTGCATTATTGATAAATGATATAGCCGTTCCCTTAGAACCTATGACCTTGTTTGCGTTAAATCCCTCTTTCAGTAATTTTTCTACTTGTGGACCAACTCTGGAATTGTTGGGCGCCGGGTACCAATGAGACGGGCCGAGGCGGGTACATTGACCCAAGATTCCTTTATCATTTGGTGCCATCAAATATTCGAATGGAGAGTTGTCCAAAGTAACGTCATTTAAATAAATCAATGTTTTGATAACTTCATTTGGATTATTATCATAATGCCACTCATATGATGATACCCTCTTATCTAAAGGTAGAGTCCTGTATATGTAAACCTTGTCAACATATAGATTACAGTAATACTTTGTCTTTTCTAGATAAGGTATTATAATATTTGATAATTTCGTTAATTCTTCAGTAAATTTCCATATGTTAGTGTGCTTTATTAGCACTCCATCGTCATTCGAGTCTGTCATTGAATCAAAATCTCTTTTTGTTTTTTGAGACAGTGCTTCAACCATGTCGCGATATTCCGAAGTAAATTTATCTATCGGAAGCATAATCACAGGATTGCCATAAAATCTTTCGTGCTCAAATTTACTTTGATTTGTTAAAGCATAATTTTCACGACAAAGCTTATAGTATTCATCATAATTCATCTATTCCTCTCGTCATGAATAACAAACGTAATTTGCTCTATATCCAGTTGAATATGCATCATACACATATAAAAGTCGCACTATCTTAAAGTATTTTTGCAATTCATTTTGAACAACCATTGGATCTAGATTCATTGTTGAATGATTCAAAGGAGTTTCAAAAGCAAAGTAATCAGTTATGCTGGAAAGCTTCTTTAAGAATGGTTCTGAGCCGACGAAATTTGGATATACTTGATGGAGCACTGAGTTCATTATTACTAGTCCATAATGTTCATCTGTATTCATTACATGCTCGATTGCATCCGCATTAATAAAGTTAACATTATCAATCCCAGTGATTTCTTTTATATCGTTTGCGGCCGCCACATCTTGCTCAGTCAATTCAATCCCTAGTACATCTGTTGCGCCGTGAATAGACGCCTGAAAGGAGAAGAAGCCCTGATTTGAACCAATGTCCAATACCTTCTTATCTCGGCATTTATTGTAGGGAACAAAAGGCAATTTTCTATAAGAGTCGTACATGTCATTGTCTGACAAGTATCCTTCCATATAGTATCCATTATCGAATGCAAATCCTTGATAAATCATGCCCTTCCATTTGGGTAGTCCGTGGGGATCCAAGACGGTCTTATATCTATCGACCATATTTCGGTATATCTTGTGTAACTCTTGTGATTTTTTACCATTTGCGGCAAAGTAATATCTGGATGGCATTAATGTGAACCTGTGGAAATCCACAACTTTACCATTAATAAGATTTATGCTCTTATACCATTCGTCCTCTGGGCATAATTTTAGCGATGTGAGATCTCGTATAAATCTTTGTACCGAAAAGGGATCAGCTTGTAATAGTGATGACAGGGAATTGCGGTGCTCCTGCGGCACAAATTGCGGAACCACCACTTTCCCGCTTGGTGGGCCCATGTTTTCTTGCTCAATCAACAAAAATTGTTCGCCGGTATCAACCTCTGTGTGTATTGTATTATCGTAAATCTTTGGGAATGTGTCGCAAGGAGATTCCTTGATTACGTCAACCACCTCTTTGCTTTCTTGTAGGCTCTGGTACCTATGGTTTTCCGCAATCACCTTTAAACCTTTGTTGTTAGCGTAAGGTATCCACAGTGCATCGTCGCCGCGGACGCCGGCGCCTTCGTATGTTTCTGATTTGTAGGATAGTTCGTATCTAAACTCTCTATTGTCGCACGACATCAAGCTTTCCCAGCCTGAATCATGGCCATCTTTGATGATTTTTAATTTAATATTTTCGAAATTTAATTGCATTTTTTATCCTAACTTGATTTTTATTTTTCTCTCGGAAAGCGGCAGCGTGTTAATTTCAGCATCGTGATAAATTGAATCCCCGGGAATATGGGTAGTCGAAATTTCTTCAATCACGCATCCATTTTCGCTTCTAAAGGAATGATCTACGCCGCGGCTAATCAACACGGGCTGTCCTTTCGTCATCTTCCTCTCTCGCCCATTAAGTGTCAGAGTACAGTCTCCATAAAGTAACTCAAAAGCCTCTTCCTTTTTGATGTGTCGATGAGTTGGATGAGTTTGACCGGGCGTGACTACAATAATTTTTTTGCAATACTCGCGATTAACTTTGTCAATTATAAGCGCACCATGTTTATGAAATTCTTGTAGTCCGTAGTGTGCCGAAATCTCCACCAACTCCTTTCCGGAAAGAGGGATCTTTGCCTTTTCTAGAATACCCAGAGTTTGTTGAACTATTCTACTAATAATAGAGGCATCCAAACTAGTGCGGGTGTGTTGTTTTGTAAGTGGTGAACCTTTGCTTAAGTTTGTTGATGCAATTGTGCCGATTAAATCTGGCACTGATGCTGCATTATATTGACCCTCTTGGCATGGCATAGCGTAATAAAAGTCTTCTTCACAAAATACATGCTTTGAAGGTAAATCGTTTTTAATGTATACACCTCTCTTTAGTGCTCCAAGTGATGTCTTCTCAGTCTTTGAGACGCCGCTCAGTGCAGCCTCTGCTCTTTGAACATCCAAGATGACTTTCCTCATTTGTTCGGGAGTATTCGAGTATGCATTCAAGTTGATCTCGCTTGTGGGCACTCCTACATGCTTCTCCAATATTGTGCACCCCATGGCAATAGCCAAAGGAGCAACAGATTGCTCATCGGGACCCTCGTGGGTAGAAAGTCCAATTTCAACGTCTGGAAACTCTTCTTTCATTTGTGTAATTCTATTCAAATTGGAGCATTCGATCGGAGTTGGATATTCTCCAACACAATGCATAAAGGCAAAATCGCGATTGTTGTGCTTAAAGAGCTTATAGACTTTTCTCAATGTTTCAAACGAAGCTCCACCGGTGGAGATCACTATTCTCTTGTTGATTTTGCAAACTTCATTCAAAAGCGGCCAATCGTCTATTGAACAACTGGCAATCTTTACGATAGATACATTTAAATCCTCCAACCACGGAAGAGATTCGTTGTCAAACGGGGTTGCCATTGTGGTTAGACCGGATTGTCTGATGTGTTCTGTTATTTCAGAAAACTGATCTTTACTCAATCTAGTTGAGTTGAATCTCTTTACAAATTTTAAATCCGAATCTTTAAAATCTTCGTGAATAAACGAATCTAGCTGTCGAAACTGTAATTTTACAGCGGCGTTAACCCCTGCTTCTGCTGCTACTTTAGAAAACTCGTCGATAATTTTCTTTGCATGTTGTACGCTACCTTGGTGATTGTTTGCCATCTCAAAAATATAAAACACTACCTAACTCCAGATTTATATAAATTCTCATAATACTTAAATTGCCACTCATAATCAATATCAAAAACCTCTCTTTCGCTCATGGGGTATAATTGAATGTCTCCGGGCTTCATAAAGTCTCCCATCCACACCCCATCGCCAATTTTAGACATCTTGCCGGCATATAGACAATGTGCTGCTTCATATGTTACTCCAACAAATTTAGTATTCATAACTGCGTGGCCTTCTGGCCAAGGGGTGACTAGTTTAAAATTTGAATCCCAGTAGTAATCTTTTTTCTCGATTACTCCAAAAAGACCGTCTGCATCTATTGTAGCATAAAATTCTAAAAAGTTTTCTATTGTTTCTGTTTTTAAAAACGGAGCACACGCATTTACTAGAACACAATATTTAAACGGTATTTTGTCCCACCATTCGTACATCTCAGTCATCGGAGTGCCTTCCGAATTTGCAGACTCCTCAGAGCGATTAAAAATGTTTATTGGATATTTATTGCAAATATCCAAAAGCTCAGGTTCATAAACCGAAGCATAAATGTTTTTATTTGGGATCCTTTCTGAATCGGATAATTTCTCTAAGCAAATATCCATCAGCGTTCTTTCGGCAAAGGGTCTAATCATTTTTTGTGGCACCCTTTGAGAACCCAAACGGGCTTGAACCATTACACAAATATCTTCAAGCTTTTTCATGGTATTTACCTCCACCGCCAATGTTTATGAACTCTGTTTTGGGATATTTTTCATGAATATATTCCCACAATTCATCGTACTGTTGTTTCCAAAAATAACTGACGTGTGCAGGGTTCATATTTTGAAACACTCCGGGCAAAGTCTTTTTCCCGGGCTCGAAGGCGTGGTCTCCGTCGAATATGGCCTCTGGACCATCAAATCCCGAAAAATATACTTTTTTGAATCCCAGATGCGCAGCAAAAATCTTCATTCTAGCGCCGGCGCCTAAACGTCCGTAGAACCTCGTATGCATGCAAAAGTAATTATTATAGTTATCAAATCGATAGTTAGACCAACGATCGTGAATCTCAAATCCAATATAAGTTTGATGTAAATCCCGATATGATAGAAATTCTTCCGACGCTATGTCAGGCTCTCCCATTATCATGGCCAAATCAACCTTGATGTTTTTTAGTTTTTCATTTTTAAAAAAGTGATTAATTGACCACAAGTAATCATACTCTTGAGTTGGCCAGTCGTTATTTGCTGAGGGGCCGCCGCCAATGAGCATCAACGTTTTATCGCGATAATTGTCAAAATGTTCGTGATTCTGATAGACAATCTCGGATGTTGCAACAAGATTTTCGCTAAATCGGGGAAAAAAGTTTCGACAGTCTGTTGCTGCCCACTCTTTAAACGGGCCTCTGGCCCTATGATGCTCAAATACGTCCACCTAATCTCCTCTCAGCTTCTTGCGCACGGGTAATTCCCCTTCCGTAACTCTCTTTTCACCATCACCCATGGCAATTTCCAATTCTCTGATTCCTTTTACCAGCTTTATCAGTCCCTGTGGTTCTACAGAGCATAAATGATCGGAGCCCCACATTGTGCGATCCAAGGTTATGTGCCTTTCTATAATCGTAGCACCAAGATAAACGCTGGCAACCGTGGTGCCCAATCTAAATTCATGGCCGCTATATCCAATCTCGCAACCATAGCGCTCCTTTAGGGTCTGAATGCATTTTAAATTCAAATCCTCAATAGGGGCCGGATAGGTCGAGTTACAGTGCAGAATGGCAAAATCAGCCGATTCTTCGCGCATCCATTCAACTGCCGCATCTATTTCTTCCAAGGTGCTCATGCCGGTTGAAAAAATAACCTTTTTACCCGTTCTGGCGGCTTGGCGCATCAATTCTTCATTTGTCAACATTGCTGACGGCATTTTTAGAAATGGGATATCATATTGCTGTAGAAACTCTAAACTGTCTAAATCCCACGGGCTAGCCGACCAATCGATCCCCTTGTCTCTGCAATATTGATCGATCTGATCGTATTCCTCCTTGCCAAACTCCATTCTGTGTTTGTATTCCAGATACGACATAGTGCCCCATGGGGTTTCCCGGGACACGTTTTTTTGATGTTCCGGGACACATACATCTGGATTTCTCTTTTGAAATTTAACTGCATCGCAGCCAGCAACATTTGCAATGTCAATTAATTTTTTCGCTATGTTCAAATCGCCATTATGGTTGATCCCAATTTCAGCAATTATATGCACGCTGTTCATAATGTAACTCTTTCGATTCCTTCATATAGGGTACTTTTATCAGAAGCCATTTTTAAAGTGACTCCCCTATCTAAAAGCCAGTAATATAGTTCTTTTGTTGCATCTCTTGTTTGGTCAATTTCCCATCCAAGAATGTCTCCGCGGTTAAAGGTCTTTTCGCTATTGCCATAAAAATGTTCGTAATCATTAATATCGACCTTCTTGTGGGTTAGATCCCAGCCTATCGCTACTAATTCTTTAATCCCTAGGTGTACTGCAACAAAAATAACTGTTTCATACATTATACCCGGTCCGCATGGTCTTGTCAAGTTATTATCTATAAGATAGTCGTCAAACTTTTTGGTAATTGATACAAACTCATTGTCAATCTCGGTTCTGATTGGTATTTTAAAGAATATATCCTGCTTTTGAAAACCTGCCCATCGAGTTCCCAAATCATAATTACTGCTAGCTACAACAATCGGCCTATTATCTTCATCATAGGTATAATGTTGTTTAATTAGTTCATCACCCGGGGAGGGAAGATTGCAACAATTGAAAAAATGAAAATCGGTTATTTCTGGGAACTTGGAATAAGCCTGCTTAACTGCCAACACCGGCTTGTCTTTTAGAAATTCATTTAAAAATTCCGGGTCATAATCGTTCAGAGATGGTCCACAATTTAAAAGATAGGCGGTTTCACCCTTATAACAATCCTTTAGGGCATCTAGTTTTTCTTCTAAACTTCTAGCAGCCGATACTCGACTATATATTTTTTGCTTTTTGGATACTGGCTTGCTGTCGCAGAACACAAACTCAACAATATCGGAGCCCACTTTGTGTAAATAAAACCTTTCATTTTGTAACAATTCTGCTTTCTGTTTTTCTCCTTCTGCTTTTAATCTGTTTTCTTTCCACATTTCATAAGCTAAACGTAATTTTTTCCTTGCTGAGTGTACATTGGGTTCAAACCATTCGCTATCAATTGAATATACCTCATTTGGAATCACGCAGGAGTCCCACATACCACTGACCATAAATTTATTTTTGTCAGAAACATAGTCTATGTGGCCGCCTTCCTCCGGAATCAAGACCGGTACTCCATTCAATATAGCTTCAAAAATTGTCAGACCAAACCCTTCTCCTCTTGGCAGCAGCGCAAAAATATCACTATTCTCATAAAGCCACTTAATATTGCCTTCAGACAAATAATCTCCCAAAAGCAAAATATTGCTTTTCTTGTCTTTTTTGATTACTCTTTGTCTGAGTGTTTTTATAATTTCCGCTATTTGTTCTTTTGATTGTGCTTCTGCACTGGGAAACGTCTTTAAGGCTAACAAGCAGTCATCTCTGTCTCCAAGTTCGGCTGTAAATGCTGAAATGAGCTTATCGAAGCCCTTCCTGTATGTCCATTGAGACATGGAAAATACAACAAACTTTTCATCCAAGTTAAAGGGCGTTGAGACCGGCTCAGCTTTGATGTTTTCTACGTCATAAATCGGGTGAGGTGCCAACAACACGTTATCGCAATATTTTGAATATAACTCAACATTCATTCTGCATGCAGTTATGATACTGTGTGGCTTGTACCACTCAAGCGCCTCACGCCATTCCGCGGATATGTCCGTTGTTTCCCAAACAACTAAGTGATGGTTTCGCGCAGCAGATCGAATAATTGTATTTAATGACGGGGAACAGCCGGGACTCGGTTTGAATCTCTGATCTGCAAATAATGCCATCGGCGTTGGCATGTGCCATATACACTCATATTCTCCATCTTTAATAAATGAATCAATTTCTTCATCATTCGCAAATGAATATTTACGAATTAATTCCTGCTCTCTCTCGTTTAAAGATTGAAGGTCGATTGACGCGGCCACACAACTATAAATCTTTAAATCTATTTCCCGATCTTGAATAGCTAAATCAATAGCATCTAAATATCTTCTTGCGGCGATGCCGTAACCAGAGATATCCATGAACTGTGCACAATATACTATCTTTTTCATAGCACCATAACTGATGCTTTGGAGCCCTTGCTGGCAGCACTCAGGATGGAGTCAACAAACAAGCTGTACATGTTTTCTTCGTTGAATTTCTCTGCTAAATATTTTGCATGTGCGCATGTCTTCCCTAGTACTTCTTCTTTTTTGTCTCCGGTTAGCTCTTCGTAACATCTTCGCATTTGATCTTTTGCGGATTGTTCTCTAGCATACGCCCACATCGACTCTTTTATAATAACACCATCCCAAATATTTTCCTTCTGGACATGGTTTAGGTCAAAAGAGACTTCATAAAAACACGATTTGCCGTTTTCATTATATAGGAAGTCAGTCTGGCCAGACCAGCCCACTGTGACTACTGGCATACCGCAATAAGAGGCTTCAAACAGTGGCAGTCCGAAGCCCTCTCCGTGAGTGAGAAGTAAGAAAGCATCTGTTTTCTCATGAAAATATAGAGAATGAACCTCTTCGTCGGACATATCTCCATGCAGCAGATAGATCTTACATTTTTTATCTGGGTATTCTAGCAGAATATTCTTGAGTTTGGCTTCTACAACTTCGAAATCCATATAGCAATTCTTAGCAAAATTAGTCTTTACTATAAGGCCGACCTCGTCATCATGAAATTCTTCAAGAAACCATTTAATTGTATTATCTAAGTTCTTTCGAGAACCCCATTGCGCAATGGTCAAGAAGTTGAAATCAGTGGTGATATCAAGTTCCAATTCTGGCAAATCATCATATACCTTAACAGGATAGTTGACGACATCTACCGGTTTCTCCATTTTCAGAGAAAACCTTTCATTGGTTTGTTCATTGACTGCATCATATCGGGTCTCCTCAAATACATTTTTTGAATGATTGGATACAACTATGATGCGGTCTAGTTGGTTTGCCTTCTCGATCCATTGGTGTGCTACCTTCGTAGTTTCGATACCAGCAGTGTATCCAATAGTGACCGCATTGTCAATAGGGGCCCATTCATTTGGAATTGTCACCTCTAGACATATATCGATATTTCCACCCTGCTCGGTGTATCCTATGGTTTTCTCAATTGTTTGATCAATCCACTCTCTTTCTTCTGTATTTTCGTACAGCCAAGACGTCTGGCCCCAATTAAGGGGTCTGATATAGATATCGAACAGGTCTGGTCGACTTCTAAGTGCGCGGAGCGCATATCGAGACTGTTCTCCATACCCCGAACGGGTCAGTAGCGGACCAACTAATAAGATTTTTTTCATTATGCCACCTCCTTAAGTCGCCATCTTGCATAATTCTTGCGCGTTTGCCAAGAGCCATGTCTCTCAATCACATCATCCATTGTTTCAATCCATTTCGTTTCAAAATTATCAAAATTATAGTTATCTTTAACATGCTTCATTCCACCTTCCGACATCTTCTTGTAGGCTTTGGAACTGACATTGATTGCCTTTTTCATAACACTAATAAAGTCTTCTTTGCTGATTCTATCTTCATAAATATAGGGTACCTGTAGTGAGCCGATAACTACCTTGGAGGCTGGCTCAATTCCCCACCCAAACCATTCTTTTCCGTTCGTAACCTGCTCTTGCAGTCCGCCAGTCATGTTAACAATAATCGGGGTACCACAAGACAAAGATTCCAATGTTGCTAACCCAAAGCCCTCGGCATCAGAAATATTAATAGTGAAATCGGCTATATTGTACATATCTGCCAACCTGTCCTGATCAACCTTTTCGGAAGATATGAAAATCTGGCCTTTATCTACTCCAAGGTGCTCGATAATATGAGGTAAATCTTGACCATGCTGATCGCGGGGGTCAGTGTGCATCAACAAGCAGGCTTTGTCGTGACCCACCTCGTCTAAGAATTCCTTGAACCACCAAACAAGTGTGCCAGACTGCTTCCGTCGAGCATTTCGATTATTCCAAAAGAAAATTTTCTTATTCGGATTTATAAGCTCTGGGCTGGCGGAAGACAGGACCTTTTCTTTTAAATCTTGAGCCATAGTCTTTCGTGTAGGATCTTTCAATTTATGAAAAATTGATGAATTAACAGCATGTGGAATATAGCAACAATGAGAATCAGGCGTAACATTTTTAATTATTTCATCAGTAACCTTTGAAATTGCAACAATCTCATCAGTCGAACTATAATATTTGTTATTAAACTGAGGATAGGGGAAATTATCCCACACATGATAATAAATCATAGGTATATTTGCTCTGATTTCATTTTCGATTTCCCACAACCAAACATAAAACCTTGGATCGGTCATAAACCACAAGGCATCGGGCTTCTCTTTTTGAATCGTCGACCTAACGATCTCATGCGTTCCGTATCCATTAACAGGATACACTATAAAATTAGACCCCCATGGATCTATAGTTATTGGCTCATAGCTATTGTGTTTGATAGCGCCACCAAGGCACACAAACTTGTATCGGCCAGTTTTCAGTAGAGCTTCACAAAAGTTTTTTGTCTGTGTTCCAACTCCAGATGGTGATAAGGGATGATCCGATATCACTAATATTTTCTTTTTCCTCATATTTTTCTTTCCTTATGGGCAATGTTCGGTTTTATAAAGAGGGCAACCATAACCAGATGTGCAAGAAAGACGATTCTTCATGTGTCTCTGGTTTTTTATATTGTATAGCGCCTTGTTCAATAATTTAAGGGCATTTTCTGTTTTTTTATGACCGCTGGTTACTCTAAAAAATTCAACGTGGTTTTCCTTTGCGGTTCTCTTAAGTAGTGCGAAGTGCGTCTGAATGTCTTCGGGATCTATTTTAAATTTCTGCGCAAAGAAATGTTTGTACAAAGTTAACTGGTATGTCACCATTTTGTCATTTTTCTTGCGCGCATCCCAACCCCAAGAACAAGTTTTCCAATCAAAAATATGAACTGTTCCATCGGGTGTACACACCGCAGCATCAATAAATCCCTTAAATTTGTAATCGTCGTGGCCCTCGATTGGCTCGTAAAGAGGCATTTCAACACCCAATACCTCAAATTCATCAAAATAGTCCTCTAGGGCTTTTTCAATATCGGGAATTATTCTCTTTCCTTGATCTACCATATCAACAACCAATTTCTTGTTTATCTCTATATCTTCGTCTAATTCAGAGATATTTTTTTTCAATTCCTCAACAAAGAAATTGTCACTAATCTCTTCTTGCAATAACTTTTTTTCGCAGACGCTATGTATGGCGCTTCCGAAAGCAGTATACTCGTTTCCCTTGAAGCCGTCGACCTTATCAATACGGACAAGTTTATGATAAAAAGGACAATGAGCCCAATCTTTAAGTTCAGAATAAGATATATGTGGCAAGATTTCTCCTAATGCTCCCTATAGTATAACATCTTTGTTAGTACATGTCAAGTTCATCTGCATTTTGAAGTTTGTATACTTTCTCGTAGAGAGAGGGAGAGACCTTTTTAAAAAAGTTGTGTTCTGAATTCATGTGAAACTCTTCGAACCCAGTGGCAAAATATTCTTGAAGACTTGTTGCGGCATATGGTGTAATAAACACTCCTTGTAGCATAATAGATAATTTATCATATCCAACTTTCTCGTACAGAAACATATCAAATTCTTGATCATATTCAGGGTTCATAAAAAATGACAAGGGAGCCTTAATTCCTTTCGACCACAATAGATCATGCAACAACCTTCTCTTACTCAGAAATTCATCCCGAATTTTGTTATCTGCATATATGAAATATCCGTGTGCGGCTTCGAGTGCGTGAGCAATTTCGTGTACAATATCATCAACCATATCAGCGTTATTGTCTTGTACATTGGATAGGTAAATTGTCCCGGAATCATAAAACGCATTTATGCTTCTTTCTTCAAACTCCTCAAACCATCCCACTATGATCATCTCTATTTCAGAATAGAGATGTCTTGGGATGCGTGATTCAACCGTAGCGATCACCTTCTCTACGTCAACCTCGTCGTTTATTACTGGTTCTTTAAAGAAAACGTGTAAACCGCTCGAAGTATAAAAATCAGAATTTTTCTGCTGCAGTTTCTTCTGGTTTTCCTGCAAACGCTTTATATGCATCATCTAATCCTACTTGGTATCCGCGCAAAAAGTTCTCTTCGGCGAATGCAAAAACAAATTCCGGAAACTCATGAGCCATGGCTTCAACAATCATATTTACTGTCACCTCTTCATTATCAAACTTTGTGCCAACATATTCAACGAGCATAGTCTTCAATTCGCTATCCGGCTCAACGGCCATGGCCAATGTTTCGTTCGTATGGATATCCATTTCACTTAATATTTTTTCAATTTCCTGTTCGTCAGTCATAATAATCCTCACTCTTCCTTCAACAATATAACATAAAAATAATTATTTGTTTATTTTATTATAAAACTTTAGATGCCAATGTTGCCAGTTCTGATCTTTCACCCTTCTTGAAGGTCATGTGTCCAGAAATTGGATAATTTTTAAACTTTTCTATAGCATGAACGAGCCCATTGGACGTCTCGTTTACATAAACATTATCAATTTGTTCAACATCTCCAGTTAACACAATCTTAGAACCTTCACCGATTCTTGTAACAATTGTCTTGATTTCATGTTGAGTTAAGTTTTGTGCCTCATCTATAATTATAAATGCATTAGATATCGATCGTCCGCGGATATATGTTAAAGCCTCAACTTCAATCTTGCCTTTCTCCATATACATCTCAAGGCTAGTGCGATCACTCATTAAAAATTTGAGATTATCTTGAATTGGCATTAACCATGGAAGCATTTTTTCCTCCATTGTTCCCGGCAAGAATCCTATATCTTTTCCGAGAGGCTGGACTGGTCGCGACACAATCAAACGATCGTAGTGATTGTTATCCGCTCTCAACCCAATAGTTTGTTGTATTCCTGCTGCAATTGCACACAATGTTTTACCACTGCCGGCACGACCAACAAGGGTAACAATTTTTATATTTGGATCCATCAGCATATCTATTGCAAATGCTTGCTCTTTATTTCTAGCATCAATGTTCCAATCCGGCAATTTCTTGTGTATTATTCTTCTCAAGGGTGCTCTATAATTCTGAAATCTAGCCAGCGCGGTCTTTTTTTCGTTTGCATTGGATATTAACATAATATATTGATTCGGATGCCAAACCCCTTCGGTTTCCTCTTCTTCGATCAGGATTTCCTCATCATTGTAAAACCTTTCAATTATCTCATCATCAACCAAGTGATTAACAACCCCTGTATACAGTTCATCGCTAGATGTCACAACCTTTTCAGTTATATAATCTTCGGTTTTGATTCCGATGGAATCGCAAATAACTCGCATATTGATGTCGCGTGACACAACGATTGATTTTCTACCTGAATATTCGTTCTGTACAGCCAAGGCTGTTGCAATAATGGTGTGATCTGGAATCTTAATATTCAGATCTGGTGGGAATTGGGCATTCTTTAAACAGCCATAGGACATGACTTTTAAAATTCCTTTTCCTTTTTGTATCCTAACTCCATCTTGGAGATTTCCCCTCTCTCTTAGGGAATCTAATATTCGAATTGTTTGTCGCGCATTTACCCCAACAGAGTCTTGTCGTTTTTTGTGCTTATCTATTTCCTCTAACACCTTCAGAGGGACAAAAACATCGTTCGTACCGAATTTATAAAGCGCACTTGAATCAGTTAGATAAACGCTCGTGTCTAAGACGTAATTCTTTTTCGCCATGTAATACCTTACTTACTTTTAAATAGTGTGGCAGGGGGAAATATTTACTTTTTCGCCTTCTTAATTATATGCCAATCGAACACAAATACAATAGGTTTTTCACCCTTTTTATAGGGTACACCTTTTCTCCGGAGTTTGTCAACATCTTTCTTGTATATCATTTGTGCATCCCAGCCATCGGCCCCCCAACCATTCTTTGGTTTTACTATGCGCTCTTTCAGACGTACATGTACTGAAGGGCCAGCAAATGAACTAACAAGGACTATATCACCGACTTTATATTTCATATATATGTGGAATGGAGCGGGAGACGGGATTCGAACCCGCGACATCCACGTTGGCAACGTGGGGCTCT
>CEOH01011575.1_pt1 | contig 32788 bp, 41 predicted proteins | sample 530311 | NCBI WGS metagenome assembly CEOH01 (sample SAMEA2619923, study PRJEB7988) | marine metagenome | biome: marine biome (ENVO:00000447); feature: deep chlorophyll maximum layer (ENVO:xxxxxxxx); material: "saline water (ENVO:00002010), including plankton (ENVO:xxxxxxxx)" | depth 60 m
TTATATTGCCAACCTAATATATTCTTTGCTTTGTCTGTATTTGCTTTTGAATCTCTAATCTCTGCTAATCTTTCAGGAATGAATTCATATTTTGCATCGTCCCCTCCAACCATTTTGACCAAATCAAATATGTTATAAGAATTTCCAGTACCTATATTAAATATTTCTCCAAACGCATCTGGATTTTCTGTGGTCGCTGCCTTAATATTTGCATCTACAACATCTCCGACATAAGTAAAATCTCTAGTTTGTTTTCCATCACCAACAATGGTCATTGGCAGTCCTTCTTCATGTTGTTTTTGAAACAATCCAATTACTGGAGCATACTGTCCTTTGGTTGGTTGTCGTTCACCATACACATTAAAGTAACGAAATGTAATTGTTTCCAATCCGTACATATCATAGAACATTTTACATAGGTCTTCTCCTGTGCATTTTGTAATAGAGTATGCATTTAAACAATCTTTTGTCATGTCTTCGGTAACAGGTGGTTTGTTTTTTAAACCATATGCGGCAGAAGTTGAAGAATATACTACTCTTTTTACTCCATTCTCTCTGGCTGCCTGAAGTATGTTGCATGTTCCTAATACATTAGTTCTTGTGGTTAGTGAGGGATTCTTTATTGCAGGTTGAATTCTTGCTTCTGCGGCTAAATGAAATATTACATCTATGTCCTTTGTCAGAATTTCCATTGCCCAATCTTCAGAAGTTCCTATATCCCACTTAAAATTTTCAGTAGAATCGTTCCAATAAAAATGTTCATGGGCATCTGTGGATTCGTTGTCTACCACACGAACTTCATGACCATCATTCAACAATCTATCTACAAGATTTGAACCTATAAATCCTGCTCCACCTGTAACTAGTGCTTTCAAGAAAGTTCCTCCATCCAATAATCTACCATTTCGTGCATCATTTCTTTAAATGTATATGTTGGTTTCCAACCAAGAATTTCTTTTGTCTTACTACAATCTCCCTTGAGATATTTTAATTCTTCTGGTCGCATATATTTTGGGTTTTGTACAACATAATCTTTATAATCCATATCCAAATAATTAAATACAACCTCACATAAGTCACGAACCGAATGTGTTTCTCCTGTAGAAACAACAAAATCATCTGGAGTTTCGTGATTAATAATTTGAATCATTGCTCTAGTATAATCTTTTGCGTGTCCCCAATCTCGATAAGAATCCATATTACCAAGTTCCAATTTGTCCACTAATCCTAATTTAATTTGAACTGCTGTCTTGACAACTTTATTGGTCACAAAATTTGAACCTCTGCGAGGCGATTCATGGTTAAAAAGAATTCCATTACACGCATGTAGTTTGTATGCATTTCTGTAGTGTCGAACAAGAGTATATGCCAATAATTTTGAACATCCATATGGACTCACTGGATTCATCGGTGTTGTTTCTCTTTGAAATTTATCTTCATCGAAACTGTTTCCAAACATTTCAGATGAACTTGCTTGATAGAATTTTGCTTCGGGAGCAAACTCTCTGTAAACCTCAAGTAAGTTTAATACACCAAGACCATTTGCTTGAATGGTGTAAGAAGGCACATCAAAACTAATCCGTACATGACTCATGGCGCCCAAGTTGAAAATATGAGTTGGGTTGATGGATGTCACTAAACGAGTTAATGATGGAACATCTGTTAAATCCCCATAATAATTATTAACTTGGTCTTCTATGTGTTCTAGTCTTGACTCTTGGTGTTCTGCTGTTGATTGTCTTCTTACAATTCCATGAACCTCATATCCTTGTTCTAGAAGATGTTCAGAAAGATAACTTCCATCCTGACCAGAGATTCCTGTAATTAATGCAACTTTTCTATCACTCATTTTCTAGCATCCTTATAATTTTCACAAAACCAATCTATAGTTTCTTGTAATCCATGTTGTATAGGCACAAATTCATAATCTGGAATAAGTTTTTTCAATAAACTGTTATCTGAAGGTTTTCTTATTTGTCCTTCTCTTTCACCATTATATATAATGCTTCCTTCAAACCCTGTTCTCCATGCAATTTCTTGTGCAACCGTTGCGATACAAATTTCTTCATCTGGGGATATAACAAAAGGTTCTGGTTCATTATAATTTTCAAGAATCCATTTTACAATGTTTGCAACATCCTTTGAGTATATAAATTCTCTGTATGCTTTACCACCACCCCAAATTTCAAATTGTGTATTGTTTTGTTTTGCTAAATAACATTTATGGATAAGACAAGGAATAACATGACCATCATCGAGATTAAAATTATCGTTTGGTCCGTAGATGTTGCAGGGAATTACGGTGACAAAGTTGCACCCATACTGTTCCCTGTATGCTCTGCTTTGGACTTCTAACATCCGTTTTGCATAAGCATATGCATAGTTGGTTGAGTGGGGTTCTCCCTTATGAATTTGGTCTGGATGTAATGGATAAGTAACATCATCAGGAAATACACATGTGGACATAAAAGAAACAACCTTCTTAATTCCTGTAATTCTGGCTGCCTCTAGAACATTACTGTTAATGATAATATTATCATAAAAGAATTCGCCGGGTTTGGTAGTATTTGCTTTGATTCCACCAACCTTTCCCGCACAATGAATAATGGAATCGATTTTATTCTGTGTAATATATCTTACAATGTTATCTATATCCATAAGATTTAATGATTTTCTGGTAGGTTTGAATTCCGATTCGATAGCAGAACCTACTAATCCCTCACCGCCTGTTACTAATACTCTACTCATTTTTAAATACCTTCTTTTTTGATAAATCTGAATAATGTTCATATGGATTTTCTACAGAAGGTTTATTTATCTTCTGTGAATCCTCGAATAACAATAATCCTCTAGCCGCATCTTCTGGCGTCATATAAAAATGCCAACCGAGAATCTCAAAGTCATCATCTTCATATGGAGTATTTACTTCTCTGCCATCGTATGATGCTTTCTTCAACCACCTATAAGCATTCTCATCGTCTGTGAGAATCATTCCTCCCCTTCCAATTGGGATTGTTTTTTTAATTTGAAATGACAATACTTCAAATCCTTCTTGATACATACCTTCTGTGAATTGAATTGCACAGTCCCATATGGGATAGGGTTTTAATTGATATTTGTTGAACCATTTTATATCTTCAAACTCCAACTTACATCCAGCGTGTAGAATTTGCATCGGCACCGATGCATAAGTTCTTGCAGGAATCGTTATTGTACCACAGGCTTCTAGATATTTCAAGCATAAAAACAAACCATGAGTGCAACAATCTACAGATACTGCATATTTACTTCCTGCGAAATTAGCGATTGTCTTTTCAAATAAATCTACTGCATCTCTTGGGTCTTGAATTGGATATCCTTTTTCTCTTAAAACATCAAGTTCTGGTCTTTGATGTTTTTTAGGAATCTGTCCAAGTGGCCATGGGTTGTAATTTTTAGTTGTCACCCTTAAAAATTACTCCATATAACTCCAACAATTCTACATTATATGTTTTACAAGTATTCTTTACTCTTTCTTTTAATTGTAAATATAATTCTGTATCATTATTAACATCTGTATATAAATCTTCTGCATCAAGCATTATATGCTTCACACATCCTGTTTCAAAAATAGATGCGAGGTTTATTACGCCGTCCAATGTTTCAATTTTTGGCACAAAACTAACATGCTTTGGTAAAACACTAGAAATCATTTTAACTTCTGATGGTGTTTCAATATTTGATACTGCAAAATATTTAATGTTTGGATATTTTGCCATCATCTCCAATGCATCTGGAACATGAAGTGTTGGAACTGGTGGTTTACTTCTTCCCTTTGGGTAATCTAAGAAAACATCAGAATTAATATTTACAAATTTTTTAAGTTCTGTTTTGTCTTTAACATGAGCCATATTGATTCGTACAACAACATTGTCAACATTTTTAAATTCTTCTAAAGTTAATAAGTGGTTTGATAGTAATATCATTATTTAATCCTTTCTTCTGGAACAATTGATTTAACACGAAATGTATCGGATTCATAATCCATACCGCCTCGTACTCCTTCACCAAAAACAATAAATTGGTTTCCTTCTTCTCCTATTACAAGAGCATGAGCCTCCCAAGGTGGAGTACTAATTAAGTCACCTTCTCTTGCAACTACCATCTTTGCATCACAGTTTGCACATTCTGCTGGCGAATACCAATATTCTAAAGAACCTTTTGTTATCAACATGTGTTGTGTGCTTTGTTTGTGGTAGTGATTTCCACGAAGCACATTTGGTTTAGAATCGATGATTGCAACATGGTGTATATTTTCGTTATAAAATACATCAGCGATTGAACCCCTAGCATCTGTATGAAGTTCTAGTGGTTCTTTAATATCTTTCCAAACATTTTTAATTTTCATTTAATTTCTCCTGGCAATGATATGAATTTAATGTTTTCATTTATTCTCTTTAAGTTTTCTTTTATTATATCTGATATGTTCCAAGATAAAATTAATGCATAAACATCTTCATACTCGGAAAATATTTCGTCACCAACAATTGGTATTCTAGTAAGTGGGGTATATTTTCCTTGCTTGTGTTCAGAACTATCTGTAATATAGTCCAATGTTTTATTGTCTAAATTATAGAAGTTTAAGAATGTGTTTGCTTTTGCGGCAGCCCCAACTCCAATTATAGAATACCCATCGGATTTTATTTTGTAAATTTGTTTTAGTAGAATATTTCTTTGATTGTGTAGTGTGTTCATAAATGTTTTATATCTGTCTTCGTTAAACAAACCAAAAGAAGTTTCTTCTAAAATCATTTCAGAAACCTTTTCTGTAAGTTTGACTTCCCCTTCAACCTTTCTTGCAAAGACTCGCAAAGAACCACCATGATAATCTACAATATCTATATCAACTATTTCTAGACCTGCCTTCCTAAGCAATTCATAAGAATATTTTGCTGTAAAGTAAGTTACATGTTCGTGGTATATTTGGTCAAACTTACCATCCTTAATTGTATGATACCAATATGGCAATTCATATACAAATGTTCCACCAAAAACTAACAGATTAGAAATACCATTAATAAAATCTAATGGGTCGTTTGAGTGGTTGAAAACATTATTTGCAATAATCAAATCAGCAGAACCAAAATCATCTTTTATTATTTTGCTTGCTTCACTATTAAATAATCTAACATAAGTTTTGATTCCCCTCTTGTCTGCGAGGTCTGCCATATATTCCGATGGGTCTACACCAACCACATTAAATCCCAAATCCTTCATCTCTTTTGCTAAGAATCCGTCATTAGAACCAATCTCAACCACTCTAGAATCTTTTTGTAAATTTACTTTTTCACTTACTGTCTTTGCATAATCTATCCAATGTGATTTGGAGAAATTAGAATTTGAAGAAGTATAAGAATAATCATATAGATTATATCTATCGTCTGCTTTTGTGTCGATTCCTAATTTAATTTCGCCAAAGTCTTTGTTTAAAAAACATTCCAATGGATATACTGGTTCTGATAAAGAAAGTTGTTCAGAACTAATAAATGTGTCTGCAAAGGGATGCATCCCCAATTCTATTATTTTCACCTCACTCATTACCAAGTACCTTTCTTTCTTTTATCAAATTTAATCGGTTCATCTAATTTAGAAGATGAATATGGGTTGATAAAAAGAAAATCTTCACAATCTGTAGAATATGTTCCAACATGACAATTAACGAAAATTGATTCCTTTGGTACACCTTCTGTATTATTTATATCACAACAATCCCATACTGTAAACTTCTCAGATAAGTTTAATTTCTTCTGGTTTCCAGAAAATCCTCCAATATATCTAACTTCATCATTGTCAGTAATAATATAATCGTCTGAATTAATCAAGCATTTTTTAAGTTGAAAAGTTAATACTTCATTGGGTGTTGGTTCATTGTGTAGGATGTGGTTGGTGCCTCCTATTCTATAATCATACCTATGATGAAGAAGTTCCCCCCAACCATAATTATTAAATGTTATTTTATTTAATGATGTTACATTATCCAAAAAATTAGTATATGCAACAATACAACCTACTACAACTATACTAGAATTTGGCGAAAAACCACAAATCAAATGAGGTGCTTTACAGCCCAACATCCAAAGTGTTCCTTGTCCAGAATCATTATATTCTATTAGAGTTTGATGTCCATCTACAATTACGGCATTTATAGAAACTTTCAAAGACTCGCCTATAACTTTAAATATAGACTCTTTTGGATTCTTTGCACGAAGGATATTTCCTGTTCCAATATAATCAAAATCTTCTTTAATAAGAATTGGATTGTCAATCATTTCAAACATCTAAATTTTCCTTATCTGCTTCTATACCACAGTAAGGTCCAGTTTTAAATTCATAAAAAATTGTATCTTCTTCTAAAACTTCCAACGAATGTCCACCCCTGTATAATACTATACAATCTCCATCTTTAATTTCAGTTTCAAATATAACGGAATCGTCTAAATCATAAAATACACTCTTTACTCTCCCTTTAAGGACCACCCATGCTTCTTGTGTGATGTCTGTGTGTCTGTCAAGTGGTATATGTTTGTGTGCATCAACTTTTGTATTCTTTTTTAAGTATCTACCAGACACCTGCAAATATTCTTCTGTTGGACTTATATCTGTTCTATATTCTGATAAATCTTCATATCTCAATAATGAAAACAATAACTTATCTGGCTCTATTTCTGAATACACCTTTTGCATTATTCATTTTCCTCAAAATGATTTCTTATAGCATTGGCAATATCTACATGTTGTGAAATACTATAATCTCTCATAGCAACTTGAAAGTTATGCTCTACTGCTTCTTTCATTTCTTCATATAGTTCAGGACTTACTCTGTCTAAAATATCTGCCAATTCTTCTATTGTATTAAACCTAAGAATCCCATCTTCTCTGAAACCGAAGTCAGATATGTTTGGACAACCAAAATAAATAGGAACTGTTCTAGTCCAAAAACAACCAAGTGGTTTTTCCTGCCAATGGTTTTTCTGTATATGATTTTCGGTTGCAATAGAAAACATTGCATCAAATATAATTGTTTTATTATAATCGTCTAGAACCTCTGGTGGATAAGTTTGAGGTAGCAATTCTATATTTGGATATGGTGTCCTTCTTCCAGAATAAACTTTATGAGGAACACTATGATTTAACAACAACTCTGTTGCAGGTTTTCTAATCCAGAAGCCATGTCTAGATTCTGACCAATTAGAAACCAAATATGAAACGCAAAATTTCTTTTCATTAAATTCTGGTTTATAACTTGGGTCCATATATGGGTCATGTCTTACATGGTGGAAAAAAGAATTGGGTATTCTTTCTAAAATTTCTTCATTGTATGTTGTCATTATTGCATCGTATCTGGGAGCATTCTTTACTAATTCATCCAGAGGAGTACATGCCCAAGGCGGTTCACTATCGATGTAGACATACTTTACTCCCTCTTGTCTTTGAAATGAACTAATGTCACGAGTATCAACATGACATTCAAAAGGAAGTTCAAGTTTTAAGTTTTGCCATGGTCCATAGCATTTAGCGAGGGGCATAATTCATTTTCCTAAAATATAAAGAATCTTTTATATTATAATTAAAATTTGTCAAGTCATTATAGTAAATACTGTCTACCGTTTTACAAACAGAGTCTAACTGTTTTTCGGTTAAGTCGTGGTAGTTGTTAAGTCTGGCAGAAACACTAAACTTTACATCTTCAAATTCTTCCAGATTTAGGTCGGTTTGTATAGAATTAAAACAATCATCTTCCAACTTATAAACCTTATCATACTTGTCATTTGGTAAAGACATTTCCGAAATCGGCATAACATGGTCAAATTGCGGTGTCCACTCTTTGGTGTTATTTAATACATCAATATAATCTTCAAAGGTGTTCACACCAAAATGACTTGTATCAGATACAACATATTCATAATAATAAGAAATTATCCTATCATGTGGATTGCGAACAACTAAAAATTTAAAATGATTTGGATAATTGATTAAATCATGTACTGGTTTGACTATAGGCGCCATGTTCCTATGTAAAGGTGAATCATATACCTCTACCTTTTCTTTTGGTACAACAACCATACCATCCAAATATCTCTGTAGGTGATATTTTAGAGAACTGCTTCCTGCTCTTGGAATAAAATGGTAAACAAAATTTTTACTGGTTGAAACCAATAGTTGATTCATTACAAACCTCAAAAAAAGTATTGGCGAGTTCCGCCTTATCATCAATATAAACATCAGCAAAGAACTTGACACCAGTTCTCAATTCGTGGTATTTGAGTTCCCAAGAATCTATTTGGTTCTTGGTGATATCATACCAATCCTTACCTTTTGTCGCACCACTTCCCCTTGCGGTGTCAATCATAATATAATGTCCTTCATCATAAAGACGATTTACCATAAGAATGCGTTCTTTGAATGGTTCTGCGTTTTCATAATCTAAAGTCCTCTGCGTACAGAGTGTACCGTCTAGGTCAAAGCAATATCTCATGTTGTAGTGCCATATTTCCTTACAAGTTCTGATTTAATAGTTGGACATTCAAACCCAAGATTATATACTATTTCATAAAAACACATTACAGAAAGAATTTCATGTTGATGGAAATAATCATTGCCAAAATCAATTTCTGGAATGTTGCTATCTAAGCATGTTGATTTTGAACCAGAAATTAAAGCACCGTTCCAATTATGTCTTTCGTTTGCCCAATTTAATGCTGAAACAACATTCTTTGAATTGCCAGAACCAGAGAAACCAATTACCATACTCTTTTCATTTGGGTTAGAATAATGCTCCAACCAATTCTTAAAAATGCTCTCGTATCCGTAATCATTTGCAATTGAAGTTAAAAGTGATTGACTATCAAGACACCATACTTGTTTATCTGTAAGTCGTGTAATATCGGCAGCGGCATGACTTGCTACTGCCATGTTCCCACCATTACCAATCACATAAATTGTATCTGCGTCCTTGATTCCACGAATAAGTCTTTCCCACTCTGGCGTTTCTGTTTTTGCTTGAAGTTGTTCTTCTAAATGTCCAAAAGGTGCGTGATTCATGTGTTTCTCCTTATAATATCCACACAAGTTTTAATGTCGGTTTCCGTTACCGACAAATTTGGTCTAAGTCTTACTGATTTCTCACCAGTAGGATTACATATCATACCATCATTTCTAATATTTTCAACAAAATTATTTCTACTTTCTCTATTATCCATGTCAAAAGCAACCAACAATCCAATCCCCCTAACATTAGATAGTTGCGGTATAGTGTATAGTTCTTTGGTCAGAACTTTACCTTGAATATCTGCATTTTCTAAAAGATTAAACTGTTCGTATGCTTTCATAATATATGTAGAACGAAGCATATCGACAATATCCCCATCAAATGTTACACACAATCTGCTTCCCTTCTCAAAGGAAAAATCAGATGTTGTCATAATTCCAGATACTTGGCTTTTCTTTCCGAAAATTACAATATCTGGTTCAATTTCTAAGTGCTGAAAATACCAAGGTTTTCCAGTTGTTCCAAATCCAGTTTGGACTTCATCTAAAATTAAAGGAACATTATATTCTTTTGCTTTAGATGCAATTTCCTTTAAAAATGATTTATTTAAATAGTTATCGCCAAAAGTTGCTTGAATGGGTTCTACCAGAATTGCACAGATGTCACCCTTTTCTAATTCTTTTATCAGTTCATCTATAGTATTAATCTTTGGCCAATTTAAATCTGGAAATCCGTTAAGCCTTTCATTTACAGGATAAAATTTACTAGTTGTAAAATTACCATAAGAATGAATACCATGAAAACTATTGTTGATAGCGACAACCCTTGTTCTTTCTGGTGGTGTGTTATCCATCGCCAACTTGATAGCACATTCTACTGCTAAAGAACCTGTACAAGTAAAATGAAATTTATTATATTTACCCAACCCTGCAAACTTATAAAAATCTTCACAGAACGCATCATATACATCGGTGTGAAATTCGCAGTTTGTAACCTTTACTGTTGATATGCTTTTCATTTGTTCGTGAAAATTTCTATCAAAAATACTATGGTTATATCCTATAGGAAGTGATGAATACATTCCAAAGAAATCCAAGTACTCTCTATTTGTGTTCTTATCAAATAGATAACTTCCGTGACTTTTTTCAAAGTCAACACGAATATTCCAAAAACTCATATTAGTCGTTTTTATAGACATGTGCTACATCTGCTCTACTTACTGCTAATCTTGCGGCTGGTGTATCCCCTGCACAGGTTATACAATGCCATTTATTTTTTGGAATGAAAACCAAATCACCCTTCCTTACCCGATGGACTTCATCTTCTATTTCAAAATCCCATTCTCCTTTAAGAATGTACCACCACTCATTCCACGATGGATGATAATGTCTTCGATTTCCTTCTCCAGGCCTTTGATGGATGATACAACAACTGTTACTTTCTGTATTTACTAGTCTGTGCATCCAAGATTCTTCTCCATATCTCTCCATCACTTCGTCCACACTAACTAGTTGTTTATTTTCTTCTTTGTAGTTGTCTTTCTCCACACCATCATTACGCAAAATACTTGGCACATGTACTTCCGAGTGAACACCCGAATGTAACTCTGGGTCATAGTACTCTGGTTCTATATACTCTGTAGAGTTTATGCTATCTACTATTCTTTCTGCTAACATAAAATCATCAACTGTATCAATGTCCACAGAAGAAAAACCACTGATACTAAAGAATCCAGTTTTTCCATTTCCACCATGATACGCAGAATTAAACAATCCCATATTTTCTATAAATTTATCACACTCCCATGCCATTAATCCACAAGCATATGCTTTAACAGGTTCTAAAGATTGTGATGGCGGGGTTTTCTCTTTCTGTTTAAAATTTAATGGTTGATTCTCATATAAACATTCAATCTGAACATCCTTAGTTGAAATCAAGGTATCATAGTCACTCTCCATCATCATGTCATAAAATTCACGAATGTCAGAAGATGTCACGAAGGGGGATGTTGGTAAAAATTGAAATATAATATCACAATTTATATTCTCTATAAAGTCTAAAACAAAATCATCATTTGTTGCTTTATCAGAAGATAGTCTATTTGGTCTTTTATAAAATTTGACTCCGTAATCGTTTGCAATGGATTCAAATATATCAGATTCTGAATTAATATAAATCTCATCAAATGCGCCAGAATTAACCACTGACTCAACAATATAAGCAATCAATGGTTTACCACCAATGAGTCTTAAATTTTTATTATGAACTCTTTTACTTCCTAATCTAGCAGGTATCATTGCCACTGTTTTCATATATTATTCCTTAATAAAAAACATTTCATCATATTTAACATCGTTCAATATTTCTTCAAAATAAGAATCAATTTCTATCCTATCTTCATTTGGATAAATATCATATTTAAAGAATTTATATTGTGAATCTGGGTCATGTCTATCATCTCCATTAATAGATAAATGATTCTCAAACTCTGAAATATTCCCACCTTCAGAAAGATATTCTGAATCATATAATGTTCTGAAAAAATCTAGTCCAAACAAATGAACCTTTTTAATATCAAACGACAATATATCCACTAATGTGGTAGTACCAGAACTTGGTCTGCCATATATATTTTCCCTAATTGGATAATAAACATCATCACTCATCCATCTTGTAGGTATTGTGTCATTAAGATTTTCTGACCACTCTGGGTGTGTAAAGTATTCTGACTTTGGATATGTACTGCAAACAAACTTAACACCACAATTCTTCCACAACTCTCCTTCAATTGGTCCACCTGCATCTGCAAAGGTATCGAGTGTGTTGTATAACACATCCGTTCTTTTACCCACATCATTCTCTTTTTCTTCTGGTACAGGCAATGCTCTATTTAATCTAACTACCACATCGAAAGAATCAATATATTCTCCCCTTCCTTGTCCTTTTAGGGAACTACCAGAAGTAACCAATGCAATTGTTTTACCTTTTAAAAATTCAGCATATTCTTTCATAATCGAATATCTTTCAACACCGAACCATAAATCTCTGAACCCTGTTCTACTAAAATTGGATGCAACCAATATGAATTTAATCTCTCCATTAAGATAAAATAATTCATTTCAAAATCTATTGGTCCACAAAACTTCTCAAGTCCATACTCCATCACTTCAGCGGCTTTTCTAGAAATTAAATAAAGTCCTGTCCCTCTTGATTCATTTTTTTTATAAAAATATTTTTCTTCTTTAATGCTGTTTGGAACTTGACCACAACATCCACCACATATGTGAACTATGTCTGCACCCTCTGGTAATTCTTTCATAAATTTATTGAAATCATCAACAAAATTGTCAGTAAACATAGAATCGTCCTCTGATATCAAAGCATAGTCAGAATCTGTTTCTAAAAATTTTCTATACGCTTCTCTATGTTTTATTACTAAAGATGCAACTGGTTTTGCCAATACACGAAATGGAGGAGTAGAAAGATATGTTGGTAGATTCATTCTTTCATCCCATAAAGAAGTATCAAGAATTTCTTGCTCATAATCATCTTCAAGTTCGTCACCATCATAATCTAAAATCCAAGTTGCATTTTTAACTCCAATTTTTTCCAACTCAGATTCCATAAGAACTTTTCTTTCTTCTAATTTCTTACAATGGCAAATATAAAATGGTAATTCGTGTAAGTTCATTATTCTTGCTCTCCAACTATAGACAAAACTTTTTCTATTTCTTCTTTATATGAATTGTATGGTCTAATAGAATGGCAATCGTGATACCATCCATTTTTTAAATCTTCTATGGTGTAATCAAAACAATTAAATCGAACTATCTCATTATTGTCACCATATTTTATACATTCTTTTCTATTAATTCTTCTATGTCTGTCTTTTGGCGGTAAGTGTGTATCTACACCAGAATCTCTAACTTTCTTTGTTACTAATACCTCATCAACATTCCATTTTGTCAATTCTGGTCCATCCCAATTTTCTGGAGTGTGTTTATTATCGACTTCAGTTTCTTGTATTCCACGACTTACAAAGTCATAGAAAGAATCTTCCACTTCCAAAACTTTCTTAAAGTCTTTACCTAAAGCAATATTATAACATATAGGATAATAAACTCCTGCATATTCTTCTTGTATAGAGGAATTTAAATTTGTCCAAGTTGGTTTATTTTCCATATAGTGATTTATGTTATCTCTCCACCATCTTTTAGAAGCAGGAAACATATCTATATCACTTGTTATCCATAACACATCTGGTTCTTTCATAGGATACCACAATCTTGCAAGTTGTGCTTGTGTGTGAATTGGTAAAGATTCATCTGGAGTAATTGTGTGTATTTCTCCGTATTCGTCCTCTACTTTTTTATTTCCAACATGAATAAGAACTGGCGTTATGTTAAAAACCTCTTTCCATATTTTAGAAATAGGTTTCCAAAAATCCAAATAGTATGGATTGTCATCACAAGAATGTATAACTTTAACTTCCAATATCAAACCTCTCCAATAAAGATTTTACTCTTTCATCATATGTGTGTTTTTTTGCAAATTCTAATCCAGCCTTTGCAATGTCTGTCATATCTTTATATTTTACCATAGTAATATATTCTGTCAAGGAATCTTCATCCTTATACATCAAACAATTAACACCATCTTCAAATCCCAATTCTTCATATTGAGGATTATAATTTGTAAGCAGTATAGTGCCACATCCTATAGTTTCAAACGACCTATAGTTTATATCGTTTGCTATGTTTAAATTAAAATGACACTTATAAGAATTTATTGCTTCTACCATAGCATCACCAATTACGAAAATGTCAAGATGTAAGTCGTGTTCCCTCTTTAGGTGTTCTAATAACTGTTCTCTGTTTGCATAACTTCCGCAGAAGCCGACATCGATTGTTTTATCTACATCGTCCATAGGAAATATCAAAGAATCGTCATAAGCATTTGGAAACCAAATGTGGTAATCTTCTTTAACAAAATCTTTGGTAGAATGAAGTACATAATCATAATTTCCTTCTTCATAATTTTTCTCTACTTGTTCTTCTCCTAAAAAGTGTGCATCTATACTCCATATAAATTTCTTTGGAGATTTTACCTCTGCTAATGACGGCACCCATTTGGTATTATACTGTTCTAGGTTTATTATCCAATCATATGATTCCCAATCTGGAATAGTTTCATAATTATCATGAAGGTTTCCCCACACATCACAGTTATGACCCAATTTAGAAAATGACCTCTGTAGGCAAAAACATTCTCTAAAATTTCTGTTTGCATCATGATGACCATTTTCTTGTATCAATAGGATATTCATGTTTGACTTGCCTCCAACATTACAGCATACTCTTGTGTTGGATTATCATTTTCATCATATACTTGACCAACAAAATCATTCCAATCCTTTCTAGGTTTAGGAAATGGAACTCCATTAAAATATTCAATTGAATTATTTAGTCTATTCAACAATGGAGTTCCAACAAAAAATTCATCATGAGATAGTGCATTGTTTGAAATCTTTGGCCAAACATGCTCCCTTAAAAAGTTTTGGTCTACTTGTATGAAATTGCCTTTACTATATTCATTTATAGATTCTGTTATACCTTTAAGAATTCCGTTTCTGCATCCCCACATACCACCAAGAATTTGTGTGCCATGATATGGGTGGTCCCTCATTATATGGAAATCTTTATCGGACTCTAACCATTCGTTTACAGCATAAACTTCTCGTTCAGATACTCTTGAATCTGTATCTCTAGACAGAACTACATCATCACTATCCGCAGAAAGAAATCTCCAAAACATTCCTGTCCAATCTCCTTCTTCATCCATCAAAATAACTTCAGTGTTTGAAACTTCGTTCAGTTTATCTAATATATCTTTCGGTACACTTCTGCCACAATAAAACCTACCAATCCACCCAGAATAAAGTTCTTGAACCAACTCTGCATTCTTTATTGCTCCGATTGTATATTTTGGGTTATCTCCCCAAAGACTAAAACTAACTATTTTGTTTGACATTTTATATTCTTTTCAATTTCTTCTTTTACTCTGTCCCTCAATGGTCTTGCGTATTCTTTTGCTCTCTCATAGTTTTCATCGATATATGGCTTCATCTGTTCATATGTTTCTGGTGTAATCTGGTTGCACAATTCTATAATATCTGATTCGCTGTCAACTATTATCATTCCTCTTGTATCAAAGAAATCACCAATATTTGGACATCCCCAATAAATTGGCACTGTCTTTGTAATTAATGCATCTATTAATTTTTCAGAAAAGTAGTTTTCGACAGAAGTACTTTCGATTGCAATATGAAATTGGGAACTAAAGAGTTTTGCCTTATCGTCTTCTGGTAAAAGGAACATTGCGTCATCTGCACTCCAAGACATGGGGTCCCTTTGAAAATTCATTTGTCTGTACATTTCCATACTTTTTACATCCATTCTTACAGGATATCTTGTACTGCTGTAAAATAGAGTAGGATTTTTAATTAGCAACCTTCTAACAAAGACATCTTTTCTTTTGTTGTATCCTTCTAAATCTCTGTTATGGAATGTGCAAAGAAAACTTATTTCAAATCTTTTGTTGTCGTGTAGGGTTTCCAATGATATATCATATGAGCCAAGTCCGTCTGGATGGTCTATATTTTCTAAGTTCTTATTTAACCAAGTACTACCATATGGAAACATTACTGCATTTCTGCACTTATCTAAAATTTCTATATCTGTTGTCAATATTAAATCGTATGCATGAGCCCATTGAAGTACCATATCTATAGGTTCTCTGTTTGGAGAAGTAATTGGTTCTGTGGCTGTCATATAAACTTTAAAGGCATCTGGATTGTCAAAGTATAATGAATTTGGATGTGAATGTCCATCATCATATGAACCCATAAATGGGTGTTCTTTTTTCCATTCTGCAAAATCTACCGAACCCATATGCTCATTTTTAAACCTACACACATCTATTTCTACAGGAATATCAAACATCATTGGTTCATCCCCAAACAAATAATAAGAATTAAAAGAAATTGCTTTATGCATTTAGTTCTCCTATCTTTTCATATATCATGTCATCTGCTAATTTCATATTTTTTACTCTCTCAAAATTATCTTCTATTGCTTCTTTTCTATTGTGATATTCTGACTCGTCAATGTTTTTAATGGTTTCGCACATATCTTCTATACTTCCTTCAAGAAATATTATACCTTCTGTGTTAAAATAATCACTTATTGACTTTGGTCCATAGTAAAGAGGAACTGTACCTGTTGCAAAACAATCTGTAATTTTTTCTGTAAAATATGTGTCGTAAATATCATTCTCTACTACTATGGAAAACATATAATCATTTAGTGCTATCGATTTATCGTGCCACATATCGTCTGGAATTCCTTTAATGTGACATCCGTGTTTATACCCTAAAGGAATTCCTGTTATTGTTCCATAAGAATGTACTATATCTCCTATCTTCTCATATAATTCATGTCTTAACTCATGTCCGTTGCACCTTCTTTTTTTGGAGGCAAGAAAAGATATTAATTTAGTCTTATCATAAATTTTATAATTCTTTTCTGGAGTCCACGGAAGATTACTGCCAGCAAAACAAAAATGAATCTTTTCGTGTTTATCCACCAACTCTTTTTCGCATGTGAATATTCCATCATATGCATCTACAATAGAATTTAATATATTTTCATCATCAAATGCTTGTCTTAAAACAGGAATTATGGCTCTAGATTCGCAAAACCATGCATATCGTTTTTTACCATTTGCTCTGGGGAACATACATCCTTCTGGTATCGAATAGTCCATCCAAATCTCAATCTCTTGTTCTGTATCTGTCCATGTAAAATTTTCTGGAGTTCTGTTAGAACAAGAAGATTGATGATGACTAAATGGAATTCCTCTGCCTTGGATTTTCAATCTATATCTCCTGGCGATTGCCATTGTATTAATTTTTCATCAAGACCAAGAGTTCTTAAAGATTCCATTTTCCCTTCTGAGTCTGCAAGTCCCATAGTTATACAAGTATTTTCATTGGTATATCCTGGCCAAGTACAATATTCTCCACCCACCATTGCAACTTTCATTTGTTTAATGAACATAGGTATTAAGGAAAAAAGAGGTTCGTGGTCAAATATACCTTTATTATTTTCTATAATATCTCTTGTTGTGGAAATCCATGCATGTATAAATTCTTTTGCTTTTGGAGTGTTGCCAAAATACATTGGAGATGCTCTTACACCTGATATTTGAGCATTAGACGATGCAATACCCATGTCTGTATCTTCATCAAAGGTATCAAAAATGTCTAACGGTTTATGCAATTTACTGTCAATGTCCATCCATAAAACAGGACGATTAAGTTCTTCCATTGTGTCTAATATAAATTGTGGTTTGCTAAGACAGTTTAATTGATAAGAACCAAGAGATTCTTTCTCTTTAATGTGATATGGAATGCTCAAAGATTCGCATTCTTTTATAATTCTATCAGCATTATCACTGTAATATGTTCTATCTTCTATGTCACTGTAAAAACTTATAAGCACCGTGTTCATAATAAAAAATCCTCATTTTAACTGTTTCCTATATGATATTTAGGTATCATTTCCCACTCACCTTTATCCTTATGAGAAATGATTTTTATTTTATTCACTCCCAGCATTGGCTCATCTTCTTCAAACTCATCTATGACTACCAACAATCCCCATTCCTCTAGAAGATTAGTAATCGTGTTTCGTCTGCCAATGTCATCATCTGATATGTCGCTTTCTAACCCGTCTAGAATAAATAGTTCTTTAAAATGCATAATAGCATATCTTCCCCTCTTGTGGAGGATGTGACATGATTGATATAATTTCTTTTCTTTTCTAGAAGAAATTCCCATTCTGGTTAAAGTTTCTTTTACTTTTAAGAAATCTTCGTCTGAATGTAATTTTACCTCGACACCTAATCCGTTAAATATGTCTTCTTGTTCCATAATTAGTATTCCTATTAATCACTCGTTTCATAATATATATGTAATTATGGATTTATACCACCACCAGCGAGATAGACTCTCATCTGTTCTATTTCATCTTCACTTAGCAAGTCCATTATTTCTGTTGCTTTTGTATTTGAGTATCCGTAATACTCCTTTACCGTTTCTAATTTGTCGGTGATTTCTTTTTTCTGCCATTTACTAAACCTCTTTCGTTTTCGGATTGCTTCACGATAATAATCAAATTGCATTTTCTTATCTAACGAAGAATGTTTGTTTATTTCGTTTGCATGAATGACAGTATCTATAAAATATGACAAACACCGATTAACAATAAAAGGAGCATACTTCTTTTCTATCTGCTCATCCTCTGTATCCATCAGGGGTTCTTTTGTATAGTTTATTGCGTTGAGATAATCACTCAGTTTCATTTTCAAAAACCACTGCTAGTACATGTTCTCTTTTAATAATATCAAAATTTGCATGGACACCGATTCTTGAAGATGCATCATAAAGAATTGTATTCCCCACTTCATAATTTACGGATGGAATATTTCCACTCGCATCTGGTGTACCATTTCCCATAGAAACAATCTTTGCTTCTACACTAGAACTGTCTAATACTTGGCTCTTTTTGATAATAAGACCACTATCTGTGATTTCTTCTTTTTCATAATCTACTTTTTCTAAAATTATATAATCACCTTGTGCTAATATTTTTGTCATTTAAATTCACATCCCATCATAAGTTCGACAATACATGCCACTAAATTAATTTCTTGGTCTGCTACGAACGCAGACTTATATTGATATTCCGCTAAAATCAAAACTGCTTGGGGAATCGATGGTGGTGATATGTGTTCATATAATCCATCATAAATTTTTCTAAACAGTTCTGACGGAGAATTATCCAAATTCTCCACTGCCCATTTTCTAGCATTGGTAAAGTCTTTATCTTTCATATGACTTACCAAGTCTTTAATATGTATCTCACCTATTTGGGTGAGAATTCCTACATCAATTCCTCCAGATACAGAGTATCTTTGTAACTCGTTAATAATCCTGCGGAAATCAGGAAAATGCTTCATAATTAATTCTACAAGAACCTTTTCTTCATAAGAAACACCTTCACCATCTAAAATGTATTTTACTCTATCCATAAATTGAGATGCCAGATTTGGTTTCTCTTTCTTTGGAACTGTAAAATTAATTGTTGTACATCTTGAATGTAATGGTTCGATGATACGATTCTTGAAATTGCATGTCAGAATAAACCGACAGTTGTTACTAAATTCTTCAATAAATCCACGAAGTGCAGGCTGTGTAGATTGTGCGTTTGAATAATCGAACTCGTCAAGTATAACAATTTTCTTTCCACCTGTTATAGAAACTGTACTGGCAAAGTTACGAATCTTTGTTCGGAGTGTGTCGATATTTCCATCTTCCGAACAGTTAATCATAATATAGTCTGTTTCTAATTCATTACATAATGCTTTTGCAATTGTAGTTTTACCACAACCTGCACCACCAGCGAGCAATAGGTTTTGTGCTTCTCCCGAATCAACCATTTGTTTAAATGTGTCTTTTATGTTTTGTGGAAGAATGCAATCATCGATTTTCTTTGGTCGATATTTTTCGACCCAAAGATATTCTTTAGTATTGGAAGTCATTTTTATCTCGCAGAATCGTAAGGATTGTGTCCATTATAAACAGAATCAGACTCCAGAGCAACCCAATATGTAAGGTCGTCATTTACTTTATTAAATTCACTTACAACTTTGTCGCTGATGTTGATATCATAATCACCAGGCAACATTTTAAGATTTTCTGCTTTAAAGTAAAAAGTAAAATCTGCACCAGTTGGATTGCTACCGATAGTAACAGAATAATTGTTGGTTGTAGAATCTGATTTATCTAGTGCAACGATTTCGATATCTTGTTCGTTTGAACGAATCGCAATGTCTGATACTTGTAAAACTGAAGCCGCACGAAGAATATCACTAAACACAGTCTGTGTTAATGTGCAACTTACTACTGCTTCTGGCATATTAATTTTTTTGCTAACCGTAGTAAGCAATCTTGGCTCTGAATAATAATAAGTAACTTCAGTTGAATTGTTTTCTTCTAGTATTTTAACATGATTTTCATGAAATTCAAATTCTGGTTTATTAAATAATGAAATTGTTCCCAAGAATTTACTCAAATCCCAAATACCAAATTCTGTATCAAAATCTTCTTCTACAGTTGCTTCTGACATAACATTCTTAATGGGGGAAATTGTAGTTAGTACATTTCCAGGCTTTACAAGAATGTTTGAATTAATTGTAGAGAAGTTTTTAAGAACTTCTAATGTTCTGTTTGAAAGTGTTATTGCCGTTTGCGTTGTCATAATATATACTCCATTGACTTAATATTCGTCATTCACATAATCTTGATATGCATCTATATCAACTGTACCATCCATTATACCACGCAAAGCATCTTTGTCAAAATGTCTTTTTGATTTTCTTTGGTGTTTTTTCCTTTTACCCCTCGCCTTCATTTCTCTATAATCATCAGCGGCAAAGTCGTTGCCTTTTTTCTTCTTTTTGCTCACAATTTAAAACTCCTCTATGTGTTGCATTAAGTTTTTTAACCTGTTATCAATAAAATAGTTTAGAATGTTGTTTCTACTACCGATAGGCTCTTTTTCAAATTCATCAAGTATGATTTGTCTTATTTCATCTGGTATATAATTAAAATCAATCATTTGTTGATTTCTTTTCCAGTTTGGCTCGGATGTTAATTCGTCTAAAGTTTCTCTTAACATACTCACCTTTTTTGCACCGCAAGGCTTTTGCCTTTTTTCTTTATTTACAAAAGTATCATCATCAGAAAGAACATTTGGCACTCCATCAGAAGAATCTCCCTTTATTATATGTTCTATGATAAAATTCTCTGGTTCTTCACAAACAATATAACTTTTCTTCAATGGACTATATTGTTTAACATTTTCATACCTTTGTAATTGTTGAAAATCTTTATCACTAGAAACAATTAATATTTTTTCTTGTTGGTGATACTTTTGGCATAAAATTGCAATGATATCATCTGCTTCTATTTTATTGAGTTTTATGTTTTTATATGGAAAATTTGATGAGATTTCATCATACATTGTGTTCATAATATCGTGAACATAATTCCAATCTAAATCAGATTTATCTCTATTAGTCTTTCTGTTTGCTTTATAGTGTGGATATAAATCTCTCCTCCAATAGTTGCCTCCATCATGACAAATTACTATTTCTCCATACTGGTTATAAAATTTAGTTCTATACATTCTATATGTGTTGAGTATCAAATGACGAATTATGTCTTCATTTATCTCCATATTCATTTTTAAAGACTGATATAAACTTGCAATAACTAACTGATTGTTGTCTAATAATATAATAACAAAATCCTTACTTTAAATTTCTGCCCATTGGGTGGCGCCACTATCAGATTTTAGATAAACAAATAATTTTCCACTATCGGTATTGAACCACTCATCTCCTTCTTGTGCCATTTCTGGTGCAGAAGTACTCTTGGAGAATTTGGTGATTCTTGTTTTGTTTATTTCTCTCCATCCTCGTCTTTCTCCATGTTCAGGAGAATATCCTCGAATAGTTTTGGTGGCGATATATTCTTTACCGTTTTTTCTAACGACATCACCCTGTTTATATTCTTTCAAATTTCCATTTGATTCACGAATTTTAAAATCTTGTATGTTTTCCATATTACCTATGACTTCTTCATGTTTTCAAATAACTCTTGTGTACTACCAACATTTGCAGGTTTGTTCTTTCTGACTACCTTCTTTGCTGGCTTTTTCTTAACTATAGCATTTCTACATGCATTAATTTTTACATCTGCATGACGGCGCATATATATCCTATCTTCTTTGTTGGTGTTTCTTTGCGACCAAAAAGGTTTTTCTGTAATCCACTCCCAAATACAATTACCATTCCAACAAATTTGAATTCTTAGGTCTTTACCCCTTTCAAATCCATTCCAATCTTCTTGGTTCGCAGTTTTGTAAGTCTTTAAAGAAAAATTAGAAGACAAAAGATTTAACTGGTCTTTCATATAATTTTCGTATGAAACATTTGACATTTTATTTTTCATATTATGTAGTTATAAGAAGTTCTTCGTTTACTTTAATTATTGTTGTGTACAAGTAATTAAATGCTTCATATGGGTCGATATTTGCCGCTGGTCGCCTATCTTCTAGGTGTCCTTTTCCACCACTTTGCATGGTAGATTGTGGAATACGAATAGAAGCACTTCTATCCATTTCTCCCCATGTAAATTCGTCCATAGATGAAGTTTCATGTTTGCCAGTAAGTCTTCTATTATTTTCTTCACCATAAACACCTATTGATTCTTGGTGATATCTTTCCATACTTGCACAGAGCAAATTGAGATATGAAGTATCAGATTCTCTCCTCATATAATCTGTGGAAAAATTAATATGTCCACCAGAACCATTCCAATCACCATCTACTGGTTTTGGGTTATAAGAAATTGATAATTGCATATCTTCTGCCAATCTCTGTAATAAGAATCGAGAAATGATTACATCATCCGCTGCCTGTATTACCATCTTTGGAGCGGTTTGATATTCCCACTGTGAAAGCATTACTTCTGCATTTGTTCCTGCAATACCTATGCCAACTTTGTTACATAAAACAGCATGTGTTTCTGCCAATTTTCTTCCCTTTGTCACATCTGCACCAACACCACAATAATACTTTCCTTGTGGTGGAGGAGTATCATCATCATAATCCGACCAACCGAATGGATTTCCTGTAATTGGATTGGTTATAATATATTCTTGCTCAAATCCTACTAGCAACATATCACTTTTTTGTTCTGCTTCTCTTAGTCCCCTTTCTCTTTCAGAAACAGTGCTTGATAATTTTGCTCTAGTATTTGTTTCGTGGGGGTTTCCTTCAACATCTACTACCTCACATAAAACAATATATGAAATTGGTTTTCCACTTAACATTGAGGGTGGGTCTAATGGATTTTCAACAATCTTTATTGGATTTAATCCGCAATCACTTTCTGTTGTGGTTGCTTGTAATGTTGAAGAACCATCAAATCCCCATTTTGGTATAAATCTAATCATAGCATTCACATTATCTGGCATTCTTGACAAATCCATTCTTTGATATCGTGTTTTGCTTCTAATATTTTTTGGTGTGTCGCCATCTAACCAGATATATTCCAACTTTAAAGTTTCAATTTGTTGTTGTGGTGGTTGTGGTCTTTGGGGTGGTGCAGGCATTTCCTCACCTTTTGCCCACTTTTCTAAATCGTTTTTTTCTCTAAATCCACAAATCTGATTACCAGTTTCAGCATCAATAAACTGTGGTGTACCACATTGTGCATTATATTTTGCTTTTATTTCATTTGCTCTTTCAGCCTCATCGGGTTTGGTAACATCCAATGTGGTTATGTCATAACCTTCTTCTGTTAATTCTTTAACTACTGGGTCTGCTTTCTTACACCATCCACAGCCAGGATTCATGATATAAAGAAGGTCGTGCTTTTCTTTTTTTGCTCGTTTTGATTTCGACTTCTTTTTTTTATCTTTACCACACTTTTTACAAGCCATTATCTTACTTCCTTATTCTGGTTTCCAAAATATAAATACAGGTTCATACTTTAAGTATTTCCCATCAACTTGACAGTAATTTTTACATGTGGGTTTACCATCTTCACCCATTCTGTTTTGTCCAGGCATTCCTTCTAATGCCATCTTTATCGTATATTTATACATCATACCACAAGATTCAAGTATGTCAATACTATCTTTCTCTATAGGCAGATATTTCCCACTCACCAACAAATCTGCGACATTCCATGCCATATATCTGCCTGGTCGCAAGTATTCTGCACAGGTTTCCAAAGTCGGTGCAAGGAAGCCATGCCTCCACGACTCATAAGATGAGCCATACTTTTTATAAGATTGGTTTTCATCTTCACTATATGCTTCACGGTTAAAATATGGCGGGGAAGTAAATATAAAATCTACTTCTCCTTTGTATTGTTTAAAGTCGGGATGGAGGTGGATTTCTTCCGAACCTTCTTGAAAAATGTGGTAAGTGTTTGTTTCGGAAAAGAATGGATTTCCTCTATAAGTTCTGGTATTGTAAAAATCAGCCAAAGACTCATATTTACTACCTGACACATCGCCATAAAAATTATCAGGATTAGGGTCAGTACCAACATAATGCACCCTACGGTCATCCCTAACACCCATAGCACCAAGTATACGACCACCCCAGCCAGCGGACGGGTCATAGATGACAATTCGTTGTTGTCCTTTAACATCTTCAGTAAATCTCTCATATAAGTATTTAGCAGTCATTGGTGGGAAGTTTACCGCAGGTTGAATATATCCAATACGATATGCGGCAAATGCTTTTGGAAACATCTTCTTTCCCTTTTGATATACACGAATATTGTATCTTTTATCGTCTGACATATTCTCGATATCAAATGTAGAATAGTGTCTGTACTCCAACCACCCCTTATCTTTATATTCTTGTACTTCATCCTTTGTTAAATTAAGAATTTCACTTTGTTCTACTTGGAAGTATCCACTATTTAACCCTTCTCGTATCTTTACTTCTTCTAACATAAAATCATATCCCTTAAAGATATTACGATTATTATGAAATGCATCCATCCATGCATGTGCATCTTCTGTTGCAACTATTGCATACTTCTTATTGTTTGTGAACGCACTCTTTGCGTGTTCATATAGGGAATCTCTACGAAAATGGCGCATTCCACCCTTTACCATTTTATCTAAATGTCTATCATCTGCAAATAAATCATATATGGAATATCCGTTATCTTTTTCTGTATAGTTGATGCGTGTCTGCATCATATTACTGAACCATTGGTCTGCTTCACCGCCAATTCTGGACTTGTTAATAATTACATCATCTTCAACATCAGAAAGTTCATCACTATATGCAAACTTATGTACAGGGTATTCTGCAATCTTATTAAATTGCTCTATAATTGCTTCTTCGTTTTTTCCTGTTCTTGGTGGGCAGCCATACTCATCCCATGATTCTTTTACTACCTTTCGGAATTTGATTACCCATTCCCTAAACTGGTCGGGTGTCATTTCCAAAAGGTCTTCAAAATTGCAATTAATATCTGAATTAATCACATGGTCGTTTCGTTCGTAAAAATGTTTTGTATCGGTCATCATTTTATTTTACTAAAATTGTTCTTTTTCTCAAACACAATATGGTTCTCAAACTTATCTGTCATTGTATCAGATTTATGAGAAATTACAAATATATTTGCTCGATTTCCGAAAGAAGTTAATATTTTTAAAAATTCTTCAGTGCCAACTGCATCTAGGCTGGAATCAAATACCTCATCCAGAACCAATAAGTTACAATTAACACTATTCTTTAATCTGGCAATTTCTCTCCATGCTAAAAGCAAAGACAAGTCAATTCTTAGTCGTTCTCCTTCACTGAAACTGTTGTATGTAAATTCATCTCTATGTCGGCTTTTTATAGTTTCTACAAAATTCTCATCTAAATTAAACTGACAAAAGAAATCCATGTCTGTAAGGTACTTATTAATAAGTCTATTCATTATTGGTAAATAGTGTTTGATAATCTTTGCTTTAATGCCACTATCTTTTAAAAGAGTAGAAGCAATGCTATAATAATGCTTATCTTCCACCAATTCTTTTCTTCTTTCGACATGTTCTTTACCTTCACCAATTAATTTATTTAATTCATCTTTTGTTTCTTGTACTTCTGTTCCTTCGTTCAACACTTCTTCAATTTTATTTTGTATTGTATTGATATATTTCAGTGCTACATTTATTTTGGTTTGTTTTTCATTCATTTCAACTTCAAAATTATCTATAGAATTCAATATTTCATTAATTTCCGTCATTCTTTCACCAGTAATTTTTATGTTTTCTGTCAAGTCTGAAATACCATCTTCTACTTCTTTTCGTTCATTTGCTTTATCATCAAACATAGATTTTTTGTGATGTTCTTTAATGTCTTGTTTACATGACGGACATGTATCATTTTGTTCATAGAACTTTACATTCTTTTCAATGTTTTTAATTTTATTATTAAGTTGTTGTTCCAATCCTTCCATTTTTAAAAGTCTTTTTGGAACATCATCTTTATCTTCTACTTTATTAAAAAGAGATTCAATCTTATCTTGTAATTCTTTAATTTCTTCTTGTAGTTTTGAAACTTCTTTATTGTTGGTTTCTATTTCGTTTTTATATCCTTCTATTGAATCAGAAGATTTCTTTTTGAGTGTATCGATTAATTTTTGTTTTTCGTCTATCTTACTTTTAGCAATTTCAATTTTAGTATCAATATCTTTGATATATTCTTTTACCATCTGTAGTCTTGAACGAACTAAAGTATTCATAATAGAAAATACATCAATATCTAAAAGGTTCTCTACAACCAATCTTCTATCTGTTGTGGATAATTTCATAAACGGAACATAATTAGATGAACCAAGAATAACTACCTGACAAAAGGATTTATAGGTCATTTTTAAAATCTGTTCTTCTAAAATCTTTTGATAATCTCTAGATTTAGCATCTTGGTCCAATAAATCACCATTCTTATAAATTTCAAATATCTTTGGCTTCAATCCACGAATTATTTTATAATTATCTCTACCAACTGAAAATTCTATTTCTACTACACAATCCTTATTATTGATAGAATTAATTAATTGGGGTATCTTTGTCCCTCGAAAAGACTTTCCAAATAAGGCATATGTTAATGCATCAAGCATTGTTGATTTGCCCGCTCCATTATACCCAGATATTAATGTGTTGTTACTCTTTATGAGATTTATAGTTGTTTTATAATTTCCTGTTGAAAGGAAATTTCTATATGAAAGTGTTTTAAAGATTATCAAACTGATGCTCCCGAATACCAAGATGGAACATTACCATCTTTCCATTTCGCAAACTCTGATTTCTCGTTAATATAATAATTACGATACGACTCAACAACTGATTCTGTCTTGCAGTAATCTGGCATACAAGTTGGTTGCTTTGTTAATCCGATGTTTGGTAACTCTGGACGGTTATTGTCGCACCATTCTATAACTTCTTCTGTTTTATGCACCTTACCATATCTTCGAGTGTATTCATCGCACAATGCATACGCATGTAGTAGTAACCACTCGTAATTTCTTGCAGATTCACGAACCCACTTAGTGCATGGGTGATTATAGAATGACCTCTTATATGGTGCTGTTCCCTCTGGGTGAACGGCACACAACATCTGTGCAGATTCTAAAATCATCTTTACCACATGTTTGTCACATGCATACTTGGCAGAAACCACTGGACTTTCATCCAGAACAAAAATATTCATAACGACAAACTCTCCATATACAAATCTTTGATAATCTTCTTCATTTTTGTTTTATCTTTTACTTCTTCAATTAAATCTATTTCGTTATTGATTAGTGTAACAGTATCTTGCGCCAAGTCAACAATTTCTTCCTGAGTCCATTCGGAATTAATTAATTCCTCTACTACTGTAATCTTAGCCACACCACAATCATAGAGTTTATCCATAAACCTTTCAAACGAATATGGATGTTTTTTATTTTCCACATATAATTTTACATACGCACCCCTTAAATATCCACAATCTAATTTGTCGATATCAACTGGTCCATCTTCATCGTTATATGTTACTGAATGAAACATTTTATGGGGGTTTTGAATAAATTCAATATCTCTTGTTTCTGTATCTAATACATGAAACCCCTTTTGTTCTTTTAAATCTGCAAAGGTTATTTGATACTGTGTTCCTAGATAATGAATGTTTCCGTGTTCTTGGCGACAATGAAAATGTCCTGTGTATACCTTCTCATATCTACCAAATAATTTTGCATCCATTCCACCGTCATATTTAACCCCTCTCATTACATCATACCCCTGTAATTCAAGATGTCCAATAAGAATTGGTGCCGCTGCAGTCTTGATAAACTCTACAGATTTATCATAATTTTCTTTATTTACCCAAGGAAGAAGTGCAATATCTAATCCATCGAAATTTACCACATCAGGTTCTTCATATAAAATTAAATCGTTACCAAACAATTCCCGAATTGAATTTATTACATTCGTATTTCGGTAGTAGACATCATGATTGCCAAGAATACAATGTAATTCTACATCCATATCTCTCAACCTGTCCATAAATCTTGTTCGGACTTGATTAAGAATATTGAAGTTTACAAACTTCCTTCTATCCATCAAATCGCCTGCATGGATTATCGTCTTTATGTTATTCTTTTTGATGTGTGGGAAAAATACATCGTCAAAGAACTCCATAAAATAATCTAAAAATAATTGGCTATCGCCTCTTGCACCGAAGTGCGTGTCATTTATCAGTGCTATCTTCACTTACTTCATCCTGTAAAACTTTGTCTAAATTATTTTCTTTTACTACTTTCTTTTTAGATTTCTTTTTAGATTTCTTTTTGGGGGTAAATTTTTCTATATCATTTTCATTTAATTTAAAATGCTTGGCAAGAAGTTTATCAGAAGATAATTCTTCGTTAGTGTCTTCTTCTATTGTCTTTTCTTTTTCAAAATAATTTTCTTTAAACCAATTTCTAATTTGAGCATCTTCGGCTGTTTCTAATACTTTATATTTAATATAGTTCTGTTTCTTTTCTTTTTCTATTCTCCTAAGAAAAGCATAATATATTATTTGAGTAAAATATGAAAATGGATTTTTTGATTTTTCTGGATTGAAGTTATGAGCATACATCAAACAATTTTCTATACCATCACCAATCATTTCTTCTCTAAAGGGATAATTTATAAAATTAGGTCTATAAGACAAATGCTCTGCAATCTTTAAGAAACATTCGCCTATATAGTCCGTAACTGGCGGTCTTGCTTCATCACACGATTCTGCTTCTACTACAATTCTTTTCCATTCAACCATGCATTTAAAGAATTCTTTATTATCTACATAATGTGGTTTAACAGGTTTTTTATCTTCTTTACTCATATGTTACTCATTATACATTGATTTTTTAAAATGTACACAAAAATATTATTTTTTTACTTGACAAAATTGCATTTATAGTTTACACTTATCTGTGCCAGGGAAATAAAATAGATTTAATCACTTTAAATAATCTTCTGGGTCTGGACTCCAATCTTTCCAGTCCATGCCGAAGTCTTCTTCTGTTTGTCTTTTCTTATCATTACCTTTATAATTATCATTTCTCATAGAATCGATTAATGCGTTTACATCTTCTATGTCCAATAGTCCTGCATCAACTAAAGATAGGAGTGCTTCTGGTGGGAGGAATATTGACATAGTTATAAAATTTTTCATGTTAGGTGGCATTAATGATTGTTCATCTTCAAATGCATCTGGATTTTCATCCATTTCTCGTTTTACCATATTTAAAAAATCATTTAAATCTTCTGGTGTCATATCATCTAGTTTTTTAGGTTCTTTACTAGAAAACGGATTATCTTTTTTTGTATCAATGATTTTTCTTTTTGGATTTAAATCTTTATCTTGTTTTTCTTTTTCTAGGTTGTAAAGTTCTACAACATCGTTATCTGGTTTTAAATATGTTGCAATAAAGTCTTTTGGTATTTTAGTTTGAATTTCATTTGTGTGAGAAAGCCAATTTTTAAGAATTGTTATTTCTTTTTGTTTTCCAAATGGGTCGGGAATAACTATACTCTTAAAAATCATTGGTCTTTGTAGAATTAGTTTGTTGTTGGATTCACCACGAAGTTCAGCAATAAGTTCTTCTCCACTTCTTAATTTTAATATTCTATATGAATTTTTCATACTACATTTCCTTATAGTTTTATTTTTAGTATATTAAAAACAAAGTTCTCTCTATTATATATCTTTATTCTTTCATCGAAGTGTCGCATAGTGTGATTCTTATACTTTTTAAAGTTTAAATTATCACTTATATCATACAATTTTACATGGTCTTTGTTACTTGATTTTCTTAATCCCCTACCAATGGACTGTAATACCCTTATGACCGATTTAGAAGGTGAAGAAAATATAATGTTATGAATATTTTTGATATTAATTCCTGTAGAACAAGTTCCATATGAAGCAATTAATATAGCATTTTTTTCTTTGTCTATAATCTTTCTAATATACTCTCTTTGTTCGGTTTCTGTACCACCATGAATAAAAAATACTTTTCTATCGCTGCATTCACGCCTAATTCTATCGAATAGTGGTTTACCATGATTCTCTACATAATTAAATAGGAGTAAAGTATTACCTTTCATACTGGAACATAAAGAAGTAATAAATTTATTTCTTTTTTCATGTGCAATTATCCATTTAATCTCGTCTTGATATGTTGCTCTTTTTACAGATTCTATATCCTTTATCGGATATTGTAAATTTATACAATCAATTTCTAATCTAGAAAGTAAATCCTTTTCTATCAATTTTGTGGTGGTGGTAACATTATAAACCCCACCAAACAATCCTTCTATTACTAACTTGTGTGTATGTGTTCCGTCTAAAGTACCTGTCGTCCCTATACGGTATTTGCAGTCCTTTAATTTTGTCATTAGACTAGTTAAGGACTTAGATTTAAATAAATGGCATTCATCACCAAATATAGCACCATATTGAGAAAAATATTTTTCGGACATCTTATATAAACTTTGCCATGTAGATATCACCACCTTTTTCTCTGTTACTTTATCCTGTCCTGCATATACCACATGACATTTATCGTCAACATTCCAATTATTCTTAGATGAGTAATCTTTAAAATCATTATACATCTGAGAAACTAGTCCTGTTGTTGGTACAATAATTAATATCTTTTTATCTTTTGGCAAAATAGATTCATAATATCTAACCAGGCTGTAAATTATCAAAGACTTACCACTTCCAGTTGGAGAAAGAAGAAGACACCGTTCTTTGTTTATTGCATGAGTAATGGCATCTATTTGATGGTCGTGTGGTTGTATTTCTTTTCCATTTACAGTTGGTTGTATCTTATCTAGAATATAAGAATTTACATCTTTGTGTGGTATGGCACTTTGTGGTTTTTTAATATCTGTTTCAACCGTATAGTTTCTTTCCTGTGCGAACTTATAAACATAATCAAGCAATCCCGAATATAATAATTGTGTGTGGACACTATAGAGTCTAATTTGACCGTCCCATATTTTATTTTTATATGCAGGGGTATATTGATAGTTAGGAACAGTAAAGGTGAAGAAATCACTCAGTTCTTTTGCAATCGACCTTTCACATCTAATTTTGATATGAACAGAATCTATTTGTTGTACATCTAAATCACTCATGCGCCATTAGTGAATTTCAACCAATCAATGGCTGCACGAATATTCCACTGCCTATTGTTGATAATTTTAATTACACTTTCTAGATAGTTTACTTTTTCTTTTTGAAAGAGTATTCTATTCGCCAATTTAATCAAATCTTCATCCGCACTTAAAAATTTCTCTATGTCTGTTTTGAGAATATTTAGGTCAAATGTATCCCACCCTCTATCTTTTAGTTGTTCTGGACTCATTTTTCCTGTGTAATATAGCCACTTGTCCCTTTTAAGAATGTTTAAATCTGATTCGAGTTTGCCCATTATTAATTTTTCATCTGTGTACATTACGAGATATTTGTTATGAATTTGTGGCGTTTTCATTGATTCTATATCTAATTCAGTTTTATCCATAACCAAATCATCACTTACCATTTTTCTTAATTCTTCTATATTCATAATAAATCTCCTGACTAATTATAACACAAAAAAAGGTAAAGTCAAGTTAATTAAAGTGCCGTGACACTATATGATGTGTATGTAAATGTTGCGTTCGCAATCACTGGTTCATTTTCGGTTAATGCCGAATTGAAATCTATTCCAGATAAGGCGATAGGGAAAGTGTCCTTAAATCGAACATGATATTTTGGTTTATATACACTGTTAGTTACTACAAGAAGAATATCAGAAAAGAATTCCATAGTTTGTTTTCTGTCTATGACTGGTTTATCTAGTTTTTCCATAGTACCAATATCTTTCATCCAATTGAAGACTTCCAGCCAATTCAGCATATTTTCATCTACTATAAAACTAACATTTAAATCGTCAAATGCATATTTACCACCTATAAATTTTGGATTTAAACCTAAAGCAGTAGGTTGTTCAACTGGAGTTAAAGTCAATGCAGGTAAACCAACACTTTGGCAGAAATATGTTACAGTGGGGAGTCTTGTAATTTCTAATCTAAAAAAGTTGGTAGAAAGATAATTATTGGTAGACGGTTGCCTAGGATTATAAGACCTAGTTACATCGGGTATTCCAGGACCAGTGTATCCACCAGTAGTTCCCTGTGCATTTGGATTTGAATATACCATAAACTTCTCCTACTATATGTATAAAAAGATAGGGGAGTCCCGAAGGACTCCCCATCTATTACCTAGTAGATTGCTCTACATTAATTTAGGGTTTATGATGAACCACTAGTGTTACCATGTAGGTTAGTGATTGCAAAGAGTCTGTAGTAGACATTCTTACTTGCAACTAGTTCACCACTTGACATTACGGCAGAACCGTCATCGTGTGCGAATGGGTTTGCTACCATACCATATCGAGTCTTGAACCCGATTTTTGGTTGGAAGGTGTTTTCCCCAACGGCACGAACCATTTGTAGTGGAACATATGGA